>Ga0207640_10000089_pt1 | contig 71922 bp, 59 predicted proteins | sample KBSCornC42_FD_184300 | JGI IMG/M metagenome (GOLD analysis project Ga0207640, IMG submission 184300) | Corn rhizosphere microbial communities from Kellogg Biological Station, Michigan, USA - KBS Corn C4-2 (SPAdes) (version 2) | ecosystem: Host-associated > Plants > Roots > Rhizosphere > Soil ... | reverse complement strand
GCCGGCAATGTCGTTGAAGCTCGACATCGTCGACAGCGCGCCCTGATCGAAACAGGCCTTGAACGCGGGAAGATGCGTCTCGCGCAGCGTCGTCTCGGGAATGTCTGCCGTATTGTAATCCTGTCCGCCCTGAACGGCGCCATAAGCCGCGAAATGCTTGGGGCAGGCGAGCACGCCATCATTGTTGCGGAGGTCGCTTCCCTGGAAACCCGCGACGCGGGCCTTAGCCAGTTCCTTGCCCAGGTAGGTGTCCTCGCCCGAGCCCTCGACGACGCGGCCCCAGCGCTGGTCGCGCGCGACGTCGACCATCGGCGCGAACACCCAGTGAATTCCCTTCGCCGAGGCCTCGACCGCGGCGGCGCGCGCGGTGCGGTAGCAAAGATCGGGGTCGAAGCTCGATGCCTCGGCCAGCGGCACGGGAAAGGTCGTCTTCATGCCGTGGATCGTGTCCGCAGCGAAGATCATCGGAATTTTGGAGCGCGATTGCGTGATCGCGATGCGTTGCAGTTCGCGGCCACCCGCCACGCCGATGCCGTTGAACACGCCGGTCAGGCGGCCTGCGGCGATATCGGCCTTGAGCTGATCGAGATTCTGCGCGTTGGCGGCGGGGTTGATCGCGGGTCCTTCGGTCCGCACCGGATCGCTGTAGATGCTGAGCTGGCCCGCTTTCTCCTCGATCGTCATGCCGGCAAGTATCCGCTCGATGAACGGATCGCCCGCCTCGACCCGATCCGCCCAGGCGCGCACCGGCACCACGCACGCCGCGATCGCGGCGGTCGAAACCCCTTTAAGGAAGGATCTGCGGGTGGGAGAATTAGCGGTCATGGCCTCACCTGAATCTTTTGTCTGCCACCGCGCGAGCGGGGTTCGATAGAACGAGATGGGAGGAAGCGGGGAAGACCTCTCTCCATCCAGCGGCTGGCCCCTTTTTCCAGCCTTAAGAGCTGTACCTGAAGAAGCTGTACGTCATCCTTGCTTGGAATAAGCTAGCTCATGTAACCGGTTTCAGCAACCCGTTTCCCCCTGACTCGGATCGACGAGCCCCGGCTATTGTAGAAACTATTCAGCGCATTGCTCGGGTCGGCGGACGCGGCGCGATTGCAGCGATCGATTGCGTGAGGCCGTCCAACCGCCTCACCCCCGAGACCAGCCGGCCCCGATCAGCCTCCTGGGAACAGCTCGGCCTGACCGTTGTTTCTGCCTCACGATAACGGTCGGAGCTTCGCTTGATCGTTGCCAGGGATCGGCGGCAAATCGCGCCACCCTTGCTATTTTATGTAACCGGATACATAAACCGGTTACATTAGAAAAAAGGCTGACTCGATCGGCCATTTCGGGAGGTGAATCGCTATGAAAAACTCATTTGGCCGGAAGGTCGCCGCTCTCGCGCAGGTGGGGGCTTCCCTGACGGTAATCGCGGCAGCGAGCGCGCTCATGGTTCCCACGGCGGCGCTTGCACAGGCCGCCTCGTCTACGCTGCGCGGCCAGGCAAAGCCCGGCGCCGAGGTGGTGGCCACCCAGGTTGATACCGGTTCGGTGCGCCGCACGACCGCGAGTGCTGACGGCACCTATGTCATTGCCGGCCTTCAGCCCGGCAATTATCACGTCACCGCCGGCGATCAGGCGCAGGACGTGGTACTCGCGGTGGCCTCGATCTCGGACGTCGACCTCGTTGCGTCGTCGAACGCAGCGGGCGAAATCGTCGTTAGGGGCACGCGTCCGACCGCCGAGGTTCATACGTCGCAGGTCAACCAGTTCGTGACGCTGCACGACATCGCCGCGCTTCCGCAGACGACGCGCAACTTCCTCGAGTTCGCCGCCACGGTCCCCGGCGTCCAGTTCAGCGTCGATGCCAATCACAATACCTCGCTGCGCGGCGGCGCGCAGCTCGCATCGGGCGTCAACGTCTATATCGACGGCGTAAGCCAGAAGGATCTGGTCGGCGGCGGTTCGGGCATCACCGGCAGCGCGGGTCCGCAGAGCAAGGGTGATCCTGGCAATCCCTTCCCGCAGCTGGCGGTCGCCGAATATAAAGTCGTCACCTCGAACTACAGCGCCGAATATGGCGACGCGTCGAGCGCGATCATCATCGCCCAGACCAAATCGGGCACCAACCAATTCCATGCCGAGGCCTTCGGCACCTTCACCAATCAGAAGCTGCGCGCGAAATACCCGGCGGAAAAGGCAACCGACAGTCCCAAACCCAAGGAGCCCAGCTGGGAATATGGCGTCGCGGTAGGCGGTCCGATCATCAAGGACGTCGCGCACTTCTTCTTCACTTGGGAACACAAGCAGCTCTCGAACCAGGCCGCCGTATTCCCCGGCTCGGGCATAACCGTGGAGCAGGCGAAAGCGTTGCTGCCGGCCAATATCGGCAGTCAATATGGCCCCGTGACCAACCCGTTCACCGAGAATCTCTATTTCGGCAAGGTCGACCTTGAGCCGACCAGCAAGGACCGGATCGAGGCAACCGCCAAATGGCGCCTCGAACATACGCTGACGGGCGGCAGCGGTCAGGCGGCGGCTTCGACCGAAGCCCCCTACCGCAACAACGACAAGCGCGCGGATATCCGCTGGCAGCACAACGAAGATCATTGGATCAACGAGATGCTGCTGAGCTATCAGGACACCAATTCGTCGACCACGACGACCAAAGCCTCGCCGCAAATCCAATATCAATATTTCCCGAACGCGGCGACCAGCACCGGCGCGATCGCCCTGATCCAGGTCGGCGGTCCGGGCTCCGGCATCGGCGCGATCAACGCGCAGAAGGGCTGGAGCTTCAAAGACGATCTGACTCTTCCCAATGTCCGCCTAGCAGGCGACCATACGTTCCACGCGGGCTTCAGCTTCGGCTCGATCAAGTTGACATCGCAGAATGCGAGCTCCGATCTGGGGAACGCGACCTATTATTATGCGGTCACGCCCGGGGGCGTTGCCGCAACGCCCTATAAACTTCAATTCCCCAATCTCACGGCTGGTTTCGACCAGGCAGGGATTACGACCAAGGACAAGCAGTACAGCGCCTATGTTCAGGACGATTGGAACGTCAATCGGCACCTGACGATCAACCTCGGCGTCCGCCTCGATTACGAAAAGGTCCCGGCCTACCTGAACTTTGTCACGCCCGCCAACGTCGTGGCGGGGCTGAATTCGAACTTCCCCGGAACCAGCGTATCCTATGCCTCGGTGCTGGCGATGGGCAATGGCTCGCTGCCGGGCTACAATATCAACGATTATATCAGCACCGGGCACAACCGTAAGGCGCCCAAGAATTTCTCGCCGCGCCTGGGCTTCTCCTACGATCTGTTCGGGGACAACAAGCACGTCTTCTTCGGCGGCTATGCCCGCGCTTACAATCGCAACCAATTTGCGACGCTGGCGCTGGAAACCACCAAGATCGCGCTCAATGGCAATCCCGAGATCTATTTCCCCTCAGCCCAGACGCAGGACGCGTTTGGGCCCTGCGCCACCGCGGCGGATATCAACCCGGCCAATCACTGCTACGCCTTCGATCCGAAATATCTGACCGCGGCAGGGCTGGCGGGTTTTCAGACCGATCCGACCTCGCATGAGGTCGATCTGCTGCACAACAATATCAAGACGCCTTATTCCGATCAGTTCAGCCTCGGCATGCGCAACAAGATCGGCGAATGGAACACGCAGGTCTCGGCCTCCTATATCGAAAGCTTCAACAATATCGTCGGCCGCCTGGGCAACCGCTATTCCGACGGCGCCTATTTCCACAATGGCTCGCAATGGGGCGGACAGGGTGTTCCGGGTGTCGGCGGCCTGATCCTTTGGGACAATGGCACGAAGGACCGCCTCTGGCAGATCGGCGTCGGCGCGCAGAAGGCCTACACCAAGGCATCCGGCTGGAGCGCGACCTTCTCCTACACCTTCTCTGCCGGCAGGCAGAACAACATTGCCGGCGGATCGAACCCCTACTCGATCAACAACAATCAATATCTGTTCGATCTGCCTTATGCGAACAACTATCCCTACATCACCGCGACCGCGGTTCCCCGTCATCGCATCGTCGCGACCTACACGCGCGACCTGTTCTGGGGCATTTCGGGCGCGACCAAGGTGGAGCTGGCGACCCCCAGCGCGGCTGCCTGGATCTTCGGTTGCCAGAATGGCCAATCCGTCTGCAACGATTTTGGCGGTGGCACGAGGTTTGGCGCCAGCAGGCCGCATAATACCCTTGGTTACAAGGACATCGATCTGCAGCTGTCGAAGGACATCACGTTCGTGGGTAGCCTGGCAGGTTACTTCCGGGTCGACGTGATTAACGTGTTCAACTGGCACAATTTCAATCCGGGCGATATCGCCGTCAACGCTGACACGTTGCGGGCGACGTACAATAAGGAAGGCAATATCGTCGGCACTCCGCGCACCGTGAGGCTGACCGCCGGATTGCGATTCTAACGACCAGCTAAAGCCTAGACCCCGGCGCGAGCGAAGCTCGAGCCGGGGTCGTTTCCCTTCTGTCAGCCGCGCTTCGCAAACCTCGGCGGTTCCCTTGAGCTCAACCGGCGAGCGGCGCATAGAGCCGTGACATTCCTCCTTTCCGGTGTTCGATGACGCAGCAGCAAACCGCGCGCCCGATCCGTTCGATTGCCGTCATCGGGGGCGGGTCGGCCGGCTGGATGGCCGCGGCCGCGATTTCCAAGGTTTTCGGCCGCAAGATCCATGTCGTGCTGGTCGAATCCGAAGAGATCGGCATCATCGGCGTCGGGGAAGCGACCGTTCCGCATCTGTCCGCATTCAACCGCCTGCTCGAGATCGACGAGGCGGAATTCGTTCGCCAGACGCAGGGCAGTTTCAAGCTCGGCATCCAGTTCAACGACTGGGGCCAGATCGGCGACAGCTACATCCACGGTTTCGGCACCATCGGCCGGGACATCGGGCTGCTGCCCTTCCACCAATATTGGCTCAAGGCCAAAGCCCAGGGCCGCGCCAGGGACATCAGCCTTTATTCGCTCAACACCGTCGCCGCGCCGCTCGGCAAGTTCACGGCCGCGCCCAGCGACGCGCCGCCCAATTCGCCGCTGGCCGAGATCGCCTACGCTTATCATTTCGACGCGACGCTCTATGCGCGCTTCCTGCGCGGGCGCGCCGAGGCGCAGGGCGCCAAACGGGTTGAGGGCAAGGTGGTCGCCGTCCATCGCGAGGGCGAGCGGGGTTTCGTGGAGAGCGTGCAGCTGGAGAGCGGCGAGCATATCCGCGCCGACCTTTTCATCGATTGCACCGGCTTCCGCTCGCTCCTGATCGGCAATGCGCTGGAGGTGGAATTCGACGACTGGACGCACTGGCTGCCGTGCGATCGTGCGCTGGCGGTGCCGTGCGAAAAGATCGGCCCGCCGACGCCGTACACGCGCTCCACGGCGCGTGAGGCGGGCTGGCAATGGCGCATCCCGCTGCAGCATCGCACCGGCAACGGCCATGTCTACAGCAGCCGGTTCACGACCGACGAACGCGCCGCGGAGATCCTTCTGGCCAATCTCGACGGGAAGGCGCTGGCCGATCCCAAGCCGCTCCGCTTCACCAGCGGCAAGCGCCGCAAACTGTGGGATCGCAACGTCATTGCCCTCGGCCTTGCCGGCGGCTTTCTCGAGCCGCTGGAATCGACCGCCATCTATCTCGTCCAGGCGGGCATCAATCGCCTGATGAGCCTGTTTCCGGACGCCGACTGCGACGTCGCCCTGCAGAACGTCTACAACCAGCAGACGGACTTCGAATATGAACGGATCCGCGATTTCCTGATCCTGCACTACCACATCACGCAGCGGACGGACTCGCCGTTCTGGAACTATGTCCGGACGATGAGCATCCCGGACTCGCTCCAGCAATATATCGACCTGTTCGTCGCCAACGGTCAGTTCTTCCGCAACGGCACGGAAATGTTCGGGGTGACGAGCTGGGTTCAGGTGATGCTCGGCCAGGGGCTCTATCCCAGGACCTATCACCCGGCGGTCGAGTGGGTCTCCGATCCCGATCTGCACGCTTTGGTCGATCATGTCGAAAAGGTCGTCGCGTCGAACGTGTCGCTGATGCCCCCGCACGAGCAGTTCATCGCGCGCTGCTGCGCCGCGCCGGGCTGGTGACGAAGGACGGCTCGCGGGAGGAGCGTATCCCACTCGGGCCGGATGGTTTTGGGCCGGTTGCAGACCGGCGGCTTGCGGGCACCGAGTCCTGAAAGCGGACGTCGCAACGCGATCACCACCGCAACCTCTCATCGCGCTGCATTCGAGGGTCCGCTTCGGGGTCGCCGGTTCAAGGCTTTGACGGGAAATCGGCGCTCGCACCCTTGTGCGACGGCCCAGGCGCGAGGATGACGATAACCACAGACAGCTGGGGGGTTAGGTTGATTCTGCTCTTGATCGCAATGGCCGAGACGGCCGTAAAACAATTGCCACTATTTTCGACCGCGGATGCCGGACCGGTTACAATCACGCAGGACAATGCCGATCTGGTTGGCGCGGGTACTTTCACCTTTAAGGCACAGCCTGACGGGTTCGACGTCGACCCACCCGCGGATGGTAACGGCCTGAGCATAATTGTCAGGCTGCATGTGAATGCGGACGGATCGCCAATTTCGTGCGACATCGGTCAAGCTGCCCTGCCGAAAGCCGCAAAAGCGGGTTGCGCGCAATTGATGAAAGCGGCCCGGTTTCAGCCTTTCCCAGGTTTCGCCTTGCCCTTTCGGCAAGGGTTTCTCGACGTCGAGTTCTCTTTTTTCAAGGATGTTCAGGGCGGCCCGAAGGGCAGAAGCATGTTCGCCTTCGAATTCCCCGGCTACGTGAACACAAAGATCCTGTATCCCGACGACAATACACCGCCCGACCAGGTCTTGAGCAAGGCCGACGGTTCTCTTGTGGTTCCGGTCATGCCAGACGATTATCCGCCGATCGCGATCCGCTATGCCATGGAAAGCCGCTCGACCGTCCGCATAGGTATAAGCCGGGATGGCACGCCACGGACCTGCCGTCCGATCACGACACCGTCAGACACCGGCACGGCCTATCTCGACAATTACACCTGTCACCTCGTGATGCGACGCGGCCATTTTCAGTTTGAGTCAACCGCGCCTGCATATGATGGGCTACGGTATGTCTATCGCCGGATGAGCTGGAAAATGCCGACCTGAGGCACCTCACACGCAGCGGGCGGGCGGATCGACGTCCAAGCAAAGGCAGTGATAACCACCCAAATCGAGACATCGCAGCGGCCGACTGAACAAACGACTGCTTTCAGGATGAGTGCAGTGACTCCTGAACGACAGAAATCGGCCCCTCGTCAGAATATGGTTCGTCGCATCTGCGCCACAGCAATGAACACTACAATTAGGATTGGTTAACCCTTCTTCATTATGCCCTCATCCTCAGGGGGTAATGTTCGTGGGGATAATCCGACCATCAATTGCCTATCTGCGCAGCAGAGTGGCCGCCAAGGTATTGTTGGCGCTGGTGGCGGTCGGGATCACCATGATCGGCCTGACCGCCTACGTCTCTTACAAGATGGCCGCGCGCTCCGCACGTCAGGCCGCAGAGCAGGAGCTTCGCTCGAACGGCGCGAACATGGCGCACCAGATCCAGAACTGGGTACATGGGCGCGAGCTTCTGGTTCGGCTCATGAGCGAACTGATCGTTCAGACGCAAAGCGGTCAGGCCCGTGCGGCGCCGCTGCGCGAAAAGACGATTAAGGATAGCTTCGAGGAAGCCTATTTCGGCGCTCAGAGCGACGGCGCGTTCACCGCCTCCAGCACGGACAATAATCTCCCCGCCGGTTACGATCCGCGCCGGCGCCCCTGGTACATTGCCGCTGCGCAAAGCCGCGCGCCCATCCTCACCGCACCTTATGCAAGCGCCGGAACGCAAGGATTGGTCGTCACGCTGGCCATCCCGGTTTATCGCCAGGGCGCGCTCTTGGGAGTGACCGGGACCGACTTCAAGATCGATACGATCGCAGAGCTGCTCGCTGGCGCACGCGGTGGGCGGATCACCTCCGCCTTCCTGGTCGACGAACACGGGACCATTCTGGTTCATTCGGACGCCACGCTCATCGGGCAGAACGTCTCGCGACTGTCCGGTGGGCAGATCGTGCCTGTCAACCGGCCGATCCAGGCCCTCAAGAGCGGCGGAAAGGGGCAGTTGGCGAGCGTCACGCCGATCATCGGCTTGCCAGGGGTTCACTGGTATGTCGTCGTCACCTCCGACAACGATGCCATTTACCGCGAATTGAAGGAATCTCGTACCAGCTACGCTACGGCGGCGGCGCTCTGCTGCCTGTTCACACTGCTAGCGCTCTGGGTGGGGCTGTCGCGGCTCGTCCTTGCGCCGCTTGCGCAGATCACCGCCGGAATGCGCGAAATTGCGAACGGGCGCCTCGACGCGCCGATCCGGCTTTCCGCCAGGCCGGACGAGATCGGGGCCATGGCATCGGCGGTGGAGGTGTTCCGGGAAAATTGCCGGCAAGTCGCTGAGCTCGCTTCGGCGGAGGAACGACAAAGCGCCGCCGCCGCGCGCGCCCGTGCGGCGATGATGCATGAATTGGCCGAGGCGTTCGGGGTGGTGGTCGAGGCGGCCATGCATGGCGAATTCGACAAGCGCGTCCGTTCCGATTTCGAGGACGTAGAGCTCAACCGCCTGGCGGCCTCGGTGAACGGTCTTGTCGCCACCATCGACCGTGGCCTTGCTGAAACAGGCGATGTGCTGTCGGCGCTCGCCAATTCCGATCTCACGCGGCGGATCAAGGGCGAGTATCGCGGCGCTTTCGCCAAGCTGAAGGACGACACCAACGCGGTGGCCGACCGGTTCGGCAGCGTCGTGCGGCAGTTACGAGATACATCAGGGCAGCTGAAACAGGTCACCGCGACGTTGCTGGCGAGCGCGGGTTCGCTTGCGCAACAGGCGGCCGACCAATCGGCCGCGGTGCAGGGTACCGCCGGAGAGGTGAACGAGCTCACGTCCACGGTGAAGGACAATGCCGACGGCGCGGAGACGGCGCGGCGCCAGGCGCTGTCGGCGAGCCAGTCGGCCAAGGAAGGCGGCGGCATGATGGACGCAGCGACCGCCGCAATGGCACGTACCAATGAAGCCTGCGAGCGCGTGCTGGCGATCGTCGGCGTGATCGACGATATCGCAGCGCAAACGTCGCTGGTCGCACTGAATGCCGCGATCGAAGCCGCCCGCGCAGGGGAGGCCGGCCGCGGCTTTTCCGTCGTCGCGACGGAAGTGAAGCGGCTCGCGGATCATGCGACCGAGGCCTCGGCCGAGGTGAAGCAGCTTGTCGGCAGATCCGTGGCGGAAGTCGAAGACAGCTCGGTGCGGCTGTCTGAAGCGGCGCGCGCGCTCGCGGCCATGATGCACGCGATCGGCCATAACAGCGAAGTGCTGGAGGATATTGCCGGTGCGAGCCGCCGCCAGGCCGTATCGCTCGAGACTATCAATGACGCGGTTCGGCAGATGGATGCGGCGTCAGCCGAAAGCTCCCAATTGGCACAGGAGTTCCGCAACTCGTCCTTGCAAGCCAAGGCGCGCGCGGCTGAGCTGGACGCGATCGTCGACCGCTTCACGCTGGAACGGCAGCCCTCAATGGCTGCGTGAACACGCAATACGCGCCCGGGCCTGGCCCCGGGATCACGGTAGAAATGCTTGAGCGTCGCGGTCGACTCCTTTGGCGTATGGTGGCCCGCTGATGATGGAGTCCGATTCTATGGAATAGTGTCCCGGGGCGGTTGGAAAGTTCATCGGCTCCGCGATGTCAGCTTTCGGGATCATATATATCGGCTTGATAACGCTTCCCGTTTAAGCGCCTAGGCGGAGGGTCGCGGCAAATTCATCCGCGAGTGCCGTCGCATCGGTCAGCGGGGTCCAATAGGCTGGATCGAGCGAGCGCCCATACTTGTCTTCCATCGGCTTTTTGGCGGGGAGAAGCAGCCCGTCGCGAAAAACGGCGCGTGACCACACCCGAGAGCCTCGTTGGACGGTCAGCCTGACGCAATACGGCTTGAGCTCCGTGCTGCCCAGCGCCACCGTCTCTGTGATCTTTACCGACGTGCGTTCACGCGCGAGGTCGCGTCGAAGGAACGTCGGAGACGGCTGTTCTCGCGCCATGAACGCCCGATAGATCGCGGCCACGGGAATGCCGGGCAGCCGCTGCCCGTAGTCGAAGTCGGCCCCCGGGAGCTTACCCATCATAGGATGGACACGAATCCTCAATGCGACCCTCTCGAGGGGCTTTATGGACACAAGGTCACTGGAGTTTCTCCCAGCACAGCTGGCCCGCGGATCGATCGAGATGGCAAGATTTCTTGCGCTGGGGGAGAGCCCGTCGGCAGGCGGTCTCAGATACCAGACCCGTCCATCTGGCGTGCAACGAAGTGGGTCTGGGGAGTCGGATTGATCTGACAGCGCTTTTAATCGCCCGAGTTCAACCTGTTTCAGCTGCGCAGCAGGCGCATCCGCTGGAGCGAGCGTATAGAAAACCGCAGCACATGCATCGCGACGGCCAAAGGGGGATGGATACCAGCGGACATCCCGCCGGAGGAGGCGCCAGTCAGCAGCCTGCTCCCCGCGCGCGGTTCGACGGCGGTACTCTTCCCATCTCGCGTCACTTAGAAATGAGCGGGGATAGAAGTCGTGTGAAACGACCCTGCCGCCGCGATACAAGTAAGCTTGGGTAGCGATGCCCTTGGCTTCATAAGAAGTCAGCGAGTTCACCGGCGGTGGGGCCAGAGTGCAGGCTTCGAGCGAGATGCTGACTAGGCAGACAGTGGCGCTAAGCCGGAGGCCGTTCATGTGTCTTCGATATCGGGCAAACGTTGAATAGTCGTTGCAACGAAATCCGCTGAAAGAGCTCCTTGCGACGAGATGGGCCCACGGAGACTTCGAGAAAATATGCCGCTCGATCGGACTGGGCAATGCCGAGGCGCTCAACACCAGCGAGCTTGATCGCAAGGCTGCAGTCGTTCGACCCTTGACAGTCATACGTATAAAGCGTACGAGCGCAAGTGGGCGCCGATTACCTCCCTGGCTGATCGCGCTTTTGGCTCTTTCTCAGATTCGGCAAAGGCAACGCCGCGCAAGGGGTGCGCGTTAGCACCGGATGCCATCGTGTCCTCATGCTCCTTGCATCAGGCCTGAGCGGCGAGGCTCGCCACGCCGCAAGCTCCAAATCATCAAGTTCGAATCTGATGTTTTTTTGTTTTTCCCTTCGAAGGCTCGGTCATTTTCTCCGACGAGGGTAAACTTGCGTGACAGCGGAATCGGATCGGCGCGCCTCTCCCCCTCCCGCCCATTCACCCCTCAATCCCTGCGGAAGCCGATCTTCCTGAGCGCGGGGGCGATCTCGGGATTGGACATGAACAATTTCCAGATCAGCCCGCTGCGCATATTCTCGATCATGACGACCGCCGGCGCCTGGTTGAGGCCCATATAGGTTTCGTCGAAATAATTGTCGGTCTCGTTATAGCCGTCGGAAAAGCCGTAGACGCCCCAGGTCTTCGCGCCCAAATCGCGGTAGAAGTGCTTGAGCGCCGCCATCGACTCCTTCGGCGTATAAGGGAAGGAACCCAGGGGCCCTTCCGGCGTGATCGTGCCATTGTCATTGGCCTGCGACGGTCGCCCACCCGCATGGAGCCCGGCAGTAAAGCCCCAGGCATCCGCGCCATACCCCTTGAACTTGCCGGGATTGTCGATCGCATAAGCCTGGTTGATCAGCGAGATCGCCCGGTTGTTCTGGAAATAGTCGGTATAAGCGTCCCGCATCCCGCGCGGATCGAAGCCCATGAAGGAGAAATGGGTGAAGAACAGGTCGGACCCATTGCCCTCCCCCACCTCCAGCTTGATGCCGTAATAGCTGTTGCCGTTGGTGAAATGGTCGCCCTGCGTGGTGCGCGACCACCAGCGGCGATAGGCGATGCCGGTATCGTTCTGCCCGGCCCAGCCGCTGTGCCACAGGCTCGCGGGAATGGCATGCGTGGGCGACGCGATCCCGAGCAGGTAGGCAATCAGCGATTCATTCCAGCCGATCAGCGGATGATGGATCTTGAACCCGTAATCGGGCGACCAATGCCAATAGAGGAATTTGCTGTCGGTTCCGTCGCGATACCAATCATAATCGACCGCGCGCCATAAAGCGGTGATCGTGTCGCGTATCTCTTTCTCCTCGGGCGTGGCCCTGGTGAAATATTGTCGCGCGCACAGCAGGCCTTGCATCAGGAAGCTGGTCTCGATCAGGTCGCCGCCATCGTCATATTTGCCGAAAAAGGCCATCTTCCGGCCCGTGCGGCCGTCGAGATAATGCGGGAAAGCGCCGTGGAACCGATCGGCGCGATTGAGGAAGCGGACGATCCGGAGGAAGCGCCCGACCCCTTGCTCGCGTGGGATGAAGCCGCGGTCGATGCCGACCAGCATCGCCATGATACCAAAGCCCGAAGCGCCGACCGCCACCTGGTTTGGATCGCCCGGCATAACCTCGATCGCCATGCCGGAATTGGGTTGCGCGCCCTCCCAATAATAACGGAATTGCGCTTCCTGAACCATCGTCAGCAGCTCGCCGTCCTCGAGCGGACGGGTCGAGGCGGCGACTGCCGGCGAAAGCGGGGATTCGCGCCCGTCTCCGTCCAGCGCGCTGATGCGGTAGGCCGCACTCTTGCCGCTCGCGCCGAGGAAGTCCTCGTACCGTCCGATCTGTCCCTTCTGGATGGCGACCGGCTCGAACGGCTTTCCGTCGATCGAACGATAGATGCGGTAGGATTCGACCCCCGGCTCCGCATCGACCTGCCACGACAAGTCGATATGGCGGTCATAGCCCTTGGCGGTGAGGCTGGCCGGTGCGCGCGCCGGTCCCTGCGTCGCGGTCGAGGGATCGTCGATCCTGATGTCATCGAGATAGAGCGTGTGCGGCTTGCCGTCATCGAGGCCCTGGACGATCGTCAGCGTCGCCAGGCGACGGAAATCAACCGCATTGTCCTGGGTCGGATTGACCATGTCGTGGATGTCGCCGAGCACAATGTGAACCGGTGTCCACACGTGCGGAGCCAAGGTGGTCACGTCGCCGAGCAGGCGGACGGTGGGGGTCGAATTGCCGCTTTTGTCGCTCAGGATCAAGCCGGGCGAAGCATCAGGCGCGATCGCATCCTCGGCATAGACCCACAATGTGAGCCGGTGGCCGTCGAAATCGTTGGTGCGGAAATAATGCTGCACGTCGATCGAAACGCGCCAGTCCCCGCCATAAAATGATGTCCATTTGAGCCTGAGGCTGTTGGGGGGCGAGCGGAAGTGGCCGGTGTCCACGGGAATGCGCGCGTCCGTATATTCGAGCTGGCTCTGCCCGATGCGGCTGGCGACGCTGAAATGGTAGGGACCAGGCGCGCGTGCATTGTCGAACACGACATGCCGATCATAGGTCTGCGCGGATGCCGGAGCGACGAGCACGATGCCGATCGCGGCCAGGCTCAAGTCGAAAATTCGACGCGGCATCCATCCTCCCGTCTTTAGCAAGCCGACTCACGCGGCCTCGGGATCACGTGTAACCGGTTCCGCAAAAAAGAGGAGGGCCGATCTAGGATCGACCCTCCAGGGGGCTAACCTTGTTGGAACCTGTGAAGAATCAGGGCGCCGAAACGCTCGTGCCGCGAATGACGAGTTCCGGCTTATGCACCTCGACCCGATCGTCGGATTCACCCCCGGCGCTCATGATCTCGGTCAGGCGGATAACCGCCCGCGCGCCGATATCGGCGATGTTCACCCGCGCGGTCGTAAGCGCCAGATAGCGGGCAATCGGCACGTCATCGAAACCCGCGATCGCGATATCCTCGGGCACGCGCTTGCCCGCCGCGCGCAGCGCCTGGAGGCAGCCTACGGCCATCATGTCGTTGGCGGCAAAGATCGCGTCGACCTTCATGTTCTGCGCAAGAATGGTATTGGCGGCGTCCTCGCCCGTATCTTCGTTGAAGTCGCCTGGCAGTATGGTGACGGTCGCATCGGGCGCGAGCTGGCGGATCGCATCCTCGAATCCTTCGCGTCGCTCACGGGCGTCGATATTGTGATCCGGCCCGGCGATATGCACGATGTGGCGCCGTCCCAGATCGATCAAGTGGCGCGCGATCGCCGCCGCCCCGGCGCGATTGTCGATCGCCATCGACGGGTGATCCATCATCGGCTCGGGTGTGTTCAGCAAGACCGCGGGAATGCCGCGCGGCATCGAGCCTACCCAGCCTTCCGTGCGCATCTGCGGGCACATGATCAGCAGACCATCGACGCGGCCATGCATCGCGCGCAACGCATGGCCGGCCTGCACCGGATCGGCATGCATATTGGACAGCAGAAGCTGAAGGCCCAGCCTGGTCGCCTCGCGATCCATGCCGCGCACGATTTCGGAGAAGAATTCGCCATGGAGGTCCGGCAGCACCACCCCGATCGCATTGGAGCGTGCCATCGAAAGGCTGCGCGCACCGGCATGCGGCACATATCCAAGCCGATCTGCGACCGCGACAATGCGGGCGCGCGTCTCCGGCCGGACGCTCTTATGCCCGTTCAGCGCACGGGAAACGGACGCGACCGATAATTGCGCTTCCCGCGCGACATCGCGAATTGTTGCTTCCGCCATGACACCCACACCCTCTCGCGTGCGTAATGCCCCGAATACAAATCGGACGCCACCACTACCGCACCAAAAGATGTAACCGGTTCCCCATAAGGGTCAAGGGCAACGGGGTAGCGGTACCACCGAAACGGACTCTCCTCGTCCCCTAGTAGAACCGGATCATGCCTCCTAGAGGAGCGACGCATGAGCTCGCTCTCCCTATATCTGGCGAATGCGCTCGACCGGCTTGAGGGGATCGATCAAGCCCGGTCGCTCGTCGCGACACGCATGACCGCGCCGGCGCGGGTAGAGCGTCAAGGACGTGGCCTGATCGACTTTTCGAGCAATGATTATCTTGGTCTCGCCAGCCACGCGCTCCTCGCCGAGCGCAGCGGCGAATGGGCGATACGCTACGGCAGCGGCAGCGGGGCATCGCGATTGGTGACCGGGACCACCCCCGAACATCTCGCGATCGAAGAGCGGATCGCGCGGTTCAAAGGCACCGAAGCGGCTTTGCTCTTCCCCAGCGGCTGGCAGCTAAATGCGGCCGTGCTGGCGGCATTGCTCATGGCTGCGTCCGGAACCTTGCTGTTCACGGACCGACTGATCCACGGCAGCCTGCATGCGGGCGCTGCTGGTCACCGCCAAATCCGTTTTCAACACAATGATCTCGATCATCTCGATGAATTGCTGGCCAGGCATGCGGACCGGGAAAGCCCTAGGCTGATCGTCACCGAAAGCGTGTTCAGCATGGATGGCGACCGTGCCGATATCGAGCGGCTGGTACGGATCGCCGAGACGCACGATGCCTTCCTGTATCTCGACGAGGCGCATGCAACCGGCGTGCTCGGCCCCGGGGGAGCGGGTCTATCGCGCGGTATCGCTGGCAAGGTCGATCTGGTGATGGGGACGTTCAGCAAGGCAATGGGCTGCTTCGGCGGCTACGTCGCAGGGTCGCGTCTGCTGATCGATTATCTGATCAACGCATGCGGTGGCTTCATCTTTTCCACCGCACCTCCCCCCGCCATGCTCGGCGCGATCGATGCCGCGCTCGACCTGGTGCCCGGCATGGACGAAGAGCGACTGCGACTGGCGGATCACGCAGCCTATTTGCGCAGCCGTCTTGCCGAACACGGGGTAGATACCGGAGCCAGCAACACCCAGATCGTTCCCGTGGTCGTCGGGGAATCCGCGCGAGCATTAGCTCTATCCGCAGCGCTGGCTGCCGACGGTTTGCTGGCGAGCGCGATCCGGCCGCCGACCGTGCCGCAGGGCACCAGTCGCTTGCGTATCGCGCTGCGGGCGAGCCATACGCGCGAAGACGTCGATCAATTGGTTGGCGCGTTGCTGCATCACTTGCGATGACACGGCCCGCCCTTCTTCTGCTCCACGGTTGGGGCTTTGATGCGCACCTGTGGGACGCGCTATGCGCGGCGCTGCCGGCTTTCCCGATCGTCCGCTGGGATCGCGGTTATTTCGGCGAGAAGGCCGAAACCGCGATCGATCCCCCTTTCGCCGCGATAGGCCATTCGCTCGGGGCGATGCTCCTGGCCAATCTCCTCCCCCACGACATTCCATTGGTGGCGATCAACGGCTTCGATCGATTCAGCGGCGACGGCGCGGTGCCGTCGCGCGTGGTCGAACGGATGCGCACCCGATTTGCCGAGGATCCCGTGGCGGTGCTCACCGAATTCCGTGCGCGTTGCGGCGCCCCGCCCGCCCCGAAGGAAATCGACGAAAGCAGGCTGGCGGGCGACCTCGCTTTGCTGGGATCGCGGCACATCGCCTCCCGCCCCAGCCGCATCCTGGTCTTGCAGGGACAGAATGATCCGATCCTGCCCGAATCCCTACGGGCCGCCGTCTTTCCAGGTGCGGAAAGGGCGGTCCAGGCCGAAGGCGGGCACCTGCTGCCGATTAGCCATCCGGGATGGTGCGCGGACCAGATCGAGGCATTCCTGTGCAGATAGTCAATGCTTTCCATCGCGCGCACGATTATGACCGGCACGCCTCGGTCCAACGCGTCGTCGCGGGGCGGCTAGCGGAGCGAATTCTGGCATTGGATTTGCCGTCCGGCGCGCGAGTCCTCGAAATCGGATGCGGAACGGGATTTCTCGGCGCGGGCCTGATCGAGCATTTGCCTTATGCGCATTATTGGATGACCGATGTTGCGCCGGGCATGCTCGACCAGGCGCGCCGCCGCTTCGCCGGCTCGCACCGTATCGATTTCGCCGAAATGAACGGCGCCGACCCGACGATTTCGGGACCCTTCGATTTGATTTGCTCGAGCCTGGTCATGCAGTGGTTTCCCGACCTGCCAGGCGCTGTGCAAAGGCTGCGTGGTATGCTCGCTCGCGACGGACGGCTCGCCTTCACGACGCTCGCGTCCGGCAGCTTCGCGCAATGGCGCGCGGCTTATGGCGACGACATGCCGGGCACGCCCGATTATCCCTCGGCCGAGTTCTTGCGTACGCTTGGGCTCGATGTCTCCGTCGAGACGATCGATCACCGCTATCGAAGCGCCCACGATTTCCTGGCGGCGCTCAAGGCGATTGGTGCCGGTACGCCCCAGCCCGGCTATCGGCCGCTGCAGCCGTCGCTGCTGCGTGCGATCATGAACCGGTTCGATGCCGAGGGCGCCGAGGTGCGTTATGTTGTCGCAACCTGCATCGCCGGGGCGGCATGAGCGGAACCATCATCGTCACCGGCACGGATACCGGCATCGGTAAAACCGTCTTCGCCGCGGCGCTCGCGGCCGCCCTAGGTGGTGCCTATTGGAAGCCGATCCAATCGGGCCTTGATGGCGACCTTTCCGATAGCGAGACCGCGAAGCAGTTAGGCGTGAAGCATGTGCTGCGCGAGGCCTATCGCTTGACCGAACCGCTCTCGCCGCACCGTGCCGCAGAGCTGGACGGAATCGAGATCGATCCGGCACGGCTGACACCCCCGCAAGCGAGTAGCGCGCTGGTGATCGAGGGAGCCGGCGGGTTGCTGGTGCCGGTCACGCGCTCGCTTCTGTTCGCCGATCTCTTCGCACGCTGGAGTGCGCCTACCGTCTTGGTTGCGCGAACCGCGCTGGGCACGATCAATCATAGCCTGCTTTCGATCGAGGCGATGCGCGCGCGCGCGATCCCGATCCTGGGCATCGCCTTCGTTGGCGAAGCGAACGAGGACAATGAGGCAACGATTTGCGCCTTGGCGGGCGTGACGAGGCTCGGGCGCCTGCCCAGGCTGGACCCGCTCGACGCGTCCACGCTCGCCGCGGCGTTCAGCGCCCATTTCCGGATCGAGGATTTCGGATGACATCGCCGGTCTGGCATCCTTTCACCCAGCACGGGCTCAATGAGCCGATCCCGGTGGTCAAGCATGCCGAAGGTGCGGCGCTGCACACGGCCGATGGGCGACGCATCATCGATGCGATCTCCTCCTGGTGGGTTACGACGCACGGCCACTGCCATCCGCGCATCATGGCTGCGATCCGGGCGCAGACGGAGAGGCTCGACCAGATCATCTTCGCGGGCTGGACGCATGCGCCGGCAGAGGAACTGGCCGAGCGGCTGGTGGCATTGTTCGGCCAGCGGCTGCCGCACGTCTTCTATTCGGATTCGGGTTCGACCGCGATCGAGGTCGCGCTCAAGATGGCGCTCGGTTTCTGGCTCAATCGCGGCGAGCCGCGCCACCGCATCCTGGCAATGGAGCATGGCTATCATGGCGACACGATCGGCACGATGTCGGTCGGCGCACGCGGCGTATTCAACCGCGCCTACACACCACTCCTGTTCGATGTCGACACCATCCCTTTTCCGCAAGGCGATGGCGCCGCCACGCTCCAGGCGCTGGAGCAGGCGTGTCTCACCAAACCCGCCGCCCTGATCGTCGAGCCTCTCGTGCTGGGGGCCGGCGGAATGCTGTTCTACGATGCCGAGATTTTGCGCGAAATGCGGGCGATCTGCGCGCGGCACGAAATATTGTTCATTGCCGACGAGGTGATGACCGGCTGGGGTCGCACCGGGACGCTTCTGGCCGGCGACCAGGCCGGGGTAACACCGGATATCCTCTGCCTGTCGAAGGGTCTGACTGGGGGCGCGGTACCGCTGGCGGTCACGCTTGCGAGCCAGCCAATTTACAACGCGCATCTGTCGCACGATCGGGCACGGATGTTCTTCCATTCGTCGAGCTACACGGCCAATCCGATCGGCTGCGCCGCAGCGTTGGCCAATCTCGACATCTGGAGGGACGAGCCCGTGCTCGAACGGATCGCGATGCTGGCCGAACGCCAGCAGGCGCGGCTCGACGGATTGCCGCCAATCGCGCGCAATGCCCGCCGCGCGGGCACGATCGCCGCCTTTGAATTCGGGCCCGACGATGCGAGCTACATGTCGGATCTGGGGCCGCGGCTGCTCACTTTCTTCCGCGAGCGCGACTTGCTGCTGCGGCCGCTGGGCAACACCATCTATGTCATGCCGCCCTACTGCATCGACGAGGATGATCTCGACCGCATCTATGATGCCATCGCAGAGGCGGCCGCCGCCTTCGGCTAAGCAAGCTGGCCGATCGTCACGAACAGGCCACCCTCTTGCGACAAGGTCGCCATCCAGCCGAGCTGGGTCAACCAGTCGCCCACCATCCAAGAATCCTCCTCGGCCGAAAACAGCGAGGATCGTGCATCCTCATCTTCGAGCAGGGACGGGTACGCGCGCAAGAAGGTGACGTCGTTTTCCGCGAACCACTGGCGTACTTCGCGCAGGGTGTGGCGATGCTCTTCCGGGTGGCGATACTGGTCGCGCAGCCAGGCGGCCCGCCGCGCGGGCTCCGACGCCCGATCGCGCAGGATCGGATCGAACGGAATCCAGCGCTCGCCCGTCAGACGCGCGGCCACGCGCCGCATCCGGAGCGGCAACCGCGCCACCGCATTGTAAAGGCCGAGCACGATCGTCCCGCCCGGTCGCGCCAGCCGCGCAATCCGGGCGAAGGACCTGCGCGGATCGGGCGTATGGTGGAGCACGCCCGAACAATAGACCACGTCGAACGCGCCCGGACGCAGTGCCGGGCAGGCCAGGTCGGTCTCGACGAAAGACACGCCCTCAATCCCGAACCGCCGCGCCGCGTTCGCCGCGAGCAGCAGAGAGGCACGCGTAAGGTCCGCGCCGATCACCAGCCGGTCGCCACGCGCCAGGAACAGGCTCATCTGACCGGTGCCGCATCCGACTTCCACAATGCGCGCGTCGGGTGCGATCGCCGCGTCGAGCTTTTGTGCGAATTCGCTGCCGCTTGCACGCGCACGCAGCCAGCTAAGGCTCGCTCCGGGTGGGTAATTGGGGAACGGCGTTTCCGTGTAGAAATCGCGGACGGCTTCGGTTCGTGAGTCGCCGGGCAGGCGCAACGCGGGCACACCCTCCGTTTCCTCGAAAACGAGGCCGCAGCCACCGCACCGCCAATCGGCGTCGAGCGCACCGCCGCAGGCGGGGCAGGCCAGCAGGGATCGCCGTCTGGCCTCCATAAGCTAGAAGATCGAGTAGACGAAGGGGGCTAGGGCCTCGACCGTGGCGGCGAGCGTCAGGATCAGCCCGGTGAGACACAAAAACAGGGCGAGAGGCACCATCCACCGCTTGCCCGATCGCGAATTCCACAGGCTCGAGGCAAGTTCAGCGGTGGTGCCGAACGCGCTGCCGAAGATGATAAGCTGCCGCCCGATGCGGCCGCGACGCTTGATCATGCGACATTCTCCAGAATTTGAGCACGAACGACACGCGGCTTGGTCACGCAGACATTGCCTGCCACGAGCAGATCGATCCCGCAGCGACGGAACGTCGAATAGGCCTCCGATACGGTGTTCACGATCGGCTCGCCTGCGAGATTGAACGAGGTGTTGAGCAGCACGGGTATGCCGCAACGCTTGCCATATGCCTCGAGCAAAGCATGAAGCCGGGGCTCCATTTCGCGATCGAGCACCTGCACACGCGCGGTGCCGTCGATATGCGTGATGCCCGCCAGCCGCGACCGCCATTCGGGGCGGACCGGAACCACTCCCGACATGAAGCGCGCGAGCCGCGCGCCGCCGCGGGGCAGCTCGAAAAACCGATCGGCATGCTCGGTTGCGACGATCGGAGCGAACGGGCGAAATTCCTCGCGATATTTGATGTCACGGTTGAGCCGGTCGCGCATCGCGGCATCATGCGGCGCGGCAAGGATGCTGCGATGACCGAGTGCGCGCGGTCCATATTCCAGTGCGCCGTCGACCCAGCCGACGATCTTGTCGTCGGCCAGCGCATCGGCGACATCCTCAATCAGCTGGTCGCTCGTCGCGGCGGGGATCCCATCCTCATGCGCGATACGAAGCAGCGCCGCTTCATCGGGCTTTGGCCCCCAGAAAGGATGATCCGGCACGGGTTTGTGTGGCTGGCCGAACAATATGCGGTCGGCGTAGAGCGCAGCTCCAAGCGCGCAGCCGGCATCGCCCGGTGCCGATGGCACGAACAGCCGATCGAACCCGGCCTCGCGCAGGATCCGCGCGTTCGCGACGCCGTTCAACGCCACCCCGCCCCCGAGGCAAAGATCGCGCATCCCCGTCTCGCGCTGCAGATTGGTCGCGATGCCGACCATCACCTCTTCCAGCAAGGCCTGTGCGCTGGCCGCAATATCGGCGAAGCAGCGCCCTTCGTCGCTGTTGAGATCGATTGGCTGCCAGCTTTTGCGGGGAGGCCCGAACAGGTCGACGAACCGATCGGAAAAGCCGCTCTCGACTTTGCCGAGGAAGTCGAAAAAGGCGAGGTCGAGCGTAAAGGCACCGTCCGCCGCTGGCCGCAGCAGTCGGCGCATGTCATCGATCCGCGTGGGCTGCCCGTAAGAGGCGAGCCCCATGACCTTATATTCCCCCTCGTTGACGGTGAAGCCGAGATAGGAGGTCACGGCCGAGTAAAAGAGCCCGAGCGAATGCGGGAAGCGCAATTCGCGCAGCATGCGTATCTCGCTTGATCCGTCGGCGCGCTTGATGCCGGTGCCGACCGTGAGGGTCGCCCATTCCCCCACCCCGTCGGCAGTGAGGATGGCGGCTTCCTGCGTCGGCGCCGTGAGGAACGCGGCCGCGGCGTGCGACTGATGATGCTCGATGCAGCGGACCCGACGCGTACTGATGCCTAGCTGCGATGCGATCAGGCCCCGGACCCACAATTTCTCCCCGAGCATGTTCTTCATGGCCTTCGGGTAACTGCGCCATGAGCGCGGATAACCCTGAAGCAGGCCCGTCAGGACTCGGTCGAACTTTAGCGTCGGCTTTTCGTAGAAGATAACCGCGTCGAGATCGTCCGGCGAAAGACCCGCATGATCGAGGCACCATTCGATCGCGGCCAGGGGGAAGCCCGCATCGTTCTTGTGCCGTGACAACCTTTCCTCCTGGACCGCGGCAACGGGGATGCCGTCGATCACGAGAGCGGCGGCACTGTCGTGATAATGGCCGGAAATGCCCAGTATCTTCATCGTTCCGATCCCTCCCCGAGGGTGATCCAGCCGGGCTTCTCCCGCCTCGGATTGCGCTTGGCGAGCCACGCGAAGGGCGGCAGCAACAGGAAATATTGGAGAGTGAGCACGACACCCGCCACCACCCCGGCAAAGGCGGTGGCGAAACGCAGATAGGCTTTCCATAGACGCCGGAGACGCGCCCACCATAGGAGGCGACGCGCGCGATGCGGCGCAATCCGGCCGAGCTCGCCGCGCGCATAGTTTTTATGCTCATCCTCATCGTGCAGGATGCGCTGAAACAGGATTCGCGTAGCCGGATCCTTGTCGATCACGCGGGCATAGCGCGCGAAATCGCGCGCGGCCGCGCTTTCGGAAAGATAAAGGAAAGCAAGCAGATCGGCATCGTTCTCGCGTGCCAGATCAAGCCCTTCCATTCCGCGCTCGCCGGGTGCCATCCAGTCGGCCAGCCCTTCCTTGTCCTCGCCCGCAGCCTCCTTGCGCAGCGCACGGCCCCGCGCCCGGAACATGTCGGCATGGCGCGCCTCGTCGTGAGCGTGGATCAGATAGCGTGCGCGCAACAGCGGATCGTCGGTCAATTCGGCAGCCCGGACCAGATCGCGCCCGCCACTCGCCTCTACCTCGGCGAATTCGAGCAATTTGCGCGCGCGCCGTTGCGGGTCGGCCCATATCAGGCGATGAACCGGCCACAGGATCATGCCGAAAAAGTCCCCGAAATATGCCACGCCGCGGGTAGGCCCAGCCGCCTTGCCCAGCGGATCACCCTGGAGACTAGGTGCACCCAAGCCGCTTCTCCTTCTTCTCATGCTTTTAGAGGCGGGCTGTCGTCCGGCGGTTCAACCTGCGATCGAGCTATAATTGCACCCCGAACGAAACCTGACGCGTAGCTGCGGGAACAAAGGCGAGGGCGACAAGGGAATGCGCATGACGGTTGATTTCGAAGCTACATGGCAGGTGCTGCGGTGCTGAACCCGGAAATGCGCACCTCGCCCCGCGCCCATCTGCACGCGATCGGCACCGCGGCACCCTCGCTCGACGTCCATCAGGATTTCATCGCCTGGGCAACGACGCGGCTTCGCGACCGCCATGCGCGGGCGCTCTTCCAGCGCATGGCTGCGCGGTCCGGCATCACGCATCGCTGGTCCGTGCTGCCCACCGCCAAAGGCGGCTCGCCGATCACGCCGGGCGGTTTCTATTTCGGCAATCGTCTGCCTTCGACCGCGACCCGCATGAAGCTGTATGCCGAGAAGGCACCCGAGCTGGCCCTGGCGGCTGTCGACGCGCTGGCCGAAAAGACACCGCTCGGCGAGATCTCGCATCTTGTAGTGGCGAGTTGCACCGGTTTCGTCGCGCCCGGCATCGACCAGATAATCGCACGGAGGCTGGGCCTCAGCCCCTCGGTAGAGCGGACTTTGGTCGGCTTCATGGGTTGCTATGCTGCGGTCGCGGCTCTGCGCGTGGCCTATCATATTGCGCGGTCCGAGCCGCTGGCGCGCGTGCTCGTTGTGACAGTCGAGCTTTCGACTCTACACTTGGTCGAGACTGAGGAAATCGAGCCGATGTTGGCGATGCTGCAATTCGCCGACGGGGCCGCCGCGGCAATCGTCAGCGCCGAGGAAGGACCGATTGCGATCGATCGCTTCTTCGCGGCGACGTTGCCCGACAGCAGTGAGCTCATCCAATGGCATATTGGCGATGCGGGATTCGAAATGCACCTCTCGGGCAAGGTACCCGGGCGGATCGCACAAGCCCTGCAAGACCCTTCCTTACGCCAGGAGATCCTTCACCAATGCACCGCCGACGAGGTCCGTTGGGCGGTCCATGCCGGGGGCCGCTCGATCCTGGACGCGGTTGAGGGCGCACTCGACCTGCCGGCAGATGCGCTCGACGGATCGCGCGCGGTGCTCGACAGCTACGGCAACATGTCTTCCGCGACTCTGATGTTCGTAATAGAGGACATGATGGGCCGCGACGATCCGCGCGACGGCATCGCACTGGCCTTCGGGCCGGGCCTCGCCGCCGAAGGCTTCAATTTCAGCCGCGCCGCATGAGTAAACCCGAAGCGCTGGTGATCGGCGGCGGCCCGGCGGGATCGGTCGCGGCGATGCACCTGGCCCGTGCCGGCATGCGCACTCTGTTGGTCGAACGCTCGCGCGAAGGCCATGACCCCGTGTGCGGCGGTTTCGTCAGCGCGGGCGCCCTCGGATTGCTGCGCCAGGCGGGTATAGCGACCGACGCGCTGGGGGGGCATCCCGTCCACAAGATGCGCTTCCAGGTCGGGCCGCGCGCGCTCGAGGCGGCCCTGCCCTTTCCCGCCATCGGCCTGTCGCGCCGCCGCCTCGATGCGGTGCTGATCGACGCGGCGAGGGAGGCAGGAGCGGCTGTGGAATTCGGGCGTAGCGCCCGATCGCTTACAGCAACGTGCACCGCTTCCTTCGCTGATGGTGCGAACATCGCGGCGGATGCGATCATCCTCGCCTCGGGAAAGCTCAACCTGCGCGGCGTGGAACGACCGGGCGAATCCGTGCACGGCAGCGCGAAGGTCGGCCTGCGCATGGCGTTGCGACCAGACGCAGCCTGTGCGGCCGAGCTGGCCGGCACGATTGAGCTTCACCTCTTTTCGGATGGCTATGCGGGCCTCGTCCTGCAAGAGGATGGCAACCTGAACCTCTGCCTGTCCGTGGCCGCGAAACGGCTGCGCGACGCAGGATCCCCCGATCACCTGCTTGCGGCGCTCGCGGGCGAAGCCCCTCTGCTCTTGCAAAGGATCGCGGCGAGCAGGCCAATCGGTGGATGGGCCAGCATTGCGCGCATCCCTTATGGCTGGCGTGCGCGCGAAACCGCGCCCGGCCTGTTTCGCGTCGGGGATCAGGCGGCGGTGATCGCAAGTCTGGCCGGCGACGGCATTGGGATTGCAGTCGCCAGCGCAACCGCGGCATCCCAGGCGTTGCTGCGGGGCGGCCCAGCGGCGGCCCCTGCCTATCAGCGCGATTTTGCGCGTCGCGCGCGTCGCCCGCTCGCGGTGGCGGAACTGCTGCGGGCGGTCGCGGAACGCCCAGCCTGGGCGCGGCCGATCGCGCATATGCTGAGCGTCCGGCCCAGCATCCTTGGGCTGGGGGCAAGTGCTACCCGGATCGCTGCCTAACGCTTCAGTCTTTCCACCGAGAGGCGGAACGGAAAGCGGTTCACGATACGGATGCCGTCGCGCGAGAGGCCGGCCTCGTGCAGGATCCCATACCAATCGCGCTTGCGGAAGGAGCGCGCGATCGAAAGCTGGCCATCCTCGCGCACGATCGGGTGCACCCCCAGCAATCGCGCAAGCAACGGAAAGCCATAATAAGCGAAGGCGTGACGGCGCAGATCGCTGATCAACCAGCCGCGCAGCGTGCGATCCTCCATGAAATGGAGGAACGCCCCGAGCTGCTGGTCGGTCATGTGATGTGTGACCTGGCTGCTTACGACGAAATCGAAAACGCCCGGCAAATCAAGGCAATCGCCGGTCAGATATTCGATCGGCAGGTCGCGGGGGGTGGCGGCGCGTGCGATGCCCGCGCTGCGCGGGTTGATGTCCACTCCAATCAGGGAGACGGAAATGCCGCGGTCCCTTGCCCAATAGGCGACCCGCCGCAAAAGATCGCCCTCGCCGAAGCCGACATCGAGCAGGCGGAAGCGAACCAGGCCCTTCGCCGCATGGTCCAGATAGGCCAAAAGGGGATGCGCGGTAAACGTCCAGCGATTGACCCGCGCGAGCCCATGCAGGACCCGAGCATAGGTTGCGGCGTCGAGTTCGATCGAATCCATCTGTTCCGGGTCGCGGCAACGTATCGCAAGGTTCGTCATGGTTGCCTCCTCGACCTAAGCGCTGCGAGCACCGCCCGGCTCATGGCCGCATTGGCGCGAGCGTCGGGATGGCCATCGCCCGGGATCGCCCAATCGGGATCGAGTCTTACCAGCACGAATGGCAGACCGGCGAGGACCCGCTCCCGCAACCGGCGTTCTATCGGTTGTTCGGCTCCGTATTCCGGAACCAGAATCAACGGCTGCGCGCCGCGCGCGCGCGCCGCCGCAACGATCGCCACCAGGCTGGCGCGGGCGGTCGCTATGCCTGAATCGATCCGTGCGGCCGAATGATACAGCAAAAGCTTGCGAAACAGCTTGCTCAGCCGCCAGCCAGGCTCGGCGGCATGCCAGCGCAGATTCGCGTCGAGCCACGGGCGGTGCCGGTCCAGGCTACGCTCGATCATCATGGGCGCAAACAACGCAACCACGGCCCTGGTGCGCGCGAAATGCGGCAATTCCCACCGAAGCCGCAGCCACTCCTGATCGGTGCCGTAACCGTTGACCGAGAGGTTGACGGGCTGCAACCGCGCCTCGTCGCCAACCTGAGCCGCCATGGTCTCGTTCCAGTTCAGGCGATAACCGAACAGGATCGATTCTCCGACGAACAGAATGGAGGGCCGCGCGGGGTCGAGCGGACGCCGCACGTCGGCGACCCGCCGCCCCTCTGCGTCCACATCATAACGGACCGTGCGACCGCGATAAATTTCGATACCGACGCGGCCTGGAACATTGACCCAACCGAGTAACGGGTCGGCGTGACGCAGGGGTTCTTCCTCCGCGACCCAGCGTTCGAGGCGTGCCCAATTGCCGGTACGAAGTATCGCCTCGCTCACCAGCACGGCCAGTGCGGCGGCCATGGTGAAGAGCATTATAGAGCAGAGGAGATCCTGACCTTGCCCGGCGCGAACGATCCGGCCGACACGTCTGCGCACGGGAATGACTAATACCAGCCCGAAACCGATGAGCGCTGCCCGTTCGCCCGCCCAAACCAGCATCTGGCGGCTGCGAGGCATGAACATCTGCGGTAACAGATGTCGGTCGAGCCAGCCTTGATCTGCCAGCATCGCAAGCAGGATCAAAGACAGACCCAGGCCGAGGCATATCCCCTCCGCGACACGCGGCATCGAAGCCCTGCCCTGCCGCTTTCCTTCGAAGCTCGTCGCCGCCTGGATCATCCTTATTGAACGATGATCTGACCCTTCATGCCGAAGCTGCTGTGCATGAAATGCGAGCAATGGCTCTTGTATGTGCCCGGCGAGTTGGCGACGAGATGGACGTCGGCGGATTCGCCCCCGCTCAATTCGACCTCGCCATTTTTGAGCTTGCCCCGATCCTCGGGCGCTATCGTCGCTGAGGCGAAAAATTCCTTCGCCACGAAATCATGCCCGCCGGAAGCGCCATTGACGAAGTGAAGCACATAGGAATGGCCGCGCGTGAGAGTCAGCGTGGAGGGATTGAATTTGAAGTTGGACATTTCGACGGTGAGCGTTTGCGGCGCCGTCTGGGCGGTGGCCGCCCCGCCTGCGAAAGCCGCCAGGAGGGCGCTGAAGAGGATGGAACGGCGCATATGTATCTCCATGGCACTTTGTTTCGCGAACGGGGCAGCACCACCCTCCCCTGCTCCGGCGCCTTGGGGAGCGACGCCGGTGAAGGGCGGCCGTGCGCACTGCACGCAAAGCTTTGTGCCTCAATACGGCCAATTCGTTCTTCGGTGACCGACGAGGCGTTATTTTTCAGAGACGAAATGTGTTAAATGCGTGTCACTTGAACCGCCACCCGATGGGCGCGCACTAAAGGCGGGAAAGGAGCATCGCCCTTGAGTGACGGGAGCGTCGCGCACAGGCAGACAGCGGAGATCGGGAAGACCGCCACACCGGAAGACCTGCGTTTGTTCGCAGGTGTGCGGGCGCGCGAGCTCGACGCGTTCGAAGCCCTCTATCGCCTCTATCATCCGCGCCTCGCGCGCTTTCTTCTGAACCTGCTTCATCGCCCCCAGATCGTTGAGGAAGTGCTCAACGATACCTTGTTCGTCGTGTGGGAGCGGTCAGACACGTTCCGCGGCGCCAGCAAGCTTTCGACCTGGATCTTCGCGATTGCCTATCGCAAGGCGATGAAGGCGCTGCGCCGCCTGGACGAGCCCGTTGAGGATAGGGAGGCCGATACGCGGCCAAGTGACGGAGACGCGCCCGATGCCCCATTCGGGCGCCATCGGACGCAGGACGCTTTGCTTGCGGCGCTGGCGAAATTGTCGCCGGACCATCGCACCGTCGTCGATCTCACTTACTTCCACGAAATGGGGTATCGCGAGATTGCAGCGATTATGGATTGCCCGGTCGATACGGTGAAAACGCGCATGTTCCATGCGCGCCGTCATTTGCGGCGCCTGATGGACGGCGAATTGGCAGATTGGTTGTGACGATGGCCCGTATCCTTCCCTTCACCGTGGATCCGCACCGCGAGACGCGCGATCTGATGCCGTGGCTGATTACCGGGCGGCTCGAACCCGAAGAACAAGCACGGGTCGAGGCGCATCTGGCAGGGTGCGAGGATTGCAGTCGCGAACTGGCCGGCGAGCGTGCGCTGGCGGGCGAGGTTGCCGAATTACCCATCGCCACCGGGATCGGCTGGGCGGCGATGCGCGACCGGCTCGACGCAGCGGCGCGGCAGGCCTCTTTCGTCCCGGCGCCACCCCCCGTGCCCCGCCGCGTCACGATACGCCAGATCGGCACGATACTCGCCGCGCAGGCGGCCCTGCTTGCCGCCGCGGTCACCATCACGCTGAAGGTCGAAGCGCCGATCGCTTGGTATCACGCGCTGGGATCGGCCTCAGCGGCCGCCGGTGGCAATGCGATCATCGTGTTCCGGCCCGATGCGCGCGAAAGCGATATAAGCCGCTTGCTGAAGGCGAACGACGCGCGACTGGTGGATGGCCCGACCGCTGCCAATGCCTATGTGCTGCACATTCCTGATGCGGCGCGCACTCCGGTTCTCGATCGGCTCCGCAGCAACGCGGCAGTGGTCTTGGCCGAGCCGCTGGATACGGCGGCGCTGCGGTGAGAGCCGTGAAGACCTTGATCGCTATATGCCTTGCTGCGCTCGCCCTGCTGGCTCCGCTCGCCCCGTCGGCGGCGGCGGAAAGATCAGATACCACCCGCCAGATATTGGTGATGCTGAAAATGCCCCCCGATCATTATCGCCCGGGGTCGGCATATTCGGGCAGTTACGGCGCCGTCTCGACGCAGGGCGCGCGTAATCGCATCGCCGCCAGGATCGCCAGGCGCCACGGCTTCACCTTGGTCGACAATTGGCCGATGCCGATGCTTGGCATCGATTGTTTCGTGATGACCTTGCCCGACGGCCTTACGCCGGAGGCGGCAGCGGAACAAATCTCGCATGACGCCGATGTGGCCTGGTCCCAACCGCTGCAGCTCTATCACGCCCAGGCCGCCACGCTGACCGGCGACCCGCTCCTGGCGGCAGAGCCCGCCGCAGCGCAATGGCATTTGACCGAGCTTCACCACCTCGCCACCGGTCGCGGCGTGAACGTGGCGGTGATCGACAGCCGTATCGACACCGCACATCCTGATCTGGGTGGGCAAATAACGCTCAATCAGGATTTCGTTGGCAGCCATGGCACCTCTGCCGAGCAGCACGGCACCGCGGTTGCAGGTGTGATCGCGGCGCGCGAGGGAAATGGGGGCATCGTCGGCATCGCGCCGCGCGCGCGGTTGATGGCATTGCGCGCCTGCTGGCAGCAGTCACCCGCCGCGACGGTTTGCGATACACTGAGCCTGGCCAAGGCCCTTCAGTTTGCGATCGAACACCGCGCGCGCGTGATAAACCTCAGTTTGAGCGGCCCGCGCGACATGTTGCTCGGGCGGCTGGTCGATATCGGGCTGGCGCGGGGCCAGAAAGTGGTCGCCGCGTTCGATCCCGGCATGCCCGACGGCGGCTTTCCCGCATCGCAACCGGGCGTGATCGCCGTCGCGAACACCAACTCTGCCGGAATACCGCCCCGGGTTTTTTTGGCGCCCGGGCGCGACATACCGACCACCGCTGCGGGGGGAGGCTGGACGCTGGTGGACGGAACCTCTTATGCCGCTGCACATGTCAGCGGCCTTTTAGCGCTAATGAACGAGCGACAGCCGGCCGGCGCAAATGCGCTGGTTCGTACTCGAGGAGGGAGTCTGGATGCGTGCGCTTCCCTGACGGCGGCGACCCATATGTGCAGCTGCGATTGCGCGGACCTGCGCCGGGCCGCAGCGGATGAGCGCCGTTAGACTGAGCGGGCCTGCGCGCCTTCTGCTCGGTTCAGCTCTGGCCCTGCTCGCCGCCCCCGCCGGCGCGGAGGTCGGCGCGACCGTGACACTTACCAGCCAGGAGCGCTTTCGCGGCTATTCGGTCAGCGACGGCTATCCCGCAGCCACCTTCTCGATTTCCTACGACGACGCGGCCGGCCCTTATATCGAGGGATCGATCATGGTCGCGGGCAACCTTTCCGATGGGCTCGAGCGATCGCGCTTCGAAGGCAATGCCGGCTACGCTCTCCGTCTAAAGAACGGTCCGACCCTCGACGTCGGCGTCGTTCACGCCGAATATACCGGCTACCAAATTTACGGCAAACAGGCGGTCTTCACCGAAGTCTATGCCGGCATCATCACCAGGCACCTGTCGGTACATGCCCATTATTCGCCAAATTATTTCCAGCGCAGCGTCACCACCTTCTACACCGATATGGACGGCTCGGTGCCGCTAACGTCACGGGTTCGCCTTTCCGCCCATTATGGCCTGCTCTTCCAGATTGACGGGGGCCATGAGCCAGCGGGCACCCGCACGCGGGACTGGCGGATCGCCGCATCGACCGACGTCAAGCAGCTCACCTTTGAGCTGGCGCTGGCGAGCGGGTCGGATAAGCGCAGTTTCTATGGCGTAGTGAAAAATGGGGGCACTGCCCTGCTCTTTTCGGTGACCGCGGTCTTTTAGCACGCAATCGACACGAAAAGTCCCGTCAGCCGGCAGAGCGCCAAAAAGCTTCCTATTCTTTCGGATGCGCCTTGGCCCATGTTGCGAGTTTGAGATGCGTCGTGGCGCGCGTTTCCGCACCCATGCTCTGCTTCATGATTTCCAGCGCCCAGCGCCGGCGCTCGCGAGTTTGCGCCGCGACCGCATCCTCGGGAATCCAGAGATGATAGTCGCGCATATGCGCGTCCGCCGCCGTGAACAGGACACAGATGTCGGCCGAAATGCCGGTCAGTACCAACCGATCCACCCCGAGCTTCGGAAGAAGCACGGGCAGGTTGGTCGAATAGAAACCGGAAAATTGCGGCTTGATGATGAAATAATCCCCATCGCGCGGTGCCAGCCTGGCGACGAACTCCTGGGCATCCTTGCTGCCCAGCGCGCGCTCGACCAGCCGATAGCGCTCGGAATGCCATTCGCCGAAATTGTCGTTCACATAAATTGTGGGCAGGCTGAGACGATCGGCCGCGTCGCGCAATTTCAGGATCGTGGCCGCGGCTGCCGCTACTTCGTGTCGCATTGGCGAAGCGCCGGCAAAGTCCATCTCGGTAATCATGTCGAGGATCAGCAATGCCGTATGGCCGCGCGGCGTGTCGCGGTAAGGTGCGACCGCCCGCTTCGGCCGTTCCGATTTTGCAGTCATGGCGAAAGAACACGGCTGCGGCCCGTTCGTTGCGGCTGCTCGCACATCGTGGGAAGGGTCCGGCCGCCACGCAGATTCCAGAGTATCGAAGCTCGTCTGCTTTTTTTGGCGCGAACCCGGTTTAATGCAGCGATAAGGTAATATTCTAAGCGTCCGCCCAATCTCAGGAATCCCGCACATATGCCTCGACGAATTTCAGCTTTGCTGACTGCCCTCAAAGCTGAGGTTCATCAGTTCGCGACGGAGAGCGAGCAGATTGCCGGTCGAACGAATCTGCTCGCGCTGAATGCCACGATCGAAGCTGCACGATCGGGTGAGGCAGGACGTGGCTTCGCGGTGGTTGCGCAGGAAGTGAAATCGCTCGCCAGCCATGCACGGGCCTCCTCCGCCAAATTCCGCGCGGAAGTCATCGAGCGTCTGGCCTTGGGGGCGCGGATCGCGGACGAGCTCGTGGCGGATCTAGAAGGCGCGCGGCTGGTCGAATTGGCGCAATCGATAGCGCAGACGATCAGCCGGGCGCTATACGATCGCTCGATCGATATTCGCGTTCTGGCGAATGATCCGTCGGTTACGGCAGGCGCCCTCGCCACCAGGGGAAACGTGATTGCGCAAGGCGCAGCGCTCGACCGCTTGCGCGCATTGCTCGAAAACTCGCCTTATTTCCTCAACGCTTTCATTGTGAACATGGACGGCGACATCCCCGTGTGCGCACACGCGAATGCGGCGGTACGTAATGAGAATCTCGCCGGCGCGGAGCAATTCCGGAAGGCTATGGCCGCCAAGCCGGACGAGCATTGGTTCACCGACGCCGTCTGGGCAAATCCATGGTCTAACGATCGCAAGGTGTTGATCTATGTCGCGCCGCTCAGGCGGGACGGGCGCGTGATCGGCGTTGTCTATCTCGAATATGACTGGGAAGGTCAGGCGGACGAGATTCTTCATTCGGTCCAGCGCAAGGCTTTGTCGCAGACCACCATCTCGATCGTCGACCGTTTCGACCGCATCGTCGCCACGACCGGGCCCTACGCGTTCCAGCAGCCGCTGACCTTGGGCTCGGCGCGCGACGAGCCCCATATCGAGGCAGGCGACCGCAAGGTCATCGCCCATGCCGCAGCCGAATCCTATCACGGATTCGACGGGCTGGGGCTGCGATGCATCATCGAGCATATCCTGCCCGATGCGGCCGATGTCGAAGCGGCACTGCGGGGCGACTGACGCACGATCCGCGCAAGGGAGCGGGCAAAAAAAGGGCCGCCTCGCGGCGGCCCTGAGGATTAGGAGAGGATGCCTGAAAGGCGCGTGGCGTTTTGCAGACGCGCCTGCCCTTCGCAATTGCAGCATTCACCTACGCGAGTGCATCTTATGCAACGTGACATTTCGTGTAACGCAACTGTCATAATCCCGGCCGGCGTCGGCGAATCGCCACTGCCCCCTCACCCCCCTCGGGATACTTTCTCGGCCACCCGGTCAAAAAACGGCAGCAAGCGGCGATGGAAACGGTTGAGGGTGCCGCTCGGCGCTCATCGGTAACCTCCGTCGCGGTTGCGCCTCCGATGGGCCGATGATAAATCAGACAAATAAAATCAGGGGCGGAAGTTTTGGATGCGCGAGAGTGGAAAACCACGCGGAAGGGGTTGCAAACATCCCGCAATGGGCTTGCCCAGGCCGCTCCGCGTCACCCGATTGAAAGCGCTGACGCCCGCCGTCCAAATTGCTTCCCAGTGAGGCCTTCGCGTCGGGAAAGCTGGATCAAAAAGTCCCCTCGTTCGACGTCGCTGGCCATGGACGACGCGCTTGGCCTGCGTCCGGACATCCTTGCGAGCAGCAGAGGCCGAGGGATATTGATGCACTGATCTATCGCGCGACCATATCCGCCTCGGCCACCGCATAAAACCGCCTTGGGCTCAGATGCCCCAATCAAGAAAGAAGGAATGACAATGGTTTTACGTTCGATCCTCCTCGCCGGCATCGCCTGGGCCGGCACTGCCGTGGCAGCCCCTATGGCGACGGTCGATCGCAACGGAAGTCTGGTGGCGATCGAACCTTATGCCCCCAACGTCGTGCGCGTTACGATTGCGCTCGATCATGGCCTTTCCGACGCCAAGCCGGGCTACGGCATCGTCGCCAGGAGCGATGCTGCCGGCTGGAACCATAGCAGCTCCGCCGGGGCCGACACATTCTCGTCGAGCGCGATCAGCTTGACGGTTCAGGCACAGCCATGGCCGAGCGCTCCCAGTCAGATGGCGCGTTACTTCGCCTCCTCTATCCCCCCAGTATCGATCGCGCTCAGCGACAGGTCGGGGAAACCCATCGTCTCGATGACCGGCTGGGACATGGCTCCGCACGATGTCGCGGGCGAACATACTTTCCGCGTCAGCGCAGGTTTCTCGGTCACGCCGGATGAGCATTTCTATGGGCTCGGCCAAAATCAGGAAGGTACGCTGGACTTGCGCGGTCGCACGATCGACTGCCGCCATTATTATGATGCCGCCGCGGGCGAGCAAGTATGCGTGCCGGTGCTGGTCAGCTCGCGCAACTACATGATCGTGTGGGACAACCCATCTGCGACCACCGTCTCAGCAGCGATGAATAACGGCACTCGCATCCAGTCCGAAGTCGGCGAGCGCGTGTCCTTCTTCCTGATTACCGGCAACAATAGCGATGACCTTTACAAGGGCTATCGCCTGCTGACTGGGGTTACGCCGCTGCCGCCGAAGGCCGCCTTCGGCCTGATCCAGAGCAAGGCCCGCTATGAGAGCCAGGCCGAATTGATGGGGATCGCCAAGGGGTATCGCGACCGCGGTTATCCGATCGACGTGATGGTGCTCGACTGGTTCTATTGGACGCGAATGGGTCAGATCGACATCGACCATGCTTACTTCCCCGACCCCCAGGCAATGAACAAGCAACTCCACGATTGGGGAATGCACAGCATCATATCGGTCTGGCCGCGGTTTGAGCGCGAGGGGCGTTACTTTAACTACCTCACCTCGAAAGGCTGGCTGCTCAAGGACAAGGACGGCAACGTGGTCGACGGTCTCGCGGTCCGCAGTGACCGCGCGGGCGCGCTGCTGGACAGCACGAACCCCGAGGCGCGAAACTGGTTCTGGGAGAAAATCCGCGACAATATCATAAGCCAGGGCTTCGACTGGACCTGGCTGGACGAGACCGAGCCCGATCTCGTGCCCGATGGCTATTTCTACTCGATCGGCTCGGGCGACCGCTATCACAACCTGTTCCCGCTGGTTCACACGATGGGCGTGGCGGAAGGATCGGCCAAGGACCGGCCCGAATTCCGAAACCTCATCCTCGCACGCGCTGCCTATCTCGGTGCGCAGGCGAGCGGCGCGATCTTCTGGACCTCGGACGTCCAGGGCACCTGGGACGCGCTTCGGCGCCAGATCCCCGCCAATCTCGACATGGCGGCAAGCGGCATCGCCTACACCAGTAGCGACACTGGCGGCTGGCAATGGCCGAACGGGCCGAAGGCCGCGCATGCGCCGCTCGTCGATCCGGCCGGTGCCACCGCGATGGCGCCGTCATATCCGGACTATCCGGAATTGTTCGTGCGCTGGTTCCAGCTCAACACGTTCACGCCTACCTTGCGCACCCACGGCCAGCGCCCCGCCACCGCCATCTGGGAATATGGCAAGGCGGCCGAGCCGATCCTGGCCGACTATCTGCGCTTGCGCTACCAACTGATGCCTTACCTCTACGCCATGGGCCACAGTACCTACGAAACGGGCGCACCCTTCATGCGTGCGCTTTTCATGGACTTCCCTGGCGATCAGACGGCTGCGACGCTCAACGACGAATATATGTTCGGGCCTGCTTTCCTGGTTGCACCTGTGACCGACCAGGGCGCGACCAGCCGCAAGGTCTATCTCCCCGCTGGCACCGATTGGTATGATTGGTGGACCAATCGCAAGATCGCTGGCGGCCAGTGGATCGAAGCGGCGGCGCCTATCGACCGCATACCCCTGTTCGTCCGCGCGGGTTCGATCGTGCCGTTGGGCGCACCGATCCAAAACACTGCAACCAAGCAGGCGCTGAGCGAGATCCGCGTCTTCCCTGGCCGCGACGCGACCTTCACGCTCTACGACGATGACGGCGTCACCAATGCCTACAAGAAAGGCGGCGGCAAGAGCGCAACGCTTCGGTGGGACGAGGCTTCGAAGAAGCTTAGCGCTAATAGTGCCTTGCCGACGGGCCAGTCCCCTGCTCCCCTCGTGAAGATCATCGGGGGCTAGAGCCTGCTGCCCCGCGTATCACGCTCGCATGATGCGCGGGGCCTAGACCTTTTGAAAGAGCCTGATCCACGCTTCCACTGAAAACGATCAGGCTTTAGCCTGCGACCCAGGCAGAAAGCACCGCGGCTAAAATGCCCCCAAGCGCTGCCGCACTGCCCATTTCTACTTGTTCAGCGCGACTCCCCAGCACCGCCTTATGTGTGCGCGAATGTCCGCTGGTCATGAGCTGCGCCCTTCCCATTGAGAAAGGCATGTACGGCCACTCATGCTGGATCAGCGCGATTGCAGCGATGCCGACCAGCTCGCCACCGCGAGCCGATCCAGGACATTTTCTATAGGCCAATGGCGAGCACGCCAGCTTGTTCATTCTCGATAGTCTGGTTGGGCACTCTTCGCGCGGGGAAATACTCCCTACCGAGTCGCCCGACGAATTTCCCCCTCGCGGCGGATGTCGCTTCATCGAACTCGGGTGGAACGTAGCATTGCAAAATTGTTCCGAAGCGGACCCTCGCTTTGCAAAGCGGTCTCAGATTTTGTGGACGGGGGATTCGCGCGCATTTCGGGTCGAAATATTCCGGATTTCGGTAACGCTACCATATACTTAGCCATAGACGGAAGCTCGAATTTATGGCGATTGAGTATTTGTATGAGTAATACGCCGAACCTCAATTCGGTGAGTGGAGGGTAAGAAACGACGGCTGACACGATCCGTCCGCTTCCGGAGCCAAAGCTCGGCAGCAGGCTGATCGATCACGGCGAAAGCGGGGACGTGCTGAGGCTCGGCGCCCGGTTCTCATCGATCGTCGAAACGCCCCACCTCACCCGCGAGGATCTTGTATTTTCATACTTGTCGTATAAAAACGATTTTTGTATATAAAACTCGATATAAAATTCAGGGCGGAAATTTTCCCGACTCGGAGGGGGTAAAATAAATGGCTAATTCGAATCGTTTGCGTCGCGTGCTGGAAGCTGGAGTGTCGATCACGGCACTCTGCGTCATAGCGCTGCCCGCCGTCGCACAAACTGCGACCGCTCCGGCTTCAGACAATGCCAGCCCGGCGGCTTCGCAAGACGCGGGGGAAACGAAGGACATTGTCGTCACCGGCGTCCGCCGCGCGTTGCAGTCGGCACTGCAGCGCAAGAAGACCGCGGATACGGTTATCGATTCGATCGACGCGACCGACATCGGCGCGTTCCCAGACAAATCCGTCGCCGAGGCGCTGCAGCGCGTTCCGGGCATCAGCGTCAGCCGGTTCGCCATCAACACCGATACGGCGCACTTTACGACCGAGCCTTCGGGCGTGCTGGTTCGTGGTCTTCCGCAGGTGCGCAGCGAATTCAACGGTCGCGATAGCTTCTCCGCGAGCGGCGGCCGGGCGCTTTCCTGGGGCGACGTCCCGGTCGAGCTGCTGGGCGGCGTCGACATTTACAAGAACCAGACGGCCGACCTGATCGAGGGCGGCGTCGCGGGCTCGGTCAACCTCCGCACGCGCCTTCCGTTCGACTCCAAAGATCAATTGATCCTGATTGGGGCGCGGGCCAATTATGGCGACATCGGCAAGAAGGTGACCCCCGACGCCAACGTCTTCTACAGCAACCGCTGGCAGACCGGCATCGGCGAGTTCGGATTGATGGGCGACCTCGCTTACTCGCAAGTCAAGACCGGGTCGCAAGGGCTGCAATCCTATCGCGCCGGCATCTTTACCGGCGGGATGATCCCTGGCAGCGCCAATGCTCAGAGCGTGTTCGGCAAGGGAAGCGTGGTGATCCCGAGCAGCCTCAGCTATCTGGACGACCGCTTCGACCGCAAGCGGACCGGTATCACCGCCGCCGCGCAGTGGAGGAGCAACGACCACAAGTGGCTGGCGACCGCGCAATATATCCGGTCGGATTACAAGAATTCCATGAACGAGCACGGCATTGGCGTCGGGATGTTCGGATTTCCGAGCAATCCCGCTGCGACGTTCCGATTCGCGCCGGGCGACGGCAACGCCATTCCGGCGCCGGCGCCGGGTACGCCCGATTTCACGTTCGATCGAAACGGCTTCATGGACCATGGGACGTTCGACACGGTCGGCGGCGTCTGGTGGGGCGGCGACGCTGGAGCGGCGCTGAACTCCAATGGCGAGCCGATGCTCCACAGCTGTACCGTCCAGGATATGGGCTGGGGTGTTTACAAGAGCGGTCCGTCCCAAGATGCGACCTATTGCCCAGCCGGCGTCAACCATCACGGCGATACGTTCAGCACGACCAGTCGAATTCAGCAAAGCAAAAGCATGACGCAGGACATGTCGCTGAATATCAAATGGGACCCGTCCAGCGTATTGCATTTCAATTTCGACGGTCAGTATATCAATTCCACCGCGCGGTTCTACGACGCTGGTGTCAGCTTCGGTTCCTATACCAATCCTGAGGTGAGCGGACTCGGCACGAAACCGCGAATTGTCGGCCTTCATGCCCCTAGCAACATGTTCTTGTCGCCGGGCGGCTACGCCAACCCCGACAATTATACGGTCAGCAGCCTGGCCGACCAGAATCAGGATAACCGGGGACATGAGTGGGCATTCCGCGCGGATGGCCAATGGGATGTGCCGGGCGGTGGCTGGATCGACACGATCAAGTTTGGCGCGCGCTATTCCGACCGCGAGCAGGTGGCCCAAAGCAGCGCGTACAACTGGAACAATATCGGCAACAACTGGAGCGGTGGTTGCCAATATATTTACTATAATTTGGATAAGGGGCCGGGCACGTGCACGGACAGCGGGAATACCACCACGTTCAATGGTTACCCTAAAGGTTCCTATGACGTCGAGAAGTTCGGCGCGTCTTATTTCGGAGGATCGATCGGCAGCTTCCCGTTCATGCCGTTCAGCTTCCTGAATTCGCACGGCCTCGATCAGTTCGCCCAGGAAAAGCTGGGTACTGTGAAGGACGCGAATGGGAATATTGTCGGCCATATCGGCACTGGTTTCGAACCCATTTGCCAACGTCTCGGCCAGCCAGGGATGAACTCGGGCTCGCATATCGTTGTTCCGGGGAGCTGCTTCGCGCCCGACGAGATCGCGAATATCTCGGAGACGACCAAGGCCGCCTATCTGATGGCCAAGTTCGGGGGTAACGACAATATCCACATCGGCAGCGTCAAGGTCAGCGGGAACATCGGCCTGCGCTTTGTCGAGACAACGGACAAGAGCAAGGGCTACCTCGTCTTCCCGTCGGTTTTCGCCACGAAGGACCCGGCGACGACCTGTCCGCCGACCCCGCTTGTGCCCGGTGGTCTTACCGGTAACGGCAAGGGAACGACGCAGGGCGGCGTAACGGCTTGGGACGCAATCTGTTACCTCTCTCCCGACGATGCGAAATTCGCCGCCGGCGCAGGTACGGCTGTTCCCCAGTCGGCTAGCACGACGTACCACAATTTCTTGCCGAGCTTTAACCTGCGCTTCGATTTTTCGCGGACGTGGCTGCTTCGCCTCGCTGCCTCCAAGGCAATGTCGCGGCCGGACATGGGGCTTCTGAAAAATTATGTGTCGATCAGCCAGACTCTGCCCGGCACCAATGCGAGCGACCCGGGATGGGTCAAGGATGCGCAAGGCAATATCATCGGAGTGAACCCGGTATATAAAGCGACCGCGACGAACCCGTATCTGAAGTCTGCGACGGCATGGCAGTTCGATGTGTCGCTCGAGCATTATTTCGGGAACGCCGGCATGTTCAGTGCCGATGTCTTCTACAAAACGTTCCAGAACTATATTCAGTCTGGTCTTTTCAATGCTAATTTCACGAACAATGGCGTGACGAGAACCGTCCAGGTGGGCGGCCCGGCCAACGGCAAGGGGGCGAAGATCTACGGTGCCGAAGTCGCGTACAACCGCTTCTTCGACTTCCTTCCCAAGCCTTTCGATGGCCTCGGCATGCAGACGAACTTCACATGGCTGAAGAACAAAGGCGTTCCGAACTCGAATCTCACGACCTTCTTCCCGGTCGCCGGCGGAGTTTCCGTTCCTGCCCTCAATCCGGGATCGCTCGAGGGCCTGTCCAAATATTCGTTCAACGTGGTCGCTCTTTATGAGAAGCCTGGCCTCCCCGTCTCGTTCAGGTTGGCCTATAACTGGCGATCGAAATATCTGATCACGGCTTCGGACTGCTGCGTCGGACTGCCCGTTTGGTCGGCCGCGACCGGCTATCTCGACGGGTCGGTCAGGTATAGCGTCAACAGTCATTTCGAGTTGAGCCTGGAAGGCAGCAACCTCCTCAACACGGCGACCAAAACCCTGCAGCAGCTGACGGATGAGACCAGCCCAGAGCACCGAGCAATCCTTATGCCCAACTCCTGGTTTAGGCAGGATCGCCGGATCACGTTTGGTGCTCGCTGGAAGATGTGAGGCTGAACAGAACGCTGTGAAGAAGAAGGGGCGTCGCCGTTGCCCGGCGGCGCCCCTTCCTTATAAGCGTGGGGCTAACCACGCGCGTATTGGCCGGCAGGTCGCGTAGACGGAGCTTGAAAGGTGAGCGAACCGCTCGATATCGTGATCCTCGGCGGCGGGACCGCCGGATGGATGGCGGCAACCGCGCTCGTCTCGCTTATCCCGCCGACAAGCTACCGCGTGCGGCTGGTCGAATCCGAGGAAATCGGGATCGTCGGCGTCGGCGAGGCGACCTTTCCGGAAATCAGGAACTTCAACGACGCAATAGGCATCGACGAAGCCGAGATGATGCGCGCCACCAATGCCGCATTCAAACTGGGTATCCAGTTCGTGGATTGGGGCTTCAAGGGCTCATGTTACATCCATCCCTTCGGGGTGCATGGCCCGGTCGGCATGGACTATATCTTCCACCATCGGTGGTTGCGCGCGCGTCGCCTGGGGCTGAAAGGGGACATCCAGGACTATTCGTTCGCCGCGCAGGCGGCGCGCGATTGCCGCTTTGAATTGCCCGAGACACGCAGCACAAACCTCGATTCAGCCTATACCTACGCCTATCATTTCGACGCCGGTCTCTATGCCGTCTACCTGCGTGGCCTTGCCGAAAAACGCGGGGTGATCCGGACGGAAGGCAAGGTAAAGGACGTCGTCCAGGATCCCGAAACTGGCGACATCCGATCGCTTCTGCTCGAATCCGGCGAGACGATTTCAGGCGATCTGTTCATCGACTGTTCGGGCTTCCGCTCACTCCTGCTTGGCAAGACGCTCGGCGTTGGATGGGAGGACTGGTCGAAATGGCTTCCCTGTGACCGCGCCGTCGCGGTTCCGAGCGAACGCGACGAGCTCTCGCCTTATACGCGCTCGACCGCGATGGAGGCCGGCTGGCGCTGGCGGATTCCGCTGCAACACCGGACCGGGAACGGCTACGTTTTTTCGACCAGCTTCATCGGTGAGGATGAGGCCGCCGCTTCCCTGATGCGCAGCCTGGAGACGAAAGCCCTGGCCGAACCGCGCATGCTCAAATTCCAGGCCGGGCGGCGCGTCGTCAACTGGGCGAAGAATTGCGTCGCGATCGGCCTTGCCGGCGGATTTCTGGAGCCGCTCGAATCGACCAGCATCTATCTGATCCAGGTCGCGATCATGCAGCTTGTGCCTCTGCTGCCGGGCAAGAGCGTCGACCCGCGGCTGCGCGACGAGTTCAACCGGCTGATCGATCTGCAATATGAGCGGATCCGCGATTTCCTGATCCTCCACTACAAGCTCAATACTCGGGAGGATGCGGAGATCTGGCGTTACTGCGCGGCCATGGACGTGCCGGAAAGCCTGACCCGCAAGATCGAGCTGTTCCGCCATTCCGCCATTATCGAACGCTACAGGGACGGGCTTTTCCCGCCGACCAGCTGGCTCAGCGTGTTCATCGGGCAAGGTCTGATACCGGAAGCCTATAGCCCGCTCGCCGACACGATGCCGGGGGAGAATCTGGTCGCCCACATGGATGCGTTCCGTGTCGATATATTGGACAGGGTCGAGGAGATGCGGCGGCATGAGCGCTTCATCGACCTTTATTGCGCAGCCGAGCCGGCCGTCGCGCCAATGGGCACGGAAGTGCGGCTATGACCCGTCGCATCGAGCAGGTGGTGGTCGTCGGTGCCGACGCGCCGGCGTGGATGGCAGCCGCCGCGATTCAAAATTCCGTAAGTGCCGCCGGAATCCGGGTGCGGGTAATCGAGCTGCCGACCCAGCTTCAGCCCGCCGACGCTTATTCCGCCCTTCCCGAATTGGCCGGATTTCATCACCGGATCGGGCTCCCCGAGGATCTGCTCTTCACCCTCTGCAAGGCGGTGCCGATCGCCGGCCGGCGTTTTTCCAACTGGTCCGGCGCCGCCCTACCCTTCATCCACGGCTTTGACCGGTCTCCGCCGCCTGCGGCAGGCCTCGGCTTTACCCAATTGTGGATCAAGGGCAGACAAAAGGGTCTGCGGACTGAGTTTGAGAATTTCTCCCTTGCATCAGTCGCGGCCAAAGCGGGTCGAGTTCCGGTGGCGGCAGGAGGTGCCGCGTTGCACGCCGCGTTCGGCTACAATCTGGACGCGGGGGCCTATTCGGCCCTGCTCAGACATTTCACGATGCGCGGCGGTGTGGAGTCGAAGGCGGCCACGATTGCCGATGTGGAGACCGAAGGCGACCGGATCATCGCCGTCATACTCAATGACGGCGAGCGGGTGGAGGCGGACCTGTTCGTCGACGCTTCGGGGCCGCGCGCCGCTCTGATCGGCCGGATGCGCGGTGCGGACGTCGAATCCTGGCGCGAATGGCTGCCGTGCGATCGCATGCTGGTCGCGTCCGCCCGGGGGCTCAGGCCGCTCCCGGCGTTCAGCCAGATCTCGGCCTTCCGACACGGCTGGATCGGCCTCTCTCCGCTTCAGGACAGGACAGCGGTGGTCGCCGTCTATGACAGCCGCGAGACGTCAGACCAGGCCGTACTCGAGGACCTCCCGGCGCTTGCCAATATGCCAATCGGCGGCGATGCGATCGTGTCCGGGTTGAGCCAGGGTATTCGCCGGCGCGCATGGGTCGGCAATTGCGTCGCAATCGGCGAATCCGCCTTTTCGCTGGAACCGCTCGACGGCACACAACTGCACATCGTTCATTATTGCATTTCGCAGCTAATGACGCTCTTCCCGGTCGAAGCGGGCGCCTTTCCCGAGGCCGAGCTGTACGATCGCATCGTCCACCGATTGGCGGTCAATCTCCGCGATTTCCAGCTCGCACATTACAAGCTCAATCGCCGTTTCGACATGCCGTTCTGGGATGCTTGCCGCGACGCGGCCGTCCCTGAAACTCTGCAGCGCAAGCTCGACGTCTTCACGGCGCGGGGCCGCGTTCCGCTCAACGATGACGAGACCTTCCAGGAGCAGGATTGGGATAGCCTGTTCATCGGCCACGGTCTCATGCCGCAAAGCTACGATCCGCGTGTCGACGCCATTCCCGAGCAGGAACATATCGCGCAAGTGCAAGCGCGATTGAACGACATTGTCGGCCTTGTCGAAGCCATGCCTCCGGTCGATGATTTCCTCGCCGGCGTGAACTCCCGGCAGGCTGCAGAGGCGGAAGCTGTTGGATAAGGATGTCCGCCATCTCCCGATACCAACCGCGACCGAAGATGTGAGTGCAGATTGATGCAGCAAGTGAAAGACATTGTCGTCGTCGGTGGCGGCACGGCTGGCTGGATGGCCGCGGCGGCGTTCGCCAAGGTATTGGGCACCCAGGCCCATACGATCACTTTAGTGGAATCCGAGGAAATCGGCACAGTCGGGGTCGGCGAAGCGACGATCCCACCGATCATGCAATATAATGCGCTGCTCGGCATCGATGAGGATGAGTTTGTCCGCGAGACGAACGCGACCTTCAAGCTCGGCATCGAGTTTATCGACTGGCGCAAGAAAGGCAGCAGCTACTTTCACCCGTTCGGCGTGTTCGGTGCCAATATCAAAGGCGGCGTCGGCTTCATGAATTACTGGCTGCGATGGGTGCAGGCCGGTGGCGATCCGGATTACTCGCATTTCATCGCGGAGGGTGAGGCGGCCCGCGAGGGGCGGTTCGCGCGCGTTCCGGCCTCCCCCGATGGGCAGTTGCCGCGTCTCAATTATGCCTATCAATTCGATGCAGCCACTTATGCGGCTTATTTGCGCGGTTATGCCGAACGTCGTGGCGCCGTCCGCCGTGAGGGTAAGGTGGTCGATGTCGAGCAGAATCCCGAGACCGGCTATATCGAAGCGGTCAAGCTCGCCGACGGCACCCGCGTTGCTGGCGACTTCTTCATCGACTGCTCGGGCTTTCGTGGATTGCTGATCGAAGGCGTATTCAAGGCCGGCTTCGACGACTGGAGCCACTGGCTTCCGAACAATCGCGCCGTTGCTGTTCCGTGCGAACGCGTCGAGGATCCGACGCCCTTCACCCGCTCAACCGCGCGCGAGGCCGGCTGGCAGTGGCGCATTCCGCTGCAGCACCGCACCGGCAATGGCTATGTCTTCTGCGATTCCTATCTCTCCGAAGACGAGGCGGCACAGCGCCTGCTCGAACGGCTCGATGGCAAGCCCTTGGCCGATCCGAAAATCCTGCGCTTCACTGCCGGCAAGCGTCGGCTGGGCTGGGTCAAGAATTGCCTCGCGGTCGGCCTCTCCTCCGGCTTTCTCGAGCCGCTCGAATCGACCAGCATCCATCTGATCCAGATAGCGATCATGAAGCTGTTCGAATTCTTCCCGCAGCGGGAGGTGAACCCGGTCCTGATCGACATGTATAATCGAGAGATGGACGTACTGTACGACCATGTTCGCGACTTCATCATCGGCCATTACAAGGTGACGGACCGGGATGACACGCCTTATTGGCAATATTGTCGGAGCATGAGCGTTCCGGATTCGCTCGGGGCAAAGTTGGAGCTGTTCAGCGACCGCGGTGAGACGCGCTGGTTGCCCAGCGATTTATTCGGTGAAACCAGCTGGTTCGCGGTTCTCTATGGCCAAGGCCTCATACCCCGATCCTACCATCCGGTCGCCAACGCCCTGTCCGACGACGAGCTGCAACGCGCACTGGCGAGTATCAGCGGAGCGATCAGGCGCCGCGTCGACGCCCTTCCGTCGCATGCAGCCTTTATCGAGAGTTGCTGCGCCGCCCGGCCCGCCGCGACGGCCGCATGAACAGTATTAGCAGCTCTTGGATTAGCCCGCGCGCCTGCGGCGTCTTCGCCTCATCTGCGCGGGAATAGGACGTGCTGCCTCAGCTTCACCGTCTCGGCATCGAGGAGACGCCGATCCTCGTGATCGACGACGTCATCGATAATCCTGACTCGCTGGTCGACTATGCCGCCTCGCTGGCACCGTTTCCGCCCGAAGACCGGACCTTTTATCCCGGCCTACGGCTGCATCTGCCCAACGAGCCGATCGTGGTGGACTATGTGAACGCCGTCTGCCGGATCCTCGCCAATCTCATGGGAAGCGCCTACGGTCTCCGCAATTTCGTGGTACAAAGCGTGGCCTTTTCGATCGTCACCAGTCAGCCATCGGAGCTGAAACCCATGCAGTCGATCCCCCATATGGATGGGGCAGATCCGCTGCACTTTGCCGTGCTGCATTATCTTTCGCATCACGAGAACAGCGGTACGGCTTTCTTTCGCCATGCGCGAACCGGCTTTGAAACCATGATCCCTCAACGCACTGGCCCCTTCGCCCAGGCCCGTGAGGCCGACAAGGCGGCCTATGGCATACCAAGCGGTTATGTTCGTGGGTCGTCAAATGGCTTCGAAGAGATTGGCCGCGTCGAAGCGCGCTTCAATCGCCTCGTTGTCTATCCGAGCAACCTGTTCCATTCGGGCATTCTGCCCGACGATTATGATTTCAATCCCGATCCCCGTCGCGGCCGCCTCACCACCAACATCTTCCTGGACGGTGAGAGATAATCCGGTCTTGTGCCGGGAGAATGATCGGCGTGACTGATCCCACGTCCGCAGCGTGAATGCACTCGGCCCTATGCGGTGATCATTCGCTCAATATAGTCGCTCGCCAGCGGCAGCTTGAGCGCGGTCTGCTCGTAGCCGCCGCGCTGTTCGGCCATAGCGCGGAGGACATCAGCCTCGCGCATCGCCTCGGCTAGCGGGTCGATGTTCGTGGGTATGATGCCCTGACCGAGCATCACCGCCACCCAGCTCGGAACATCGAACAGCTCATTATTGTAGCGAAACACGCGGCCGTGCTCGCGGAACAATTCGAGCTTGTGCTTGAGCGTATCGGGCAGGTCCGTCGTCCGCACCTGATCCCAGAAGGGCCCTGTTCGTCGCGTCGCATGATAATGCAGGATGATGAAATCGCGCACCGGCTCATAGCTGTTGACCATCGCCCGGTTGAACTCGTCGCGCTCTACGGGGCTGATCCCGCGCCCCGGAAACAGGCTGAGCAACCTCTGCACGGCATGCTGGATCAGGTGGATGCTGGTCGATTCCAGCGGCTCGAGAAAGCCGGCGGAAAGGCCCATCGCGACGACATTCTTCTCCCAGGATCTGGACCGTCTCCCGGCCGTGAATTTGAGCAAGCGCGGCTCGGCGATCGGCTTTGAATCCAGCGTCTCGAGCAGGATGCGCCCAGCCTCGTCATCGGACATGTGATCGCTGCAATAGACGTGACCGTTGCCCGTCCGGTGCTGGAGTGGGATGCGCCATTGCCAGCCCGCGGGATGCGCGGTCGCGCGCGTATAGGGAAGGAGGGGGCCGTCGCGTTCGGAGGGAACGGCGATCGCGCGATCACATGGGAGCCAATGGCTCCAATCCTCGAATTTCACACCGAGCTTATCGCCGAGCAACAGGCTGCGGAAACCCGAGCAGTCGATGAAAAGATCGCCGCGGACCCGGCGGTCGTCGTCGAGCTTGAGCGCGGTGACATAGCCTGTTTCGCTGTCCTGCTCGACGTCAATGATACGGCCTTCGATCCGGTCCGCGCCAAGCTTTTCCGCGTGGCCGCGGAGGAACTGCCCATAAGCCGCGGCGTCAAAATGAAACGCATAGGCAAGCTGTGAAAGCGGATCACCTGGATCTCCGGCGGAGTGCGCAAAGCGATGTTTCGCGGCTGCAACCCCCGACATGGAATAAGCATCGAGCGGTCCCACCGAAGGGCGATCGCGGTACTTCAACCAGGCTTGGTGAAGGGAAAGGCCGTTCAAGGGCCGTCCGATCTCGCCGAACTGGTGGAAGTAGCGTTGCCCCGGCTCGGTCCAGCCGACGAACTCAATGCCGAGCTTGTAGGTCGCGTGCGTGGCGCGGAGATATTCGGCCTCGTCGAGCCCGAGTTGATGGTTGAACTCCAGGATCGGCGGGATCGTGCCTTCGCCGACGCCGACGGTGCCGATCGCTTCGGATTCAACGAGCACGATGCGCCGACCACTACCGCCGACGAAGCGTGCCAACGCAGCCGCGGCCATCCAGCCTGCGGTCCCGCCACCTACGATTACAATGCGCCGGATCGGCGCGTCCCCGCTCATGCATTTAGCCCTAGATGAGGTCGGCTATCCACGCCACCTCCCGGAAAAGCCTTGGAATCACGCGTGGTCCCGCAAGGAATCCTCAGAATCCGCTGGCCTTATTTGGCGGGGGCCGCCGAGGCCTGGCTGCTCGCCTGCGTCATAAGCTCATTGAATTTCTCAGCGGTGATGCTCAGCAACAGCCCCTTGTCGTCCTTGCCGAACGCGACGAGCGGGACGCCGATCTTGCCGTGCCCGGTGTCTATCACGATTTGATCGGAATCGGCGGTGATCTCGTTCGCGCCGAGGGCTGCAATTGCCCCGATGGGAACGCCCTTCACGTCGCGAACCTGCGCGCCCGACTTGATGTCCGCCGCGGTTGCGGGAACTGCGGAATGACGCTTGGCGCCCTTTCGATCCATATTGCTCACTTCAACGCCCCTGCCAGCAAGAGTGTTGAAATCATTATCAACTTGGCGATTGCTGGCCGCAACGTCCTGGCTTCGAGGCCCGCTCCCTACGTTCCCCGTTGGCGCGCTCGTCTGTGCATTTGCCGCACCTCCGGACGCGAGAACCATTGCCCCGGCAATCCAAAACAAAATGGTTTTTCGCATAGTTCCAAGCTCCTTCCGACGCATTATCGCTTCTTCGCGAATGATAGACGCAACCGAAGCCGGTTAAAGCCGGCTTTCGCAGGATGTTGCGAAAGGGACTGTGGCTTCGCAAAGCGGCTCCCGCCTTAGGCGAAGCGCCGTTTATGCCCTTCCAGGCAATTATTTGAGAATATATTGAATCTTGGCGACTGACGAGGTCAAAAAAGCGGCCGCGGTGATGCCATGATAGACTTGGGCTATCGCAGCCGTGGATGGTCGAGTGGACCTACGGACCACTTCGGACGACCAACTGGCGGAGAGGGTGGGATTCGAACCCACGGTACGGTTGCCCGCACGCCGCATTTCGAGTGCGGTGCTTTCGACCTCTCAGCCACCTCTCCGCGCGAGGGTTCCGGTCGAAGGAGGGGCGCTCCTAACGCACGGAACCGCACTTGCCAAGCGTGGGTTGCACAGGAAAGCAGCGACATTAGATTATAGCCATGATTCCTTCCCGTACTTCCCACATTCCTCCTTCCGGCCGCGACACCATGCCATCCGTTGCCGAGGCACGTTTCACCATCGGCGACGTGGTGCGCCATCGCCTGTTCGCGTTTCGCGGCGTGATCTTCGACATCGATCCCGTCTTCGCGAACAGCGAGGAATGGTATTCGGCGATTCCGGAGGATGTCCGCCCGAAACGCGACCAGCCTTTCTATCACCTGCTCGCTGAGAATTCGGAAAGCAGCTATATCGCTTATGTCAGCCAACAGAATCTGGAACGCGATGAGAGCGAGGAGCCGATCGACCACCCCGCAATCTCGGGTCTGTTCGAGCCGTTCGATCATGGCCGCTACATGTTGCGCCGCGAGCTGCGCCACTAAAGCTTGAGTCGGGCCTGATCCCCGCCATCGGCGATCAGGCTCCAGAGCGCGTATCTTGATCTAGGTAAGGTCCCAACGTCGGAATGCGCCCGGTCGTTGGGCCGGTGGGTCAACCAACGCTTCCCCCTCCTGCCGAACATGCCTAAAGCATAGATCATGAGGATGCCTATACGCGGCGCAAACGGCCGCTTTTTGGAAATTGCCTGCGTCGTGGTCGCGCTGACAATCCTGGCGCCCCCTGCCAATGCCTATCTCTACTGGACCAAGCCTTCGATCGCGGGCGCTCCCGCTATGGGCGGCGAACCCGGAATTACGTTGCCGATGCCGGACGCGCAGCCTAAGGAACTGGCCGCCGGCCTGGTCTGGACGATGCGCGCGGGTCTCAACGTGGCGGCCTTGCAATGCCAGTTCGTCCCCGCGCTCGCGACGGTGCGAAACTATAACAACATGCTGCATCAGCACGGCGCGGAACTTCAGGCGACCTATGCGACGCTCGGTGCTTACTTCAAACGTGTCAAAGGCAAGGCCTGGCAGACCGCCTTCGACGATTTCACAACCAAGACCTACAACAGCTTCTCGACGCTGCAGGCGCAGCTGATTTTCTGCGAGACGGCCTCGTCGATCGGACGACAGACGCTGGAGGCGCCGAGCGGGCATCTCGGAGAGATCGCCACCCAGCGCATGCGCGAGTTCCGTAATAGCCTGATTCCGTTAGGCGATATGGCCTTCGCCCAGCATTATACCAACGTGCAGTTCGAACCGATCGTCGATCCGCGCTGCTATAACAAGAAGGGCAAGGAGATACGCTGCAAGACCAAGGAGTGAGCCCGGTCTAGCGGAGGCCGAGCAATTTGTGCGTTTGCAGTGACAGGCGCCAGCGCGGATGGTCCAGCACGAAGCGGATCGCAGCTTCATGCGCCTCCTTCGCGGCGGGCCCGTCCATCGGCTGGACAAGCCAGTGGCGGAAATCCCAACGTTCGATTTCGGCAGGGTCGATACCGGCCTGCGGCCACACCATTTTCAGCTCGTCGCCCCTGCGCTGGACCACCTTTGTCCCCGCCTTGGGGCTGACACAGATCCAGTCCACACCCTCGATGACCGGGATCGTGCCGTTGGTCTCGATCGCGATCCGCAAACCGCGGCCCTTGAGCGCCGCGACCAGAGGCGCGTCGAGTTGGAGCATCGGCTCGCCCCCGGTAATCACGACCAGAGGCTCGCCTCCTTCTTGGGGCGCACCCTGGTTCCAAAAGGACAGCACACGGTCGGCCAGGCCATCGGCATCGGCGAAGCGCCCACCCCCATCACCATCCACGCCGACGAAATCGGTGTCGCAGAACGTGCAGTCGGCCGCTGCGCGATCCTGCTCGCGGCCCGACCATAAATTGCAGCCGGCAAAGCGCAGAAACACGGCTCGCATGCCCGCCTGCAGCCCCTCACCCTGTAGCGTCAGGAACATTTCCTTGACGGCGTAGCTCACGCCGGCGGCGCCGCATAACGGGTCGGATCCGGCAGGCCGGCATCGCTGAATCCCTTGGAACGCAGGCGGCAGCTGTCGCAACGGCCACAATGCAGGTCGCCGGGCTGGGGGTCGTAACAGGACCAGCTCATGCCCGCGTCGATGCCAAGCCGCGCAGCTTCGGTGGCGATGTCGGCCTTCGTCATATGCAGCAGTGGTGTATGTATCTTGAAGCGGTCGCCCTCGACGCCCGCTTTGGTTGCGAGATTGGCGAGCGTCTCGAACGCCGCGACGAATTCGGGCCGACAATCCGGATAACCCGAATAATCGAGCGCATTGACGCCGATATGGATGGCGCGTGCGCCCGTTGCTTCCGCAAGGCCGAGCGCGAGGCTCAGGAAAATCGTGTTGCGCGCCGGCACATAGGTGCTGGGGATACCGGGCTGAACACCCTCCTTGGGGATTTCCATGTCCTTGTCGGTCAGCGACGAGCCACCGAATTGCGTCAGATCGAGCGGCAACACGATATGACGTACCGCGCCCAGATGCTTCGCGATCCGGGCCGCGGCGTCGAGCTCGATCCGGTGCCGCTGGTTGTAATCGATGGTGAGCGCGACCAGCGGATGGCCAGCCTCGACCGCGAGTGCGGCCACGACCATCGAATCGAGCCCGCCCGAAACAAGCACAACCGCGCCGTCTTTTTGTCCGTCATTCTTCAACATGGCCGCCGGATATAAGAAGCGTTGCCGTGGTGCAAAGGAAAGGCCGGGCAAAAGAAAGGGCCGCCCGAAGGCGGCCCAGATTTGGCCTCGCGGCCGTCTAGGGAGGACAGTGCCAAAAAGAATGGCACATCCGTCCCTAACATGGATGAATTAAACACCGGGTTAACAGCGGTCGACATGGCCCGTGGCGTCTAAGCCGCAACGGGATCGATCGCGAAGCTTCGTGCGCAGAACTCACAATTCACCTCGATCCGGCCATCCGCGCCCGCCATCGCGGCGCGCTCCTCCTCCGGAAAGCGGGCGATGACGCGGGCAACATGGTCGGGATCGCAACGGCAGCCCTTGCGCGGCGGCAGGGTCGCACTGATCCGCACCTCGTCCTCGTTGAACAGACGCCACAGCAATGTCTGGAGCGGCAACTCGGCATCCGCAAGCTCGTCGCTGCGCACGCTACCGCCGAGCGCGGCGACATGGCCCCATTCAGGATGATCGAGCCGCGTGTGCAGCCGCTCGCGGCCCTCCTCGCCTTCCGGCAGATGCTGAAGCATCAGGCCGCCGGCAACCACATTGCCCTCGGCGTCACGACCGATACCGATCCGCACCAGGCTGGGAATCTGTTCCGACTGGGCGAAATAGGATTCGGCCGCTTCAGCCAGGCTGCCCCCCTCCAGCGGAACGATACCCTGGTAGCGTTCGCCCGACACTGCCTGATCGAAAGTGATGGCGAGATAGCCTTTGCCGAATAGCGCGAAGAGCGACGGGCTGGCTGGAATCTCCGCCAGCCGATCCGCATCGTGACGCGCATAGCCGCGCAGCTCGCCACCCCGGTAATCGGCGACGAGAAGATCGATCACGCCATTTTCGGTCTGCGCCTGCAATGTGAGCTGACCTTCGGTATCCTTGAGCGTCGCACCGAGCAGAGCCGCGAGCACGATCGCCTCCGCCAGTACATTTTCGATCGCGGGTGGATAGCCATGCGCGGACAGGATCGCATTCAGCGACGGCCCCAACCGCACCAGACGCCCGCGCGCGTGGCGGTCTGGAATGGTGAAGGCGAGCGCGCCGTCCAGATTGGGCGTGTCGAGATTTTCGGAGGTCATGACGGGCATGTAGGAAGCGGTCTGATATTTTGCGACCTTGCCGAGTACGACAAACGTCGCGGGCGCTTCAGAGCTTGCCGAAGCACCACAGCAACACGGCTTTCTGCGCATGAAGGCGGTTCTCCACCTCGTCCCATATCGCGGATTGCGGGCCGTCGATCACCGCATCGACTACTTCTTCGCCGCGATGCGCGGGCAAGCAGTGCAGGAACAAGGCGTCGCCATTGGCCTGAGCCATCAAGCTTTCACTGACCTGGTAGGGCGCCATTGCCTGCAATTTGCGATCGGCATGCGCCTGGCCCATCGAAATCCAGGTGTCGGTGACGACGATATCCGCGCTCGCCACCGCCATTGTCGGGTCGCGCGTCAGTAATAAGGGTTGGTTGCCGCCACGCGCGTTGGCTTGTTCGATCACTTCAGGCGCAGGCTCATAGCCCTCCGGACAGGCGGCAGTGACGTCGAAGCCCAGCAGGCTGCCCGCTTCGATGATCGAGTGGAGCACGTTGTTGCCGTCGCCCAGCCAGGCCCAGCGCGTGCCCTCGACACCGCCCTTGCGCTCGATCACGGTCAGCATGTCCGCCATGATCTGGCAGGGGTGGCTCATGTCGGTGAGGCCGTTAATCACCGGCACGCTGGCATAATCCGCCAACTCTACCGCCTTCGCGTGATCGTCGGTGCGGATCATGATCGCATCGACATAGCGCGACATCACGCGCGCCGTGTCCGCGATCGTCTCGCCGCGCCCTAGCTGGGATGTACCGCCATCAAGGATGATGGTGGTGCCGCCAAGCTGTCGCATCGCCATGTCGAACGAGACCCGGGTGCGAGTCGAATTCTTCTCGAAGATCATTCCCAGCACATGGCCGTCGAGCGGCCGGTCGACGTCCGGCTTTCCCTTGGGCCAGCCCGCGCGCGTAAGCTTGCGGCTACGCGCATCGTCAAGCATCGCCCGAAGCGCGTCCGGTCCGGCATCCGCCAGGTCGAGGAAATGGCGAGTCATTCTTCAGTCCCCAGGCCACCCATCCCCAACGACGGGCGGTTCATTATCAGGCCGCCTCCGGCACCTTGTAGCTGCGCGCGCCGGCCGAGAGTTTTTCGATACACTCGGCAATGTGGCTTTCGTCGATGTTGAGCGGCGGCAGCATGCGAACGATATTATCCCCGCCCGCAGCCGTCAGCAGCCCATGATTATCGCGCAGGTGCGCCACGAAGCCACGGCTTTCAGTCTTGAGGCGGATACCCAGCATCAAGCCGGTGCCGCGCACGGTTTCGAACAGGTGATCGTGATTGGGGATCAGCTGCTCCAGTGCCTGGCGCAATCGCTCTCCCATGCGCTTGACGTTGTCGAGAAAGGTCTGCTCGCCCACCACGTCGAGCACCGCCTCGCCCGCAGCCATGGCGAGCGGGTTGCCCCCATAGGTGGAGCCATGCGTGCCGATCACCATGCCGCTCGCCGCTTCTTCGGTCGCGAGGCAGGCACCCAGCGGGAAGCCGCCCCCAATGCCCTTGGCGACACACATGATGTCGGGCGTGAGCCCATATTGCTCGTGGGCGAAGAAAGTGCCGGTGCGCGCGTAGCCGCACTGTATCTCATCAAGGATGAGCAGCATGCCGTTCCGGTCGGCAAGGTCGCGCAATCCCGTCATGAATTCCTGGGTGGCGGGCATGATGCCCCCCTCTCCCTGGATCGGCTCGATCAGGAAACCCGCCGCGTCCGGGCCGATCGCGGCTTCGGCCGCGGCCAGATCGTTGAACGGCACCACCGTGAAGCCGGGCAGAAGCGGCTCGAAACCGTCCCGCATCTTCGGCTGATTGGTCGCCGAGATCGCGCCCATTGTCCTGCCGTGGAAAGCATTGGAAAAGCTGATGATCCGGTTCTTCTCCGGATTTCCCTTGGCGTAATGATAGCGGCGCGCGGTCTTGATCGCGCATTCGACCGCTTCGGTGCCGGAATTGGTGAAGAACACGGTATCGGCAAAGGTCTTTTCGACCAGCCGCTGCGCGAAATGCTCGCCTTGCGGGCTGCCATACAGGTTCGAAACATGCATCAGCGTCGCCGCCTGATCGGCGATCGCCTTGACCAGGCCCGGATGGCCATGGCCGAGGATGTTGACCGCGATGCCGGCGGCGAAATCCAGATAACGCTCACCCTGTTCGCCGATCAGATAGGCGCCCTCGCCTCGCACCGGCCGCACGCCACACCGCGGGTAGACGGGCATGAGAGGCGTGATGGTCATCGAAACAGGCTCCTTGAAAAACGCGAAATAAGCTCGGAATCGCTCCGGAAAAGAAAAAGCGGCCCAAGCGGGCCGCCTGAAACATGGCTATATCGCCGCGCGCTTGGGAGCGTCAATCGTTGCGGGATTTGCGTCGATGCCAGCCCGAACCAGTCGCGCCTTTCCACCGATCGAGACGAACTCTAGCGGATCGAAGGTCGCCACATTGTACGCGACGGACGCACAAGCTGCGGCTGCGGATTGCCGCTCACCGGCTTGCGCGCAAGCCGGGGATCGATCGTGCCGTCGAACTGGACACCGATGCGGCCACCAGCGGTCCAGGCAATCTTGCCGGTAACCGTGCCGATGCCGCGCAAATCGGCCTCGATCACGTCTCCGCGGGAGAAATTGACCGGGCTTTCAGCCATCATGCCGCCCGGCGAGAGGTTGCGGACCTTGACCTGCACGTCCGCGCTACCAGGGCGACGCATCGCCGCCATGAGGAACATCGAGTCCCTCGGCTCCGAACGCATGGATTCGAAGCGCGCGTCGGCATTTGCCGTTTTATCAGGAACGATGCCTTGGTCCACTGCCATCCTCAATTACCAGATGGCATTCCTGCACATAATTGGTTGGCAAGCCGTTAACGGTCGCCTTCCCGCGCGATTATTCCTCGCGGCTTACCTTCTCGTTGCGCTCGTGGCGCTCCTGCGCTTCGACCGTCATCGTGGCGACCGGGCGCGCCTCAAGCCGAGCGAGCGAAATCGGCTCGCCGGTTACTTCGCAATAGCCATATTCCCCTTCGTCGATGCGGCGGATCGCGGCGTCGATCTTGGAAATGAGCTTGCGCTGGCGATCGCGGGTCCGGAGCTCGATGCCCCAGTCGGTTTCGGAGGAGGCGCGATCCGTAACGTCGGGTTCGCGGAGGGAATCGATCTGTAGCTGGTTCAAGGTCTCACGCGATTCGCGGAGAATGGATTCTTTCCAGTCCTGCAATTTCCGACGGAAATATGCCTGCTGGCGGGGGTTCATGAACTCTTCGTTCGGCAATGGCCGATAGTCCCGATCCAGTTCGTCGTTGTCGTTATCGATTTGCTTCGCCGCAGTAGCCATAGACTTTACTCGCCACCCCTAGCGAGGCGTTGGCCGTGGCCCCCGCCCCGTATCTGCCCTTGGCCGGGGCCTATACGCGCGTGAAGGGGGCGTAACAAGCTGGCGGCGCGTAACGACTCGTTACGCGCCGCCTATTTCGTTCAAAAGTTGTGGATTACTTGCCCGCGCCACCCGTTTTGGGGGCTGCGGCCTTCGCCGCCGCATCGATCTGAGCGGCCGTTAAACCGATCACGAGTCCGTTCGGCCCCTGCGCGAATGCCGTCTTGGGCAGCTGCGCCTTGCTGTTGGCGGTCGCGACCGTGACCAGGTCGCCGCTCACCGCATCGACCTTGCCGACGGCAGCACCGCCGGGCCCGCTCACCGCCATGCCGGCGGCGATCTCGGTCGGCTTGGTTGCCGCCTGAACCTTCGCTTCCAGATCGGCCTTCGTAATGCCGACCACCAGACCGTTCGCACCCTTGGCGAACGAAGCGACCGGAATTGCCGCTTTCACTGTGCCGGTGGACAGCACGGCATTGCCGCCACTCACCGATTCGATCGTGCCGACCGGCGCGCCGGTCGAATCGACCACGGCCGCGCCGGCGGTGACATTTGCCGCAGAAGCGGCGGTAGCCGTGGCGGCGGGTGCGGGTTGGGTGGCCTGCGCGAAGGCAGGCAGGGCCAAACCAGCCGAACCGGCCAGGGCGAGAACCAGATATTTCATTTCACTCTCCTCAAAAGACGAAACCTTTACGCTCTATCGAGATAGGGCTTTTCCAGCCTTCTCCCGGGCTCCGCGGGACGGGGCGTTATCTCCCTGGGATTAGCCGTTCGTTTCTTGATAATTCTGGAGCACCGCCTCGATCCGATCGACGGGATGCCCGGTCAGATCCTTTGCGATCTCGGCGGTGATTCTGCTCTCGACCTGCTTGTGATAATGTTTGCGCAATGCGCCCAACGTCTTCGGCGGAGCCACGATGATCAGCTTTTCGAACTCGTTGGCCAGCGCGGCGCGATTGATGCGATCCGCCGCTTCCGCCGCGAAGCGCTGCTCAGCCTGGACGTGGAAATCCGTCTCACCGGCAGTCGATCCGCCCCCAGCACCCGGACTGCCCGGCTTCTGGCCAGCCTGGTCGGTCTTGATGTCGCGATCATATTGATCCGCCTGCTGCTCGGCGGCAATCACGGTCAGGTTGGGATTGTCGGCGTCGCCTTCGTTGCGGAAGAACAGCATCTTCGCGCCGTCGGCGACGAGGACGTAGCTGTCGTGGGGAATGCGCATCGGGCTGCCTCCTAATTGGCCGTTCCCCCAAGCAACGCGCATATGCGCGCGCAGGTTGCAGGGTTGCGCCGCCGCAAAGCCCCGGCCATTAGCCCCGAATGCACGACATACGCGCGATCCGCGAAGACCCCGCCGCTTTCGACGCCGGCCTGCAGAAGCGGGGTCTTGGCCCCCAGGCGGCAGGCCTGTGCCAGTTTGACGAGGCACGGCGTGCGAAAGTGACCGAGGCGCAGGCACTGCAGACTCGCCGTAACGAGGCTTCGAAGGAAATCGGCAAGGCCAAGGCTGCGCGGGACGAAGCAACCGCACAGGCCCTGATGGCCGAGGTTGCCGGCATCAAGGACCGCATGGCCGAGCTTGAGGGCGACGCGGCTGAGGCGGGGCGTGCGCTCGACGAGGCCCTAGCCGCCCTGCCTAACATTCCCGCCGCCGACGTGCCGGAGGGCGAGGATGAGACGGCCAACGTCGAGCTGAAACGTTGGGGTAGTCCGCGCAGCTTCGACTTCGCGCCGAGGGATCATGCCGATATCGGCCCCGCCATCGGCCTGGATTTCGAAGGGGGGGCCCTCCTATCCGGCGCCCGTTTCACCGCGCTACGCGGCCCGGCGGCACGTCTCCACCGCGCTCTCGGCCAATATATGCTGGACACGCAGACGGCGGCCAACGGCTATGAGGAGACCGCCCCGCCGCTGCTGGTGCGCGACGAGGCGATGTTCGGGACGGGCCAGCTGCCCAAGTTCGCCGACGATCTTTTCCGCACCACGGATGGTCGCTGGTTGATCCCGACCGCCGAGGTAAGCCTGACCAATCTCGTTCGCGAACAGATATTGGCCGAGGCGGCTCTGCCCGTGCGCCTGACCGCGCTTACTCCCTGCTTCCGCTCCGAGGCGGGTGCCGCCGGGCGTGACACTCGCGGGCTGATCCGCCAGCACCAGTTCGAAAAGGTCGAGCTGGTTGCGATCAGCGCGCCCGAATGCTCGGACGAAGAGCATGAACGCATGACCCGCGCCGCCGAAGGCATACTCGAGGCGTTGGAACTGCCATACCGCCGTATGTTGCTGTGCGCGGGCGATATGGGCTTCACTGCCCGGAAGACCTTCGACCTTGAAGTATGGCTCCCCGCGCAGCAGACCTATCGCGAGATTTCCAGCTGCTCGAACTGCGGCGATTTCCAGGCGCGACGCATGGATACGCGGTATCGGCCCGCGGAGAACGTGGCGGGCAAAGGCGGCACGGCCTTCGTCCACACGCTCAATGGATCGGGCCTCGCTGTGGGGCGTGCACTTGTCGCGGTGATCGAGAACTACCAGCAGGCGGACGGATCGGTGACGGTTCCGGCGGTGCTTAGGCCCTATATGGGCGGGCTGGACGTGCTCCGCCCCGCATGAAGAGCCTCGCGGCCCTATTGGCTCTGAGCCTGATCGCGGCGGCACCCGCCGCTGAAAGGGCGTCGAAGCGTGAAGCAGCAAGGCGTGAGCCGAAGGCAGCGACCCCGTCGGACCATGGCGAGGACACCACCTCGTCGAAGGGCAAGAAGCCCGCCCTAAAGACTCCTGCCACAGAGAAGGCGACCTCGAACGACAAGGAAGCGGACAGGCCCGCCGGCAAGCCCGAAGTCAGGGCAAAGACGATGGACGCCCGTCCCTCCGAATCCGACAGCAAGCCAATCACCGACACCAAAGCGGCCGGCGGAGCCAAGCCGGTCTGGGAGGTGAAAACGGTCGCCCCCGATGCGGTCGAGGTCGCCAAGTCCACTTATGTCATCCAGCCCGGTGACACTTTGTCGGCCGTGGTGCGCAAGACCGGCGAAGGCGCCGACGTGATTGCCCACGACAACGATTTGAAAGCACCGTTCACGCTTCGCCCTGGACAGAAGCTCAAGATTGCGGGCGGCCGCTACCACAATGTCAAAAAGGGCCAGAGCGGCATCGCGATCGCCCGCGCCTATCAGGTCGAATGGTCAAAGATCATCGAGCTCAACCATCTGCGGGAGCCCTTCACGTTGCGCGAGGGCCAGCGATTGCTGCTGCCGCCGGCGCAGGACGTGGCGAAGATGTCGCTTGAGCAGCGCGCGGCCGCCTTCAAGATCGACCTGACCGACCTGGCCACGGGCAGCGAGCCCGCGCTCGCACCCACCGCCAAGGCCGCATCGCCGACGCCGTCCCCGACCCGCCAGCTCGCCCCCACGACCCCGGTCGCGGAACCGACCGCGGCCTTTGCCGGCCGGTTCGATTGGCCGGTCGAGGGCAGGGTCACGCGCGCTTATGGGCCGATGGACAATGGCGGCCGCAATGACGGCATCACCATCTCCGCCCCCCGCGGCACCGCCGTCGTCGCGGCGGCCGACGGCGTAGTGATGTGGGTGGGCGAACATCCCGCCTTCGGCAATGTCGTGCTGATCAAGCATGGCAGCGGCTGGATCACGATCTATGGCAATGCCGACAAACTGCTGGTCAAGCGCGGCCAGGCGGTGAGGATCGGCCAGCCTATCGCGCGTGTGGGCACCTCCGGCACCAGCGCAGGCGAGCAGCCGCAAACATTCTTTGAAGTCCTTCAGGGCAAGAAGCCGGTCAATCCGATGAGCTTGCTACCAAAGCGCAGCAAGGGCACGTCCGCGCAGAGCGATGATGATGTCGGCGACGAGAGCAACAATCAGGGTTTGAACTAACCCTCATTCCGCGATCGCCTTCTTATTTGCGCGCGAGCCAGGCGGCTGTCTGGCTGCCCAGCAGATCGATCATGTTACCCTGAACCAGGCTGATATCGAGCGGGTGCTCGCCCCAGGCCGGCAACGGACTGTAACGCTGCATCACGATACCCAGTAATCCCACCGCCGGACCGGGCTCGATATGGACCCGCAGCACGGCGCCCTGCGCATCCGCCACGCATTCGGCCGTCAATTGACCCGCCAGCTCGACATAAGGCGGATCGCTTGCGGGTGCGAAGCTCGGTTTCGACAAATAGGTTTCAAGCGCGCCGCGTCCGCCCCGGATTGCGGCCGGATTGACGCACAATGGTACTGCCCCGGACGAAGTTGCGCCGAAGAAGCGCGGCCCTTCATAGCTGTCGAGGTAAGACGACCAGGCGACCACGCAGCCCGTCTGGTCGGGCGCGGCGCAGGGTTTCACATCATGGAAACTCTTGGCATTAAGATCCGGATTTCCCGCGAGATAAGCTGCCACCAACAGTTTCTGCGCGGGCTTGCCGTCAACCTCTTCGGCAATCAGTTGCTTGAGGATGATCGACCCCTGGCTGTGCCCGACCAGAACCACGCCGCGGCCATGATTGTCATGCGTGAGATAGGATTTCCAGGCCGCCAATACGTCGCGATAGGGAATACCGAAATCGGGATTGCTCGCCGTCTGGTGCATCGTCCAGGCCAGTGCCGCCATCGTGAACTGATGATAGATCGGCACGAAAAGCCGGCATCGCGCGGTCAGACGCGCAGCCTGGCCATGGATCGAGCGCTTCTCGCCCTCGTCGAGCGCCAGATCGCTGAACATGGTCTTGTCGAGCGAAGCGGTCGGATAGACGTAGAAGCAGTCGATCGGCGGGTCCTTGGCCACCATATGCGGCGCGGGCGTGCGCGCCCCCGCCACATCGATCTTCACCGCATCCAGGTTGGCCGAGCAAGTGCCATCGTCCACGTCCGGCCGGCATGCCCAGCTCGTGGATTTGGCGTAGTCGACCGGGGACGTATCGCCATGTTCGGGCATCGTTGCGGGCGCTGGCGGCATCTGCGCGGAGGCTGTGGCGGCGATAAATAAGCCGGCCAGAAGCAAAATCGACCGCATCCCCACGTGCTCCCTCGTAATTTCCTGACACACACGCTATGTGCGCCGCTCTCCCATGGCAACTATTCTCCCCTCCCCGCCCAAGGTCGGCATGGTGTCGCTCGGCTGTCCCAAGAATCTGGTCGACAGCGAACGCATTCTGACCAAGCTCCGTGCCGACGGTTATCAGATGTCACCCGATTATGCGGGCGCCGATGTCGTGCTGGTCAACACCTGCGGCTTCCTCGATTCCGCCAAGGAGGAAAGCCTGGAGGCGATCGGCGAGGCGATCGCCGAAAATGGCCGCGTCATCGTCACCGGCTGCATGGGCAAGGAAGCCGAGGTCATCCGCGCGCGCTTTCCGCAGGTGCTCGCGGTCACCGGCGCACATCAATATGAGCAGGTGGTCGGCGCGGTGCATGATGCCGCGCCCGTGCCGCCTTCCGCCTATCTAGACCTCGTTCCGGAACGCGACCTTAAGCTGACGCCGCGCCATTATTCCTATTTGAAGATTTCCGAAGGCTGCAATCATCGCTGCTCCTTCTGCATCATCCCCGCGCTGCGCGGCGATCTGGTCAGCCGGCGCCCAGACGCGATCCTCCGCGAGGCAGAGAAACTGGTCGCAGCCGGCACCCGCGAATTGCTCGTCATCAGCCAGGACACGAGCGCTTACGGGCTCGACCTGCGCCACGGCTCTTACCCGCTCAAGGGCGGCGGCGAGATCCGCGCCGATATGACCGATCTCGCCCGGCACCTCGGCCAATTGGGGGCGTGGGTACGGCTGCACTACGTCTATCCCTACCCGCACGTGGACAAGGTAATCCCGTTGATGGCCGAGGGATTGGTCCTGCCTTACCTCGACATTCCCTTCCAGCACGCCGCACCGCCCGTTTTGCGGGCGATGAAGCGCCCGGCAAATGACGCGAAAGTGCTCGAGCGCATCCGCAATTGGCGCACGATCTGCCCCGATATCGCGATCCGATCGACCTTTGTCGTGGGCTTCCCGGGAGAGACCGAAGCCGATTTCGACTATCTCATGGAATGGCTCGACGAGGCGCAGCTCGACCGTGTCGGCGCATTCCGGTTCGAGCCGGTCGCCGGCGCCGCCGCCAACGACCTGCCCGGCCACGTGCCGGACGAAATCAAGGAAGAACGCTACGCCCGCCTGATGGAGAAAACGGCGGCGATTTCGGCCGCCAAACTCCAGGCCAAGATTGGCCGCACGCTCGACGTGATCATCGACGCTGCCGACGAAGATTGCGGCGCCACCGGGCGATCGAAGGCGGATGCGCCCGAGATCGACGGCGAAGTTCATTTGCGCGACACGCAGGGTCTCACGCCCGGCGACATTGTCCGTGTCCGGATCGAGGATGCGGACGAGCATGACTTGTTCGGCGCGGTGGCCGAATAGGGTCCGATCGGTTGATGGAAGCGCTTCGCTTCCACCAATGCGGATCAGGATCTAGGAATCGAGCCCACGCCGATCGATCTCCTGCAGGATCGCATTGGCGCGCGGCCCGCCGCTGGTCTCCATCGCAAGCAGGCGCAGCAGCTGGTGACTGGGCGTGCGACGCAAGATCGCGCGCAACGGGTCGAACGGGACCGGACGCTGCAGCTCTTCGAGCAGAATGAGCAGACCACGGCGCACCGCAATGCTCGCCGCCACCGCAACCATCGCGCCCACGATCATGTCGGTCAGATAGTGCGTGCCCTCGACCGGGGTTGCCAGTAGCATCGCGATGTTGAGCGCCAGCAGCGGCCAGCGCAGCCTTCGGATTGGCCAGGCGGCGATGATGTAAAGCACCGCGCTCACCGTGTGAAAGCTGGGCGCGCAGACGAGACCATGGATCGAGGTCACGGCGACGCTGTGCACCTCATGGTGGCGAAGCAACGGTATGACCTGCGCCTGATAGAGCGCGCTTTGCGGCATATAAGGAATGCGGCCGTGCCACAAATAGGCAAGTGGGCCCTGGGCCGGCGTGAGCGTGAACAATAGCAAGGTCATCACCGCCGCCAGCCAGAAGGACGCGATGAACAAGCGCGCCTCACCGCGCCGGCCGCTATAAGCGAAATATCCCAGCAGGATCGCTGGAGAAACGAAGATGCTCTGGTAGGCGACGCTCTCCGCGAATTGCAGCCAGGGATGCGCGGCCACGAAATCATACCAGCTGATCCAGTTGAAGCGCAGCAACCGGTCGGTCCGCTCAAGCGCGAAATCCTCGAACCCCTGCGTATTGGCCGCCACCGGATAGGAGGCGAGCGCACCGACCAAACAGATCAAGGCAAATAGCCCGACATGATCGATCGCGTCGCGCGCGATCCGATGCGTGCGCGTCCGCGGGCGCCGCAACGCGAGCCGCACGACGATCCCCACTACAGCGATCACAGCGAACAGACGGTCCACCAGGTTATGCGGGTCGAGTTCCAGTTGGGCACGCGTCATCAATGCCGACACAACGAGCAGGCTCGCGGCGATCGCGGTTACCAGCCAATGGCCGGGGAGCTCGATGGCGGTCTTGGTCCGGATGGGAGGAATCACGCTGTGAATCGTCAAGTCAGAAACCGCCCCGGTAACGCCGCGCGTCTGAACGGCGGCTGTCATGTACGTGTAATATTGCAGCCCCCGGACGAGGCTGCAACGGCCTCTCCGAAAAGAGGGAGAGAGGATGGCCGCGGCGCAACAGGTCTGACGTCTCGGCATTAGCAAAAAGCCCCCTGAGGATGCCGCCGATCGAAGGATCTGGCCTCAAGCATTACTGCCTTCCGTCCACCAACGTTGGCAGATATGATCGTGTCGGGGGTAGAACGATGTTCGACTATCTGGCCGTCCTGATCTCGGTCATTTTGGGCCTGGCGCTGACGCATCTCCTGTTTGGCCTGAGCCGGTTGATCCAGCTGCGCCATGGCGTGCGTCTCTATTGGGTCCAGTTGCTCTGGACCTTCAACGTCATTCTTTACGTGCTCGCATTGTGGTGGGGCATGTTCTGGTGGAAGCACCTCCAGATCTGGACGGTTCAGGAATTCTTCTTCCTCACATTTTATACGATCGTGGTTTTTCTGCTGGCCTCGATCCTTTTTCCGCATGAATGCCGCGAAGGGCTCGACTGCGAGGCGCATTTTTTTCGCAACAAGAACTGGTTTTTCGGCATTCAGATCGCGGCTTCTCTGCTCGATATTCCGGAAACGCTTTTCAAAAGCTACGACGGACTACGCGGTGTTCCGCGTGAATATTATCTCTTTATTACGGCGTTGCTTCTGGTCGACGTGGTCGGATGGCGGAGCAGCAGCCGCAGAACCCACGCCGTGCTCCCCATTCTGTGGTTGCTGCTGATCATCGGCTACGAGACCGCGACCTCGATCCATCGCATCGTTGCCGCCTGACCGCCTTCCTTTGGCGTTCTTTCCGTGGCACCGGATGTGTTATGACCGATTTCGCGTCCCTGATCGCCGCCGACCGCGGCCAGCCCGCCCGTTCCCTCACTCTCGTTGCCAAGACCGGGTTCGCCGACTGGCTGAAGAGCCAGCCACCGCGCGCCCGCGCCGCGGTGGATGCCGCGCGGTTTGAGGGCAAGGCCGACACGCTGGTGATCCTGCCCGGCGACACGGCCGAGGATTGGAGTGCCGCCGTCGGGGTGGATAGCGCAAGCGGGCCTTGGACGATTGCAAATGCTGCCGCCAAGTTGCCGGAGGGTACATATCGGCTGGCTGACAGCATGCCGGGTGACGCCGCGCTCGGTTGGCTGCTCGCGCAACACCGCTTCGACCGGTACCGCGAAAAGCCCGAGGCACAGGGCCCGCGTGTTCTGCTAACCGGTGAACCGGCGCGCATCGACGAGATTGTGCGGCTGGCCGACGCCACCGCTCTGGTGCGCGACCTGGTGGATACCGGTGCTGGCGACCTCGGCCCGGCCGAATTTGCCGATGCCGCCAGGGCGGTTGCTGACAAATATGGCGGCACGTTTCGTGTTACGCAGGGCGATGCCCTGCTCGAAGCCTATCCGATGATCCACGCGGTCGGACGCGCCGCGACCAAAGCACGGGCGCCGCGGCTGATCGAGATCGAATGGGGTGACCCCAAGCATCCGCGCGTCGCTGTGGTCGGCAAGGGCGTCTGCTTCGATTCGGGCGGGCTCGACATCAAACCCGCGGGCGGCATGCTGCTCATGAAGAAGGACATGGGCGGCGCGGCGCATGCGCTGGCCCTGGCCGGGTTGATCATGAGCGCGCGCCTGCCGGTTCGGCTCCATCTGTTGATCCCCGCCGTCGAGAACGCGATTTCCGCCGACGCCTTCCGTCCGGGCGACGTGCTCAAGACGCGCAAGGGCCTGTTTGTCGAAATTGGCAATACCGACGCCGAAGGCCGCCTCGTCCTGGGCGACGCGCTCGCACGCGCCTGCGAGGATCAACCCGCTCTGCTGCTCGATTTCGCCACGCTGACCGGCGCCGCGCGGGTCGCGCTGGGCCCCGATCTGCCCGCGATGTTCGCCAATGACGAAGCCCTCGCGAGCGATATCGCCGCCGCGGCCGATGCGGTTGCCGACCCGCTATGGCGGCTGCCGCTATGGCAACCCTACAATGATATGCTCAAGTCGGACGTCGCGGACATCAACAATGCGCCCGGGGGCGGCTTCGCGGGCACAATAACAGCCGCCTTGTTTCTGGAGCGTTTCGTCTCACCTTCGATACCCTGGGCACATCTCGATACTTTCGCCTGGCGCCCCGCGGCAAAACCCGGCCGGCCTAAGGGCGGCGATGCTCTCGGGCTGCGTGCGGCGTGGGAAATGTTGCGGCGCCGTTTCGCCAGCTGATCCAGGTAAGTTTTCAAATAACTGTGCGCTGATGAAACGATCGGCGCTTTTGCGTGTTTTCAGCCCCACGAGCCAAGTAAAGCATCGAGTGAGGCGCGAAGACGATGATGCACGACACGACCCTGTCGGGATGGATGCAGACACTGGTCGGCTATGTCCGTTCGGGTCAGCCGGATCTCACCAACCGCCAGATGGCGCTGCTCCTGCTCGTCTATCTTACTCCAGGGCCGCATACGGTGCGCGGGCTTGCACAATCGCTCGGCGTATCGAAGCCCGTCGTTACACGCGCCTTGAACACGCTTGGCGCGCTCGGCTATCTGCGCCGCGAACGGGATGAGGCGGATCGTCGCAACATCTTCATCGCGGCGACCGATACGGGGGCAGATTTCCTTGAAGACTTCGGAGGCCTCATCGACGGAGACACCCCCGCGCATCTTGCGCGGCAGGTCCGTCACGCCACGGCCTGAAGGCTTTCGTCTCGAAGGGCCGTCGCGGCGGCCCGACCCGCGTACCCACGCTTATCGCCCCGACATCGCGGACATCGCGCTGGCCGGCGTGCTGTTCGCACCACATTATGCGCGTGCCGAATCCTGCCGCTGTGTGGCTACGGCATCGACCGTGAGGCTGCGGCCGTCGGACGAAGCCCCCGCCATTTCGCAACTCGTCCATGGCGAGGGCTTTGAAATGATCGACAAGGCGGGCGGCTGGGCCTGGGGCCGCTGCGCGCACGACGATTATGTCGGCTATATTCGGGCCGACGCGCTTGGCCCCACGCAGACGCCGACACACCGCGTAACCGCGCCGCTTGCGTTGGTTTTTGCCAACCCCGACATCAAAGCGCCCGTGATCAAGGCGCTGCCGATCGGCGCTAAGATGGCGGGACTTGAGGAGGACCAGTTCCTGCGGATCGATCAGGGCTATATCCATCGGCGCCACATCGCGCCGCTGGACGCGGTCGAAGCCGATCCGGTGGCCGTCGCCGAGCGGCTGATCGGCGCCCCCTATCGGTGGGGCGGGCGCGGCGGCGATGGCATAGATTGTTCCGGGCTGGTCCAGCGCGCGCTGGAATTGTCGGGCATCGCCGCGCCGCGCGACAGCGACATGCAGCGCGACCAATTGGGCGAGCCGCTGGCCGAAGACGCGCCCTTCCGACGAGGCGATTTGATTTTCTTTCCCGGCCATGTCGGCCTGATGCTGGATGCGGAGCGCTTGCTCCACGCCAATGCTTTTTGGATGTCGACGGTGATCGAGCCTCTCGCGGATGTGGTCAACCGGCTCAAGCCGGCGCACACTTCGCCGGTCACCGCCCGCAAGCGGATAACATGATGACCAAGATTTTCGTTGATGGCGCGGCCGGTACAACTGGACTGCAGATACGCGAGCGGTTGGCCGGCCGGCGCGACGTGGAAACGATCGTCCTGCCCGAATCGCAGAGGAAGGACGCTGGCGCGCGCCGTGACGCGCTCAACGCGGCCGACATAGTCGTGCTGTGCCTGCCCGACGATGCCGCGCGCGAAGCGGTGGCCCTGATCGATAACGACACGACCCGGGTGATCGATGCATCGACCGCGCACCGCGTGGCGCCAGGCTGGGTTTACGGCTTTCCCGAGGTTTCGGGCCGCGATGCTGTCGCCGGCGCCAAGCGGGTGAGTAACCCCGGCTGCTATTCGACCGGGTTCATCGCGCTGGTTGCTCCGCTGGTGAAAGCGGGGCTGATCCCGGCCGACGCGGCGCTCACCTGCAATGCCGTCTCGGGCTATTCGGGCGGCGGCAAAGGCATGATCGCCGAGTTCGAGGACGGCCCTGCCCCGACCGCATGGCGGAGCTACGCGCTCAAGCTCAACCACAAGCATGTCCCTGAAATGCGCGAGCGGAGCGGCCTGTCCATTTCCCCGATCTTCGCCCCGTCGGTGGCGAACCTGTTCAGCGGAATGATAGTCGAGGTGCCCCTCCATTTGTCAGCCCTCGCCGGCCGGCCAAAAGCCGCGGCTCTCCGCGAAGCACTGGCCGATTTTTATCTGGGATCGCCGATCGTGAGCGTGGTTTCCAGCTACGATGAGGGCACGCTCGCGATCGAACGGCTGGCGGGTACGGATCGCCTCGACCTGTTCGTTTTCGGCGACAAGGAGGACGGCCAGGTAAGGCTGGTCGCCGCGCTCGACAATCTCGGCAAGGGCGCGGCCGGCGCGGCCGTGCAAAGCCTCAACCTGATGGCAGGATTGGCCGAAACCGAGGGCCTGCGACTTTAGCTGGGTTCGGCACGTATTGAGCGATCGCCCCTCTACCCATCGTACAGGCATGATTTTAATGGCGCTGTCGTTCCCGCAACAGACACACACCATGTTCACGTCCATGCGAAAATGCGGTCGTCGTCCAGCGCCACATCACTGCTCGGTGCCGATGAGGCTCGCAGCCAGGACACGGGGTTTCTCTGAAATAGGGCAGGGCATGAGAATCCTATCAATGCTGCTGGCATTCGTGCTGTTCGCATCCTTTCCGCTTGGCGCGCGCACGCCCGATCGGGTGGTCACGTCACTCGATGCCGGCTGGCGCGTCCACGCTGGCGACGTGCCTGAAGGAGAGCGGCCCGATCTGTCGGACAGCGACTGGCTGCCCGCCACGCTGCCGCACACGGTCAATGCCGGAGACGGCGAAACCGGCGGCGGTTATTATCGCGGGCCAAGCTGGTACAGGCGTCCACTGGAGGTCTCGGAGATACCGTCCGACCGCCGTGCTTTCCTTCAGTTCGATGGCGCGGCGGTCAGGGCGGACATATTCGTCAACGGCGCCAAGCTGCTTCGCCACGATGGCGGCTTTGCCGCCTTTCGGGTCGATATCACGGATGCGCTCCACCGCGGCAGGAACCTCATCGCGGTGAAGACGGACAATTCCAAGTCGCTGGCAATCGCGCCGATGGGCGGCGACTTCACTATTTTTGGCGGCCTCTATCGATCGGTATCTCTGGTCGAAACGGCGAACGTGCACATCGAGATGCTGGATCATGGCGGGCCGGGCCTCTACGGAAGCGTGAAATCGCTGAACGACAAACAGGCCATCGTCGCGGCGCTGGTCCGACTGCGCAATGATGGTCGCCAGGATGCGCAGACGCTTGTCACCGTGCGTATCCGCGATGCTCTTGGCCGCGAGGTGGCCACCGCATCCCGCGCGGTCCTGCTAGCCGCGAATAAACCCGCAGAACTATCGCTGCCCCTGAGCGTGACCGCTCCGCACCGCTGGAGCGGACGGCGGCAACCCTATCTCTATCGGCTCGAAGCGGAGGTAAAGGCAGGCGATGCAGCGGATGCCGTGTCCGTGCCGCTGGGCTTCCGCACGATCGCGTTTGATCCGCAGCAGGGCTTTCTGTTGAACGGCAAGCCCTATCCACTGCACGGCGTGAATTATTTTCATGCGGAGCGCCCGGGTTCCGGCACGGCCGTCACCGATGCTCAGGTCGACCAGGACATGAAGCTGCTGGACGAGCTCGGCGCCACCGGGCTCCGTCTCGTACATTTTCAGCATCCGCAGCGCGTTTACGACGATGCCGACCGCATCGGTTTGCCCGTGTGGACCGAGATTCCGTTAAACGGTGTGATCGATCGTACCGCCGAGTTTCGCGCGAATGCCGACGAGCAGATGCTAGAGCTCATTCGGCAGAATTATAATCACCCATCGGTGATCCTGTGGGGTATCGGAAACGAGGTCTATGCGACCGATCCCGCCGTCGCGGACACGTTGCGTTCGACCGCCGCTACGGCCCGGGCGGAAGATCCTTCCCGCCCGACGGTCTATGCCCATTGCTGTCAGGCCGACGACGATCCCAAGGCGATGGTCAGCGGCGTGATCGGCTTCAACCGTTATTTCGGCTGGTATCCCGATCAGAAGGGCTCGATCGGCGCGTGGGCGGAGCGCTATCACAGCCTTTATCCAAAACGCGCTTTCGCCGTGAGCGAGTATGGCGCCGGCGCAAGCGTGAGACAGCAGCAATTGCCTCCACCTGCCGCCAACCAGCCTGGCAGTGGATGGCATCCCGAGCAGGCGCAGACCGCGTATCACCGCGCCAGCTGGGCGGAATTGCGCGACAAATCCTATCTCTTCGCAACCTTCGTCTGGGTGGCGTTCGACGTCGCGTCAGACGGGCGCCATGAAGGCGATCGCGCGGGCATCAACGATAAGGGCCTCGTCACCTATGATCGCTCGATCAGGAAGGATGCTTATTATTGGTACCAGGCGAACTGGTCCGAACGGCCTGTCCTACATCTGCTCGACAAGCGGCTCACGAACCGGCCGAGCGATCGCATCGCGATCGACGCGGTGTCCAACGCGGCAACCGTCAGTCTGAGCGTGAATGGCAAGGTCGTCGCGCAGAGGCCCGTGGTCGACCACGTCGCGCATTTCGCGGATGTGCCGTTGGAGCCTGGGGCCAATCAGGTGCAGGCGGTAGCAAAGGGCGAGGGATTCAGAATCACGGACAATGCGGTGTGGATACGCACCACCGCCTCGTCCTTCGGAGTCCAGAGCCGGCCATGAGCACGACCTTCGATCGAAACCGTTTTCCTGGGTGATGGGCACGAAGCGTGCCCGGAGGTGGCCGTTAGCGAATGGCTGCTTCCGTCTCCCGTCATAAGAACTGTCTTCGGCTGGCGCTCCGCGCTCACCATGGGCAGCGAGGTAGATCTACAACCTCATTGTTTTGAATTCGGGTGTGCTTTTGCCCAGTCGAGCGCGCCCTGCAGCGTGGTCACCCACACCTCGCTGCGGTGGGCAGCGAGCCAGTCGATCAGCTCACGGTGCGCGGCATCGGATATCTGCAGATAGTCGCCACCAACGCCGTGGAACAGATAGACAGCCATGCCGCCGCCGGCTTCCGCCTCTTTGGCAAAATCGATCAGCTGAGCTCCAGTGACCCCGTCGGGGAAGCCGCGTGAGGGCATATGCATCGGATCCATCCGGCCGACGTCGGCGCGCAAATCATCTGGCGAGGTGTAGACGCCGCGCACATAGGTCACCAGCTTCGCGGCCCTGAGCGCCTCGATATAGTCCTTGCCCCCCGCCATGGTCTGACCGCATGGCGACGCGAATCCGTGGGTCGGCTTGCCGTCCAGCGCGGTCAGGAGAACGTTCTGCTGCTCGATCTCTCGCAGCATGTCCGCCGGCGTATAGGCCTCGGACGTGTAGCGACCGGGGGTGGAAGTGCCGGAGGCGGGGCAAGGGTGGAATATGCTGTGGTTGCCGAGTTCGTGGCCCTCGGCGCCCACCGCGCGCCAACGGGGAACGTCCGCCACCTTGAAACCGGCGAGGAAGAAGGTCGCCTTGAATCCGACCGCGTCTAGCACTGGCACGGCGTGGTCGAGCTGGGAGTCCAGCGCGTCGTCATAGGTCAGCACCACAGCCGCTTTGGCCCCCTTCGGCCATTTCGTGGCCGATGCGGCCGGTACGGCGCATGCCAGGCCCAGTGCGAATGCCATAAGCATCTTCATTCCAACACCTCCCCTTTAGTCCAGATCGGGAGCGCCCGCGAAAGCAGGCGCCCCTCACCGTTGCGCCGGCCTAACCGCCATTCACGCCCACCGAGCCCGCGGGTTCCGGATCTTTAGTCAAGGCGGACATGATCGCGTTGAGCACGCCGCTATTCTTGGTCACGCCGGAATTCCGATCGATCAGCTCACCGATGTCCCAATACATCGGCACGACCCCATGCTGGATCGCCGCGTAGGTGACGTAGCCATCCCAGTAATTGACGTAGGTGTCGATGCCCTTGCCGGGGCCCGTGCTCTTCACGGCGGCGCCATATTCGCCCATGATCACGGGAACGCCCTTGCTGATATAGGCCGTCTTCATCCGGTCCATTTGCTCGCGGACATAGGCTTCCTGGCAGCAGGGGTTGAGCGTCGACGGATCGGTCGCAATCGCGCCCCACTGCCAGTGAGTGGCCCAGGTCGGGCCGCCGTCGACGAAGTCGAATGGCGTGTAATAATGGACTTCCACCATCAGGCGATTGGCGATCGTATCGGTCGGAAGCGTCGCCTCCTTGCAGAGGTCCAGCCCCCAATCGATGTTGGTGGCATAATGCTGGATGATCAGGGTGCGCGAGCCATTGTTCCCGCCCGTCGCGCGCACCGCATCCACGAAGGCCTGGTTAAAGCCATATTGCACCGTGCAATTCTCGGCCGTCGGAGCCGAATAGACGTCGGGCATGTGCACTTCGTTCGTCGCCGCGAACAGGACGTGATTGTCATAATCCGCCAGGTAAGTAGCGATCTGCTTCCAATATGACTTCATCTTGGCGTTGGCGTCCGCCTGGTGAGCATAGTCCGGAATCACCCACGAATCGTGGTGGATGTTGATGATCACATACAGGCCGGCGTTCCGCGCATAGTCGATCACCTGCTTGACCCGCGCCAGCCAGAATGGCGCGATATTGCCCTGGGCGTCGGTATATTGGGCCCAGGAGACCGGGATGCGCACGCTCTTGAAGCCGGCCGCGGCATAGGCATTGAAGATCGTCTGGTTCGCCGCCGGATTGCCCCAGACCGTCTCCTTCGAGACCGCGAAGGGAGCGGTTTCCCACGTATCCAGGGATTCCAGCGTGTTGCCGAGGTTGATGCCCGGCGCCATCGCCTGAACGACCGCATCAGGCGTGCCGATCGCCGGCAGAGCCGCGGGCGTGGGGGTTGGGGTCGGCGTTGGTGTTGGTGTTGGTGTCGGTGTTGGTGTTGGTGTTGGTGTTGGTGTCGGAGTGGTCCCGCT
>Ga0207640_10000087_pt1 | contig 72872 bp, 70 predicted proteins | sample KBSCornC42_FD_184300 | JGI IMG/M metagenome (GOLD analysis project Ga0207640, IMG submission 184300) | Corn rhizosphere microbial communities from Kellogg Biological Station, Michigan, USA - KBS Corn C4-2 (SPAdes) (version 2) | ecosystem: Host-associated > Plants > Roots > Rhizosphere > Soil ... | reverse complement strand
GTCGCCACGGCTCACGGCAATCGAGAGCCATTTTTCGGCTTCGCGCGGGTCGGAGCCCATCTCTTCCAGCCCGAACAGGTAGAACGCGCCGAGCGCCTTCTGCGCCTGCAGGTTGCCGTGCTCGGCCGCCTCGCGCATCCAGTTCAGTGCCTGGTAGCTGTCCTGGCGGACGCCGTCACCGCGGAAATAGCGCAGACCCAGGTCGTAAGCGGCCTTGGGCTCTCGCTTGGCAACTTCCTTGAGCGCAGTAATGCGCGGATCTTCGTCAGGGATATTCGCCTGGTCAAACGCCACCTGGGCTTTCGGCCGATCGGCACAGCCACGGTCGTCGCACACCCGTACCACATCGCTGGGCGGCTGCGGCTGGGCACACGCTGCCAGCAGTGACACGACTCCCAACATCAGCAAACGATTCCGCATTCGCCTGACCCTTTCTTTTATTGTTGCTGTTGATCGAGAGAAACTCCGCTGACAACCTGGTCAGTGCCGGTGGTTTTTGCGATCCCGTCCGCAAAACCGGCGCCCCCAATATTGGCTGCACAACGCTTTCTCTTCCGCGTGCCCATAGGATTTGCGGGCACATGATATAGATCGGTCTACTTTAGCGGGAAGCGCGTGCCGTTGTGTTATCAAAGCGTAAAGCTGACGCGGCAACAACACTCTGCAACCGACCGTGTTTGGGCCCAATCCCCAGGCCGCAATAAGGGGCCGATGCTAAGATGCGGCTCAGCAATCAGGAGAGGTGGCAATGCGCGCAAGCAAGCGCCAACAGGTGGTGGACAAGGCCGGCGAACTGTTTTCCAAGCACGGCTTTCACCCCGTGGGCGTCGATTGGATCATCGACGAATCCGGCGTCGCCCGTATGACGCTGTACCGGCACTTTGCCGGCAAGGAAGATCTGATCAAGGAAGTGCTGGAGCAGCGCTATACCTTCGTCATGGGCAGCATTGCCGAAAAGCTCAGCCCCATGCATGACGCCACCGCCCGCCTCAAGGGCATCTTCGAGTGGTACGGCGCATGGTTCCGCACTCCCGAATTTGCGGGCTGCCTGTTCGAGCGCGCGCTGGCTGAGTTTGGCGCCACCTGCCCCAAGGTGACCGACGTGGCGGTGCGCTACCGCGACGATCTGCTCGCCATGATGGAAACGCTGCTCAAGGATGTGGTGCCTGCCAATACGGCGCGGCAGCTTGCCGGGGTGTACGTGATGCTGCTGTCGGGCGCCACGGCCGACGCCCGCGCAATTGGCGATCCGTCCGCCGCGTCACAGGCCTGGCACGCCGCAGAAACCCTTCTGAATCAGGCCAGGGCCGCCACCGAAGCTGCCTGAACCCAGCCGCCGCAGCCTACCAGCCGCGCTGCACCCGCCGCGCAATCATCGAAGGCAAGCGCAGCATGCCCTCGGCCGCCAGGCGCAGATGCATCCCAACCAGCAGGATGTTGTCTCGCAGATACCGGAAATGCGACACGCCGCCCTCGTGCGCGCGGAAGTAGCGCACCGGCGCCGCCAGCCGGATCGGACGCACACCGGCCCAGCACAGGCGCACCGCCGCTTCCGGGTCGAAGTCGAAACCGCGCATCCAAGTCTGCCGGCGCATGATCTCGGCCAGCGGCGCAATCGGGTAGACGCGAAAACCGAACAACGTATCGCCAATTCCGGCCCACAGGGTTTCGATGTCCGCACAGCCGTTGGACAGGCGCCGGCCCTGCACGCGCACCTGCGGCGCCGTTGCATCAAACACCGGCTGGCCGAGGATCATCGCGTCGGGCGCAGCCTGTGAGGCCGCCATGAATTCGGGGATGAGCTCTGCGGGATGCTGGCCGTCGGCGTCCATGGTCAGCACGTAGGTAAAACCTGCTGCGGCAGCGGCTTCCAGGCCGGTCAGCACGGCCACACCCTTGCCGCGATTGCGCGGCAGCACAATCACGCGCAGCCCTGGGTCTTGCGCTGCCATGGCCTGCAAGCGTTCGGTGCTGCCGTCGGTGCTGCCGTCCGCCACGACCCAGACCGGGTTCCACTGCGCGCGCGCGCTGCGCACGGTGTCGTCAACCTTGGAGCCAGGGTTGTAGCTTGGAATCAGAACGAGGTGCGAGGTGGAAGCGCCGGTCATCGGCATGGCGTCGGTCCGGCCAAACGTTGAAAGCGGAATGCGTTGGGCGCTGGCGCGAGCCTATCGCGTGCGGTGTTCTGCCACGTAGGCCGCGAGCGAGCCAAGCGAGGCGAAGATCTTCTGGTTGTCGGGATCGCCCGAGCGCAGCTCGAAGCCGTATTTCTTGGAGATCAGCAGCGCAACTTCGAGGATATCGATGGAATCGAGCCCGAACCCTTCGCCATACAGCGGTGTGTCGGCGGTCAGGGTATCGAGTTGAATGTCTTCGAGATTCAGTTCGCCGATCATGAGCGCGGCGAGCTCTTTTTCCAGGTCGTTCATCGGTCTTGCAGCCACAGGCGGCGTGCAGCGGGGATTGCGGCCAGAGCCAACGACGTTCTCCTTGCCCGAAGCCCCTGCCTTGTCCAGCCCAGCCTGTGAAGGGGGTCGTTTAAGCTACGCGGATTCTAGACGAAGGGTTACACCCCGTATAGCGCGAAACCGTGACAAAGACCGCATGTCGCGGCGCATGCACGAAGTGACGCAAACGATTCAACGGCTTGTGTGGCGCCGCAAAGCGGCAAGGGGCGCCACAACAGGGCTGCCCGGGCGCCGTACATCCGGTTACAAACACGCCGCCGCCGGATCAGGCGAGACAGGCGCGGGGCCCTAGAATGTGCCCCCGCCCTATGATGAAACTGCCCGGCCCCTCCTACGACACCATGCAGCGCCGCTCCCCCCAACTTGCTCTGCCATGCAGCGACTGACCAGCTTTGCGCGGGGCGCAGCGGGGGTGGGTGCGGTCGTAGCGTATCAGGTGGGTGCGCATTACGCAGCGGCCACGCCAGGCGCGCATGGCGTGGGCTTGGCGATGGCTCTGGTGCCGCCGTTGACAGTTGCGCTGGTCGCGGCCACACGTTCCAAGCATCGTGCATGGCTGTTGCCACTGTGGCTGCTCGTCTGTGGAGTGCTGTGGATGGCGCGCGCACCGCTCGCCGCGCATTTTGACTGGGGCCTGTACCTCGAACATGCAAGCTTCAACCTGATGATAGCCTACGTATTCGGCCGCACGTTGATGGCGGGCCGCGAGCCACTGTGCACGCGCTTTGCCCACATGGTGCACGGCACGCTCACGCCGCGCATTACGCGTTATTCGCGGCAGGTCACGCTGGCATGGACGCTGTTTTTTCTGGCAACCGCCGTCGTATCCACCCTGTTGTTTGCCACGGCATCGACCGTAACGTGGTCGACGTTTGCGAACTACCTGTCGCTGCCGCTGGTGGGCGTGATGTTTGTGGCGGAATACCTCTGCCGACGCGTCGTGCTGCGCGGCGAGCCACATTCCAGCCTGTTCGATGCGGTGCGCGCGTATCGACAATCGGGGCCGTCGCAGCAATCCACGCGCCCCGCCACAGAACGCTCCCGCTGAGCCCACACGCCTCCACGATTTGCGTCATGCCGACTTACCCGCTGGTCTCCCATCCAACACTCGACCACACGCTCGCCTGGCGTGACGGCGCACCCGTCTCCGCACGTGCGTTCCTGGCCGATGTGATGGCGCTGGCCGCGATGCTGCCGCCGGGCGGTCACGTGTTCAACGCCTGTTCAGACCGTTACCGCTTTGCCGTCGCGCTGTGCGCGACGCTGGTGGCCGGCAAAGTCAGCCTGCTGCCGCCCATGCAGACGCCGCAAATGGTGCGCCAGCTTTCGGCGTTCGCGCCCGATGTGTTTTGCCTGCACGATGCGCCCGCCTGCCCGGTCGACCTGCCGGGCTTCCGTTACCCCGATGCGTTGACGGCCGACACAACGCTCATCGACGTGCCGCAGATCGACGCGTCGCAAGTCATGGCGGTGTTGTTCACGTCCGGATCAACCGGCACGCCGGTGCCGCATCGCAAGACATGGGGCGCGCTGGTGCGTTGCATGCGCGCGGCAGTCGCACACCTTGGCCTGGACGATGGGCGCGCCTTCACGCTGGTCGGCACCGTGCCGCCGCAGCACATGTATGGCTTTGAGGTGACGGTACTGCTGGCGCTGCAGGGCGGTCTGGCCGTCAGCAACCAGCGGCCGTTCTATCCGGCGGACATTCGCGAGGCGCTGCAGGCCGTGCCGCAACCGCGCGTGCTGGTGACCTCGCCGGTGCATCTGCGGGCGCTGCTGGCATCAGAACCCGCGTTGCCAAGCGCATCGCTCGTGCTGTCGGCCACTGCGCCGCTGTCGGAGGCGCTGGCGCGGGAGGCCGAGACGCGCCTGTCTGCGCCGCTCCTGGAAATCTACGGCAGCACCGAAACCGGCCAGGTCGCGACGCGCCGTACCGCGCAGGAAACCGGGTGGCATCTATACCCCGGCGTCCGCATGGAATCGCGCGCCGGCACGCCGGAAGACGACGGCCCAACGGTGTGGGTCCAGGGTGGGCACGTCGAAACCGCGGTGCCGATGAGCGATGTGATTGAACTGATCGACGACACGCACTTTCTGCTGCACGGCCGTAAGACCGATCTGATCAACATTGCCGGCAAGCGCTCGTCGCTGGCGTATCTGAACCATCAGCTCAACGCGATCGCAGGTGTGGAGGACGGCGTGTTCTACATGCCGGACGATGCGCCTGCCGCCCCGCATACGCAGGGCAGCGCCGCAGTCACGCGCCTGGTGGCGCTGGTTGTGGCGCCCGGCCTTAGCGCGTCGGACGTACTGCGTGCCCTGCATGACCGCATCGATGCAGCATTCCTGCCCCGCCCGCTGCTGCTGGTAGACGCGCTGCCGCGCAACGAAACCGGCAAACTGGCGCGCGATGTGCTAGCCGCGCTGGTCGCACAACATTCGCACCGCAACGCACAAATGCCCGCCATGCGCTTCACCATTCCTGCTGATCACCCGGCGCTGCCGGGGCACTTTCCCGGCCACCCAATCGTGCCGGGGGTGGTGCTGCTTGACCACGCGCTCCACACGATCGGTGCGGCGCTGGGCCGCTCGCTTGATGCTTGCAAGATCAGTTCGGCCAAGTTTCTCAGCCCTGCGGCACCCGGGGAGTTGCTCGACCTCGCGTTCGAGACGACGGCGAGCAACGCCGTCCGCTTCACGATCCGCGCGGGCGAGCGCGAAGTGGCCAGCGGCGTAATGTCCGCATCAGCGCCGGAGGGCGTTGCTGCATGAAGCGCACCGACTGGGCAGAGCGTCCTGAGCGCAGCAACCTCGCGCTGCTGCGCGTGATGACGTGGCTTTCGCTGCGGCTTGGTCGGCCATTCGGCAGGGCTCTGCTGTGGCTGATTGCGGTGTATTTCGTGGCGGCCTCGCCGGCGGCGCGGCGTGCCTCGCGTGACTATCTGCGCCGCGCGCTCGGCCGGCCGGCAACGCTGCGCGACGTATTCCGTCACATGTTCACCTTTGGCACGACCATCCACGACCGCATTTACCTGATCAGCGGGCGCTTCGACCTGTTCGACGTCGAGTTGCAGGGCCAGCAGCACATACACGACGTGCTGGCGCGGGGGCGCGGTGCATTCCTGCTCGGCGCGCACCTGGGCAGCTTCGAGGTGGTGCGCGCGCTTGGCCGTACGGTGCCAAACCTGCGCGTGGCCGTCGCCATGTATGAAGAGAACGCGCGCAACATCAACGCCGCGGTTGCCGCCATCAACCCGGCGGCGGCGCCGGAGGTCATTCCGCTGGGGCGTGTAGACGCCATGCTGCAAGTGCGCGAGGCGCTGGACGACAACCGGCTGGTCGGCATGCTGGCTGATCGCACGCTGTTGCGCGACGCGGGGCCATCCATCCAGCGCAGGGATTTTCTCGGCAGCCCGGCAGCGTTTCCGCTCGGGCCGCTGCACATGGCCGCCATGCTGAAGCGCCCCGTGCTATTCATGACGGGGCTGCACCTGGGCGGCAATCGCTACGCCGTGCATTTCGATCCGTTGGCGGATTTCACTGATGTGCGCCGCGAAGATCGCGCCGCCGCCGTGCAAGCCGGGCTCGGCCACTATGTGGAACGCGTTGAACATTACTGCCGCGCCGCGCCATACAACTGGTTCAATTACTTCGACTTCTGGCAGGATGCCGACGCGGCCGGCGCGCAGAATCCCACCCCGGCCGAGCACCAGACCACCCAGACGCCATGACTGCAACGCGCCCATTCCTTCGCGCCCTTCTGGCCATGTTCGCAGCCAGCATGTTGGCAACAACCGCCCACGCCGCGGATACCGCTTGGACGCTCGACCGCCTCATGTCCACGCTCGCACGCAACAAGTCTGGGCGCGCCACATTTACGGAAACAAAGACGCTGTCGATTGCGGCACAGCCCATTGAATCGTCCGGCGAGCTGGTGTTCGTGGCGCCCGATCATCTGGAAAAGCACACGCTGGCTCCCAAGCCAGAACACCTCGTGATTGACGGCGACAAGCTGACCGTCGAGCGCAACCAGCGCAAGTTCACGATGCCGCTGTCGCAATACCCGGAGCTGGGCGCCTTCATCGAAAGCATCCGCGCCACGCTGGCCGGTAACCGCTACGCGCTCGAAGCGATCTACAAGGTCGCCATCGCTGGCCACGGCGATGACTGGACGCTCACGCTTTCGCCCATCGACACGCGCATGCAGCAGGTGGTCCGCACCATCACGCTGGAGGGCACGCGCGATGTGCTGCGCAGCGTCGCCATCCGCCAGGCCGATGGCGATCATTCGCTGATGCGCCTTCAACGCGTGCCGGGCAACTAAGGACGCCGCGCACATGAAACGCTTGCACGCCCTGCGACGGCCCGCTCTGCTGGTTTGGTTGACCGGCCTGCTGCTGTGCGCGATCGTGATCGGGCGTACAAGCTTTACAGCGGACCTGTCGGCGTTTCTTCCGCGCTCGCCGAGTGCCGAGCAACGCGTGCTGGTCGACCAGTTGCGCGAGGGGCTGGTGTCACGGCTCATCCTCGTCGGCATCGAGGGTGGTGATGCGACCACCCGCGCGACACTGTCGAAACAGCTCGCTTCCACGCTGCGCGCGGACCCGCAGTTCAGCGCCGTCAACAACGGGGAGCCCGTGAGCGAAGCGCGCGACCGGCAGTTCGTCTTCGACCACCGCTACGTGCTCAGTCCCGCTGTCACGCCGCAGCGCTTTTCCGCCGAAGGTCTGCACGCGGCGCTGGGCGAGAGCCTGGACCTGCTCAGTTCGTCAGCCGGGCTATTTGCCAAGAACATGCTGCCGCGCGATCCGACCGGCGAGGTGGCGGCGCTCGTCAGCCAGTTGGACAACACCGCGCTACCCTCGTCCATGCATGGCGTGTGGGCGTCGCGCGATGGCCAGCGTGCCGTGCTGGTCGTGCAGACAACGGCCGCCGGGTCCGACACCGACGCTCAGGCGCAGGCCATCGATACCGTGCACCGCGCGTTCGATGCGGTTGCACGCACGGTGCCGAACGCCGCATCCGCGCGCATCCTCCTGACCGGCCCAGGCGTGTTTTCCGTTGAATCGCGCGACACCATCAAGCGCGACGTCGAACGGCTTTCCACCGTCAGCCTCGTGCTCGTGGTGGCGCTGCTGCTGACGGTGTACCGCTCGCCGCGCACGGTGGTGCTGGGATTGCTGCCGGTGCTGTCCGGCGTGGCGGCCGGCGTGGCAGCGGTCAGCCTCACGTTTGGGGCCGTGCACGGGCTCACTCTCGGATTCGGCACCACGCTCATCGGCGAGGCGGTCGACTATTCGATCTACCTTTTCGTGCAATCTTCCCGCCTGCGTGGCGCCACCCCCGACGACAGTCTGCGAGCATGGATCACCACGTACTGGCCGACCATCCGCCTGGGTGTGCTGACCTCCGTATGCGGCTTTGCGTCGATGCTGTTCTCAGGCTTTCCGGGGCTCGTGCAGTTAGGGCTGTATTCGATTGTCGGGTTGGTGACGGCGGCACTTGTCACGCGCTACGTGCTGCCGCATCTGCGTGGTGCAGAAGTGGCGACGCGGGATGTGTCGCGTGTGGGGGCGTGGCTCGCACGGGCCACGCATGCTGCGCCACGTCTGCGCTGGGTGTTGGCGATGGTGCTCGTGGGCGCATGTGCGGCGCTCGCGCTGCATCGCGATGGCCTGTGGAGCCGCGAACTCGCTGCGCTGAGCCCCGTGCCCGCGAAAAGCCAGGCGCTCGACGCCAGTCTGCGCGCCGACGTGGGGGCGCCCGACGTGCGCTATCTGGTGGTGATTCCGGCCGCGACCGAGCAGGCCGCGCTTGAAGGCGCCGAAAAGGTCGCCGCGCAACTGCAACCGTTGGTGGACAGCGGCGTGCTGGCCGGCGTCGAGAACCCTGCGCGCTATCTGCCGAGCGATGCTACGCAGCGCGCGCGCCTCGCAAGCCTGCCCCCTGCGGATGCACTGGCCGCCCGCATGCGCAGCGCCGTTGAAGATCAGCCGATCCGCGTGAAGCCTGATCTCTTCGCCCCGTTTATCGCCGATGTGGACGCGGCACGCACCCAGCCCCTATTGCGGCGCGCAGACCTGAAGGGCACATCGATGGCATTGGCGGTGGACGCACTGCTGACAGAACGCGCCGGCCAATGGAGCGCCATGCTGCCATTGCGCGCACCATCAGCCGCGCCGGCCGCCACGAAGAACGCACCCAACTCATCCAGCCTGGATGCCGCGCCGATTCGTGCCGCCGTCGAGCATGCAGCCGTGCCGGGCGCGCTCTTCGTCGACATGAAGGCCGAGGCTGATCGGCTGTACGTGAACTACGTGCGGGAAGACCTTCGCCTGTCGCTGGCCGGTTTCGCGGCGATCGCCTTGCTGCTGCTCGTGGCGTTACGCTCACCGCAGCGGACGCTCCGCGCGTTGGCGCCCCTGGTGGCGGCGGTGCTGGTGGTGACGGCCGGCTTTGCGCTGGCACGCGTGCCGCTGACCATCCTGCATCTGGTGGGCATGCTGCTGATCGTGGCGGTGGGATCGAACTACGCGCTGTTTTTCAACCAACGCACGCAGGCCATTGCGCCGCAGACGCTGGTGTCATTGCTGGTGGCTAACCTGGCGACCGTGGCCGGCTTCGGCCTGCTGGCATTCTCGCGGGTGCCGATGTTGGAAACGTTCGGGTTGACCGTCGGGCCCGGCGCCATGCTCGCGCTGGTGTTTGCTGCCATCCTCGCGCCACGCACCAATCACGAACAGCACGCTGCAGCATGAACACGCCGATCACCCCACCACTTGGCACCGCCCGCCGCTGGACGCCGACGCCGCTGATCAGCGGCACGCTCGCGCTGCACGCGGGCGCGGCGGTTGCCGTTGCGGCCGCCCCCTCAACATGGCCATGGGCGGGCTGCAGCGTCATCGCCTCGCATCTGGTGCTGATGGCCGGTGGACTGTGGCCGCGCAGCGCATGGCTCGGCCCGAACTGGACGCATCTGCCCGCCACGGCCGGCCAGCAGATCGCGTTGACTATCGACGACGGTCCTGACCCCGATGTCACGCCACGCGTGCTGGACGTGCTCGACCAGCACGGCGCCAAAGCCACCTTCTTCTGCATCGGCGAATTGGCGCAGCGACACCCGCGCTGCGTCGAGGCCATCGTCGCGCGTGGGCATGCGGTGGAAAACCACAGTCAGCGCCATCGGCATACGTTCTCGCTGCAGGGGCCGGGCGCGTTGCGGCGCGAGATTGCCGCCGCGCAGGACACGCTCGCGCAGATCACCGGCACGCGCCCGCTGTTTTTTCGGGCGCCGGCCGGACTGCGCAATCCGTTTCTCGAACCGGTGCTGTGTCAGCTTGGCTTGCAGCTGGCGAGCTGGACGCGCCGCGGCTTCGACACCCGCTCGCATAACGCCGACGCCATCGCCGAGCGCCTGCTGCACGGTCTGGCGCCGCAAGACATCCTGCTGCTCCACGATGGGCATGCGGCGCGCGATGCACACGGCACGCCCGTCATATTGACTGTATTGCCGAAGGTGCTCGAAGCCGCCGCCCGCGCGCGATTGCAGTGCACGACCTTGCGAGCTGCCCTCGCGCAGGAGCCCGCGCAGGCCACCCGCTCGCAAATGGCCATTTGATAAAATTTGTCAACGATTGGCGCCCCGTCTGCTCCGTCAGCTCACCCCACAATTGCCGCGACAATCTCTCCAGTGAAGCCCGTCCTGCTCACACATTTCACCGCCACAAGCTGCCTCGGACGTGGCCTTGACGCCACGCTCGACGCGTTGCGCGGGCAACGTGGCGGGCTCGCGCCGTGTCACTTCCCGCGCGCCGAACTCGACACGTGGATCGGCGAAGTGCCTGGCGCGGATGCCACGCCCGTGCGTGCAGACCTGCGCGAGTTCGACTGCCGCAACAACCGGCTTGCGCAGATCGGCCTCACACAAGACGGTTTTGCCGAAGCTGTTGAAGCCGCCAAGGCACGCCATGGCGCCGCACGCGTCGGCGTGTTCCTTGGCACCAGCACGTCGGGCATTCTCGAAACCGAACGCGCCTACCAGCAGCGCGATCCGCAAACGGGCGCGCTGCCGGCGAGCTTTCACTACGCGCAGACGCACAACATTTATTCGTCCGCCGCGTTTGTGCGGGCGTACTTTGGATTGAGCGGACCGGCCATGGTGATCTCGTCGGCGTGTTCGTCGGGGGCCAAGGTGTTTGCCTCGGCGCGGCGCATGCTGGCGGCGGGCCTGATCGATGCGGCGGTCGTGGGCGGCGTCGATTCGCTGTGCCTGACTGCGCTGTACGGGTTCAACTCGCTGGAGCTGCTGTCGCGGCAACCGTGCCGGCCGTACGATGCGGCGCGCGACGGCATCTCCATCGGCGAGGCCGCGGCCTTTGCGCTGCTGGAGCGCGCCCCCGACGCCAGGAATGCGCTGGACGACGATGCCATCCTGCTGCTCGGCATTGGCGAATCGAGCGACGCGCATCACATGTCATCGCCGCATCCAGAAGGGCTGGGCGCACGTGCTGCCATGATGCAAGCGCTGGCCACAAGCGGCTTGGCCGCAACAGACATCGACTACATCAACCTGCACGGCACTGGCACGCCCAGCAATGACGCAGCGGAGGCGCGCGCCATCCAGGCGATGTTCGACGGCACGGCGTGCAGCTCGACCAAGGGTGCGACCGGCCACACACTGGGCGCGGCGGGTGCATTGGAAGCGGTAATCGCAGCGCTGGCGCTGCGCCATCAATTGATGCCGGCCGGCATCAACACCACGCAGCCGGACCCGACCTTGGCCATCAACTACCTGACGTCGAGCCGCCACGCTCCTGTTCGCACAGCGCTCAGCAACGCCTTTGGATTTGGTGGCACGAATTGCAGCCTGGTCTTCGGCCGCGCAGACCACGTGGGCCTGTCATCATGACCCGACTAAGCGCCTTCATCGAGAGCATCGGCGTGCTGGGCCCCGGTCTGCGGGATTGGCCGCACACCGCTGACGTGCTCACCGGTCGAACACCATACGCGCACGCACCGACCGAGTTGCCGCCGCCGGCCGGGCTGCCGGCGGTCGAGCGCCGCCGCACGGGGCCCGTAGTCAAGCTGGCGCTGGCAGTCGGCCACGAGGCCGTCGCAGCCAGCGGACGCGATGCCGCCACGCTGGCCACGGTCTTCAGTTCGTCCGGCGGCGATGGCCAGAACTGCCACGCCATCTGCGAAACCCTGGCGGGCGACGATCGCAAGCTTTCGCCCACGCGCTTCCACAACTCCGTGCACAACGCGCCGGCCGGCTACTGGAGCATCGCCACACACGCGATGGCGCCGTCCAATGTGCTGTGCGCGTACGACGGCAGTTTTGCCGCTGGGCTGCTGGACAGCCTCTGTCAGGTCACGATTGACGCCACGCCCACCCTGCTGATCGGATATGACGGCGAGTACCCGGAACCGTTGAACGCGGTGCGGCCCGTGCCCGATACGTTTGCGGTGGCGATGGTCCTTGCGCCCGAAGCTGGCCCGCGCACGCTCGCGCGCATTGACGTCGCGCTGACCGACGCGGCGTCGACTGCATTGGCACAACCCGGGCTCGGAGCGCTGTGGCACGGCAACGCCGCGGCGCGCGCGCTACCACTGCTGGAAGCGTTGGCCGCAGGGCGAGCAGCCAACGTCGTGCTCGACTGTCTGCCCGAGACCCGCGTGCAGGTCGACATCATCTTCGGCACGCCATGACGTCAAGCGCGCAGCCATCTCCGCCGCTCGACCGCAACTGGATCGCAGCGCGCATTCCGCACAGCGGCACGATGTGCCTGCTGGACGCGGTCGTCGCATGGGACGACGCACACATCCATTGCAGCGCCACGAGCCATCGTGACACTGCCAACCCGTTGCGCTCGCACGGTCGATTGGCCGCGGTCTGTGGCATCGAATACGCCGCTCAGGCGATGGCCGTGCATGGCGCTCTGTGCGATGCTGCGCAAGCCCGCCCACGCGCCGGCTTTCTCGCCAGCGTGCGCAGCGTTGAAGCCCACGTCCCCCGGCTCGACACCATCGACTCGCCGCTCGACATCGAAGCCGAACGCATCGGTGGCGACGGCAACAACGTGCTGTACCGATTCACCGTGCGCAGCGGCGCACGCATCCTGTTGACCGGCCGCGCCGCTGTGGTGCTCGACGCGTCCGTTGCATGAACCTGTTTGTGAGGATTCCCGCCGTGAAAGGTCGTCTACTTTTGATCTCTGCGCTGCTGCTGGCGCTGCTCAGCCCCCTGGCCCATGCCGATTTGTCTGAGACCAAGGAGAACATCAAGCAGGACACGAAGGAAGCCGCCCGCAAGACCGGCCATGCGGCAAAGGAAGCTGGGCATGCGACGGCCAACGCTGCACGAGCCGTGGGGCATGGTGTGAAGAACGCGGCGCACGCGACCAAATGCGGGGTGAAGCACGTCTTCAAGAAGCCGTGTGAGAGTGATTAGAACGGCGGCAGGTCTGCCCGCTGAAGGCAACAAAAAACCCGGCGTCCTGGGCGGACTGCCGGGTTTTTGTTGTCGGGCGAGATGGACTTAAAACGGAATATCGTCGTCCATATCCTCAAAACCATTCGACGGTGCCGGCTGGCGACGTGCACCGCCGCCCTGACCACCACCTTCACCGCCGCGCGAGTAGCCGCCGCCTTGGCCTTGGCTTTGACCTTGGCTGCGGCCACCGCCGTAGCCACCACCACCACCGCCGCCGCCTTCACCGCCGCGCGAGTAGCCAGCACCGCCACCACCACCGCCACCACCCTCACCACCGCGGCCGCCGAGCATCTGCATTTGTTCTGCGACGATTTCGGTGCTGTATTGCTTCTGGCCGTCCTTTTCCCATTGGCGGGTCTTCAGGCGACCTTCGATGTAGACCGAAGAGCCTTTCTTCAGGTATTCGCCGGCGATTTCAGCCAGGCGGCCGAAGAAGGCGATGCGGTGCCACTCGGTGGCTTCCTTCATTTCGCCGCTGGCCTTGTCCTTGTAGCGGTCGGTGGTTGCCACGCGAATGTTGGTGACAGCGTCGCCGCTGGGCATGTAACGCGTTTCAGGATCGGCGCCGAGATTGCCGACGATGATGACTTTGTTGACGGACGCCATGATGAGTTTCCGAAGGTAAAAAATGAAGTGATGCCGCCGTGTTGCCCGGATTAGTGTCGGCGCAATGCCGGCATCTGCATGGGGCTCGCAATTATAAGCCAGGCAAAAGCCAGCGCGGCGCAGGTTAGGAATACGGCATGCTGCCCCGCATGCAGCAGAATCCAGCCGCCGCCCGCCCCGCCTGCAAACAGGCCCAGCGCCTGCGTCGTGTTGTACACGCCCATGGCCGCGCCCTTGCGCACGCCCGGCGCGTACTTCGATACCAGCGACGGCTGCGACGCCTCCAGCACGTTGAATCCGAGGAAGTAGACCAGCAGCGCAATCGCCAGCGCGGCGAGCGTCGGATTCATCTCGCCCAGCGCCAGTTGCGCCACCATCACCAGCGCCACAGCCGACAGCAGCACGATCTTCATCTTGCCGCGCTTCTCGGCGGCAATGATGGCCGGCACCATCAGCACGAACGACACGCCCATCACCGGCAGGTAGATCTTCCAGTGCGAATCGACGGGCAGGCCTGCGGCTTCCAGCATGTGCGGCAGCACGACGAACAACGCCGTCTGCGTGGCATGCAGGGCGAACACGCCAAAGTTCAGGCGCAGCAGTTCGGGGTTGCGCAGGACTTCACGGAACGGTGCCTTCATATGCTCGGGCGGACGCGGAGGGTTGGGCACAACCCACAGCACCACGCCGATGGCGACGATGGCCAGCACGCCAATCGCCGTGAACATGCCCGGCATGCCGACCCAGCGGAAGATGACCGGCGCACTCACGATGGCCACGGCAAACGACAGGCCGATGCTTCCGCCGATCATGGCCATGGCCTTCGTGCGATGCTCCTCGCGCGTGAGGTCGGCCACGAAGGCGATCACCGCCGACGAGATCGCCCCCGCGCCCTGGATGGCCCGCCCCACGGCAATGCCCGCGACGCTGTGCGAAAAAGCCGCCACCAGGCTGCCCACCGCAAAGATCACCAGACCCGTGACGATGACCGGCTTGCGTCCGAAGCGGTCCGATAGCCAGCCGTAAGGGATATAGAGCAGCGCCTGCGTGAGGCCATACACACCGATGGCGAAAGCGACGAGTTGGGTGTTGTTGCCATCGGGCAGCGTTTTCGCGAACACCGCGAAGACCGGCATGATCATGAACAAACCCAACATGCGCAGCGCGAAGATGCCGGCCAGCGAGGCAGCCGCGCGCAGCTCAAGGCCATTCATACGGCCGGAGGCGGAAGTCATGGATGGGGAAGCGGAGGACATGGTGCGGAAACCGCCGCGAAAACCAGGAAGAAAAGCGGCGACAAGAACACTTGAACGGTTTCACGGATTGCCCCATCTGGGAGCAGATACCAGCAAAACCGAAGTTCGGTATATTAGCAGGCTTACCCTTTTCCACCCTCCCGCCGATTGCCGCAGGCGGTCCGCACTCCGACGCCGCATTCAGCAGCACTCAGCCGCACATGGACGAAATCAAGATTCGTGGGGCCCGCACCCACAACCTGAAGAACATCAACCTCGATCTGCCGCGCAACCAGCTGATCGTGATCACCGGGCTTTCGGGGTCGGGCAAGTCGTCGCTCGCGTTCGACACGCTGTATGCGGAGGGACAGCGGCGCTACGTGGAATCGCTGTCGGCGTATGCCCGGCAATTCCTGCAACTGATGGAAAAACCCGACGTTGACCTGATCGAAGGTCTGTCGCCGGCTATTTCCATCGAGCAGAAGGCCACCAGCCACAACCCTCGCTCCACAGTCGGCACCGTGACCGAGATCCACGACTACCTGCGCCTGCTGTATGCGCGCGCCGGTACGCCTTACTGCCCCGATCACGGCCAGCCGCTGGAAGCGCAAAGCGTGTCGCAAATGGTGGATGCCGTGCTCGCGTTGCCGGCCGATACCAAGCTGATGATCCTGGCGCCCGTGGTGGCCAACCGCAAGGGCGAGCACGTCGACCTGTTTGAAGCGATGCAGGCGCAGGGTTTCGTGCGCTTTCGCATCCGCTCGGGCGGCGGTACCGCGCACGAGGCTGAAGCCAAGGTCTACGAAGTCGACAACCTGCCCAAGCTGAAGAAGAACGACAAACATTCGATCGAGGTCGTCGTCGACCGCGTGAAGGTCAACCCGGAACTCAAGCAGCGCTTGGCCGAGTCGTTCGAAACCGCGCTGCGCCTGGCAGACGGCCGCGCCATCGCGCTGGAAATGGACACGGGCAAGGAGCACGGCTTCAGCTCAAAGTTCGCCTGCCCGATCTGCTCGTACTCGCTGCAGGAGCTGGAGCCGCGGCTGTTCTCGTTCAACAACCCGATGGGCGCCTGCCCGCACTGCGACGGGCTGGGCCAGATCACGTTCTTCGATCCGAAGCGCGTGGTGGCCTTTCCGAATCTGTCGCTGGCGTCCGGCGCGATCAAGGGCTGGGACCGCCGCAATCAGTTTTACTTCCAGATGCTGCAGAGCCTGGCGGCGTTCTACGACGTCGACATCGATGTCGCGTTTGAAGACCTGCCGCCCGAGACCCAGCAGATCGTGCTGCATGGCTCGGGCAAGCAGCAGATCCCGTTCACGTACATCAACGAGCGCGGCAAGACCACGGTGCGAGAGCACGCGTTCGAGGGGATCATCCCCAACCTGGAGCGGCGCTACAAAGAGACCGACTCCATCGCCGTGCGCGAGGAGCTGGCCAAGTACCAGAACAACCAGCAGTGCCCGGAGTGCCACGGCACCCGCCTGCGCCGCGAAGCGCGCTTCGTCAAGATTGGCGAAGCCGACCAGGCACGCGGCATCTACGAGATCAACGGCTGGCCGCTGCGCGATGCGCTTACGTATTTCCTGACGCTGAACATGCACGGCGCCAAGCGCGAGATTGCCGACAAGATCGTCAAGGAGATCACTGCGCGCCTGAACTTCCTGAACAACGTCGGGCTCGATTACCTGTCGCTGGAGCGCAGTGCCGATACGCTCTCGGGCGGCGAGGCGCAGCGCATCCGCCTGGCGTCGCAGATCGGCTCGGGGCTGACCGGCGTGATGTACGTGCTGGACGAGCCGTCCATCGGCCTGCACCAGCGCGACAACGATCGGCTGATCGGCACGCTCAAGCACCTGCGCGACCTCGGCAACTCGGTGCTGGTGGTGGAGCACGATGAAGACATGATCCGCGCGTCGGACTACGTGGTCGACATCGGCCCCGGCGCCGGCGTGCACGGCGGCCAGATCATCGCGGAGGGCACGCCCCAGCAAGTCGAGCAATCGCCGGCGTCGCTGACGGGCGATTACCTGTCGGGCAAGCGCCGCATCGAGGTGCCCAAGCAACGCACGGCGCCAGACGAAGAGCGCTGGCTGCGCATCATCAACGCCAGCGGCAATAACCTGAAGAACGTGTCGGCCGATATTCCGATCGGGCTGCTGACCTGCATCACGGGTGTGTCGGGTTCCGGCAAGTCGACGCTGATCAACGACACGCTTTACCACGCGGTGGCGCGCCATCTGTATGGCTCGACGCCGGAACCGGCTGCGCACGATCGCATCGACGGCCTGGAGCATTTCGACAAGGTCATCAACGTCGACCAATCTCCGATTGGCCGCACGCCGCGTTCGAACCCGGCCACCTACACGGGCCTTTTCACGCCGATCCGCGAGCTGTTTGCCGGCGTGCCGTCGGCCAAGGAGCGCGGGTATGACCCCGGCCGCTTCTCGTTCAACGTCAAGGGTGGCCGCTGCGAGGCATGCCAGGGCGACGGCGTGCTGAAGGTCGAGATGCACTTCCTGCCCGACGTGTACGTGCCGTGCGACGTATGCCACGGCAAGCGCTACAACCGCGAAACGCTGGAAGTGCTCTACAAGGGCAAGAACATCACCGAAGTGCTGGAGATGACGGTGGAGCAGGCGCACGAGTTCTTCGCGCCGGTACCGGTGGTACGCCGCAAGCTGCAGACGCTGCTGGATGTGGGCCTGGGCTACATCCGCCTGGGGCAATCGGCGACCACGCTGTCGGGCGGCGAGGCGCAGCGCGTGAAGCTGTCGCTGGAGCTATCGAAGCGCGACACAGGCCGCACGCTCTACATCCTGGATGAGCCGACCACTGGCCTACACTTCCACGATATCGAGCTGCTGCTGAAGGTCATTTACAAGCTGCGCGACCACGGCAATACGATCGTCATCATCGAGCACAACCTCGACGTGATCAAAACGGCGGACTGGCTGCTCGATCTCGGGCCCGAAGGCGGCGCGGGCGGCGGGCAGATCATCGCCAAGGGCACCCCCGAGGATGTGGCGAAGAGCAAGGCTAGCTTTACCGGCAAATACCTTGCGCCGCTGCTCAAGCGGAAGTAAGCGACATCATTCGGCAACAAAGAAGCGCAGTTTCGGCTGCGCTTTTTTTCGGCAATGCGGGGCGTCAGTGGCCCGCAGGCGCTGTCTCGGTTTCCACTTCATCTGCGTGTTTCATACGGCTGCGATTCAACGCGCCCGCTTCATCCAGCACCGGATATGCGGCCGCGCAGAACAACGAGTTCAACCGCTTGAAATCGCTGATGATGTCCAGATGCAGCGAACTGGTCTCGATGCTCTCGGCCGTCTGCGCGGACACCCGCGTGAGGTGACTGCGCGAGTAGCGTTTCTCCAGATCGCGGAAGTGCGCCTTTTCCAGCATCAGCTTCTGCGCGCTGCGCAGGTCGCCCGTCAGGAACACCGACAACGCCAGCTTGAGGTTCGTGACCAGGCGCGCATGCATGTCTTCCAGCTCTTCCATGCCGGCCTCGGAAAAGGCCAGCTTGTGTGCGATCTTCTTCTCGCGCACGTCCTGCAGCATGCGGTCGAGAATGTCGCCGGCGTGCTCCAGATTGATGGTGAGCGAGATGATGTCGGCCCAGCGTTTTCCCTCGCGCGCGTCCAGGGCTTCGTGGCTCAGCTGCGTGAGATAAAGCTTGATGGCGGTGTAGAGCGCATCGACCTCATCGTCGATGGCGCGGGTGGTTTGCAACAGGCGCACGTCGTTGGTTTTGAGCACGCGCAGGGTGTTGTCGAGCATGTGCTCAACGCGATCGCCGATGCGCAGCACCTCGCGCGACGCATTGCCCAACGCCAACGTTGGCGTGGCCAGCGCAGAAGGATCGAGGTAGCGCGGCGCAACGAGATCGTCGATATGCGCGCCGCCCGGCAGGATGCGCGCACACAGGCGCGCCATCGTATCGGTGAAGCCGATCAGCAACACCGCCAACGCCACGTTGAACACCACATGAAACGCCACGACCACGTGCTGTGGCGCGACGCCCGCGTGCGGCGCCCACTCCGCCAGCTTGTCCAGAAAGGGCAGCGCCAGCGCGGCGCCCAGCATGCGCGAAAGCAGGTTTCCGAGCGTTGCGCGGCGTGCGGCTTGGCTCGATGAGGGCGTGGTCGCCAACGCGGCCACGGCACTGCCGATGTTTGCGCCCAGCACAATCGCAAAGGCCACCTTGACCGACACCGCAGCCGACGCTGCCAGCGTCGCGCAGAACAGCACGACAGCCAGACTCGAATAGCACAGCAGCGTGAGCACCGCGCCAATCAGCATGTTCAGGCCGGTGTCTGACGAGATGGAGCCCAGCAGCACACGCAGCGCATTGGCTTCCACCATCGGGCTCGACGCGATCGAGATCAGCTCCAGCGCCATCATGATCAGGCCCAGGCCGATCAGCACCCGCCCAAAATGCCCCACTGCACTGCCCTTGCGCGGCAGATGCAGGATCACGCCAAAGAAGATCAGCAGCGGCGACAGCCACGACAAATCCAGCGCAAATATCTGCGCCATGATGGCGGTGCCCACGTTGGCACCCAGCAGGATCGCCAGCGCCGACGACACACCCATCAGCCCTTGCGCAACAAAGGCGCCGACGATGGTGGCCGTCGCGTTACTGCTCTGCACCAGACACGTCACGCCAATGCCGGCCAGCAGAGCAGAGAACCGATTCGACACGCTGCGTGACAACAAGCGGCGCAAGTCCGCGCCGTAGAGGCGCAACATGCCAACTTTGACGGTCTGCGTGCCCCATACCAACAGGGCGACGCCAGAAAGCAGCTTAAGCAGGGTGATCATTGTTGCCGTGCAGTCTTGCTTATTTAGTCAGAGCCACCCGCAGGCCCAGCCCGATGAAAATGCAGCCGCTCATCCGGTCGAGCCACAGCGAGGCACGCGGCGTGCGGCGCATCCAACCGCCCAGCGCGGCCGCGCACCAACCGTAGATGCTGAACACAACGATGGTCTGCGCCATGAACACGCCGCCCAGCAGCAACATCTGCAGCGCCGCATGGCCGGCCTGCGCATCGACAAACTGCGGCAGGAACACCACGAAGAACAACGTCACCTTCGGGTTGAGCAAATTGGCAAAAACGCTCTGGCGATATACCTGCCACAGGTCGGGCGCCGCCTGCGCGCCAGCATGATTCAGGCCGATGCCTCCCTTGCTGCGCAGTGCCTGAATGCCCAGCCAGATCAGATACGCCGCGCCCAGCCAGCGGATCGCCTGGAACGCCACAGGGGACGATTGCAGCACTGCAGCCAGCCCAAGGGCCGCCAGCGTCGTATGAAACAGGCAGCCCGACGCAAATCCCGCCGCCGCCGACAGACCCGCTTTACGGCCCTGGCTTGCGCCGCGCGCAATCACTTGCAGGTTGTCCGGCCCGGGCATCACCGTGATGGCAATCGAAGTCAGCAGGAAGAGCAATACGTGGGGCATCGACGTCTCCCGGGGGCGCAGGGGAAGTGGAAAGGATCATGCTACTGCGCGTGGCAGTAGTGCGTCATATTTTTGTCACATGAGCGTATGCGACTGGCGCATCACGCATAGGCAGCGGGTGGCCGCTCAGTGTCCATCAAAGCGGCAGACCGTGAAGAGCGGCAGCCCGCCCTCAATCAGCAGTTGTGAGCCGCCCAGCTCGGGCAGGTCGACAATCGCCGCGCCCTCCACCACCGTCGCGCCCAACCGTTCAAGCAGGCGCTTGCCGGCCATCATGGTGCCGCCGGTGGCAATCAGGTCGTCGATCAACAAGACGCGATCGCCTGGCTTGCAGGCATCGGCGTGGATTTCCACCGTCGCGCTGCCGTATTCGAGCATGTACTCCTCGGCCACCGTGTTGAAGGGCAGCTTGCCTTTCTTGCGGATCGGCACAAAGCCGAGGTTCAGCTCATACGCCACGATCGAGCCAAGGATGAATCCACGCGCATCGATGCCTGCCACCAGATTCAGCCCCTGCCCCATGTAGCGATGGACGAACACATCCACCAGCACGCGCAGGCTTTTCGGGTCCTGCAGCAGCGGCGTGATGTCGCGAAACATCACCCCGGCCTGCGGCCAATCCGGCACCGTGCGGATGCGGTCGCGCAGGTAACGCGATACATCGCCCAGTTCGGTGGAAGCGGGAATGGACGACGGCGTCAGTAGCGCCGCCTGGTGAGGAGGAACTTGGTTCATGGCAAAAACAGGAAAGCAGGAACGTGGTCTGCGGTAATGGGCTACCACCCGGGCCGAATGGCGCCGAACCACAATGGGCAAACCCAAACCATACAGGAGACACGGCGATGGCAAAGAAAATTCTGATGCTGGTCGGCGACTACGTGGAGGACTACGAAGTCATGGTCCCCTTTCAGGCGCTGCAGATGGTCGGCCACACGGTGCACGCCGTCTGTCCGGACAAGCGCGCTGGCGATTCCGTCGCGACCGCCGTTCACGATTTCGAAGGCGCGCAGACGTACTCCGAAAAACCCGGCCATCGGTTCACGGTCAACGCCACCTTCGCCGACGTCGACCCGGCAACGTATGACGCACTTGTCGTGCCCGGCGGCCGCGCGCCCGAATACCTGCGGCTGAACGCCCGCGTGCTCGACGTCGTGCGGCACTTCGCCCATGCGGACAAACCCATCGCGGCCATCTGCCACGGTGCGCAGTTGCTGTCGGCGGCGGGTGTGCTGGAAGGCAAGGCGTGCTCGGCATATCCGGCATGTGGACCGGAAGTCACGGCGGCAGGCGGCACGTTCCAGGACATCCCCGTCGACCAGGCCCACACCGACGGCAAGCTGGTCACAGCGCCCGCGTGGCCGGCACATCCGGCATGGTTGGCACAGTTTCTTGAAGTCCTGGGCACGCGGGTTCTACACTGATCCGGTTGCCCGCACGCCGGGCGCCCCAGGAGCCCCCGGCCATGTGCGAAATCTTCATCCGCGCCAATCCCCATTCCTACGACAGTCTCGCGCGTTCGCTACGCCTGCACGGCGTGGCGACCAGCGTGCGGCTGGAGTGCCTGTTCTGGGAGGTGCTCGAAGAGATTGGCCAGCGTGATGGCCTGACGGTCAACCAGCTCATCAGCAAGCTCTATGACGAGTTGTTTGAGCGTCGCGGCGAGGTGGCGAACTTCGCGTCGTTCCTGCGCGTCTGCTGCCTGCGCTATCTGATGCTGCAGCAGGAAGGGCGCATTCCGGCTGATACACGGGTGTCGATCAGCTCGCTCGATGCCGCGGCGGTGCTGGACGGCCTGCCGGCCAACATGGCGGATGCCCCGCCGCCGCGCCGCTCGCGCGGGCCGCTGCTGGAAACGTTCATCAAATAAGCGCTGGCATCAACGCGGCGAGAGCCGCTCCTCCGCCATCTGCAGCCCCTCGGGGGTGCCGCGCAGCACAACGATATCGCCCAGCTCCAGCACGGTGTCTGGATCAGGATCGAGCGCGCGAATGCCCTGGCGCCGGATCGCCGTGACCGAGGTCTTGAACGTCTCCAGCCCCATCGTGCCGAGCTTGTGGCCGATGGCAGGCGAGCCTTTGGCCAAAGGCACCGAATGCAGGCGCACGGCGTCGCGCTCCAGCATGTCTTCCTCGTCGTCCTGACCATGGAAGTAGCCGCGCAGCAGGCTGTAACGTGCGTCACGCATCTCCTGCGCGCGGCGCACCACGCGGCGCAGCGGCACGCCCAGCAGCACCAGCGCATGCGAGGCCAGCATCAGGCTACCTTCAATGATCTCGGGGACAACCTCGGTGGCGCCGGCTTGCTGCAGGCGATCCAGGTCGGCATCGTCGATGGTGCGCACAATCACGGGCAGGGTCGGCTCCAGCGCCTGCACGTGGTGCAGCACCTTCAATGCGGACGCCGTATCGGCATACGTAATGGCGACCGCCGCTGCACGGTGGATACCGGCAGCCACCAGCGACTCGCGCCGCGCCGCATCGCCATAGACGACATGCTCGCCCGCGGCCGCAGCCTCGCGCACGCGGTCGGGGTCCAGGTCGAGCGCGACATAGCCGATGCCTTCCTGCTCCACCATGTGCGCCAGGTTCTGGCCGCTGCGCCCGTAGCCGCAGATGATGACGTGGCGCTCGGTGGCGATGCTCTGCGCGGCAATCTTCGTCATTGCCAGCGATTGCATCAGCCAGTCCGTGCGCGACAGCCGCATGGCAATCACGTCGCTGTACTGAATCAGGAACGGCGCCAGCAGCATCGACAGCAGCATCGCCGCCAGGATCGCTTGGCCGAGCAACGGGTCGATCAGTTTCATCCCGTCAATCTGGTTGAGCAGCACGAAGCCGAATTCACCGGCCTGCGCCAGCCCGAGAGCCGTACGGATCGCCGCACCGCCACCGGAACCGAAGGCCCGCGCCAGCAGCGCAATCAGCACGAATTTGAACAGCACCGGCGCCATCACCAGGCCCAGCACCAGCGCCCAGTGCTCGAAGACCACGCGCGGGTCCAGCAGCATGCCGACCGTCACGAAGAACAGCCCCAGCAGCACATCCCGGAACGGCTTGATGTCTTCTTCCACCTGCAGCTTGTACGGCGTTTCCGACACCAGCATGCCGGCCAGAAATGCCCCCAGCGCCATCGACAAGCCCAGCCGCTCGGTCAGCGCCGCCATGCCCAGCGTGACCAGCAGCAGGTTCAGCATGAACAGCTCCTGCGAGCGCCGCGCCGCCACCAGGTGGAACCAGCGCGACAGCAGCTTCTGCCCCAGGAACAGGATCAGCACCAGCGCAACGGCGATCTTCAGAGCTGCAATCGACAGCGTCAGAACCAGGTCGCTCGGATTCTTGCCCAATGACGGCACCACGATGAGCAGCAGCACCACAGCCAGATCCTGGAACAGCAGCACGCTGATGATGTTGCGGCCGTGCTCGGTTTCCAGTTGCAGGCGCTCGGCCAGCATTTTCGACACGATGGCCGTGGACGACATCGCCAACGCGCCGCCCAGCGCCAGCCCCGCCTGCCACGACAGCGGGTACCAGCGCGAAAGCAGCATCGATACCGGAATCGTCAGCAGCACGGTCAGCACCACCTGTGACGCGCCAAGGCCCAGCACCAGCCGTCGCATCGAACGAAGCTTGGAGAGGTTGAACTCCAGGCCGATCGAGAACATCAAGAACACCACCCCGAACTCAGCCAGGTAGCGGGTCTGAGCAGAATCGGACTCCAGCCCCGTCGCCTTCGGCCCAATCAGCACACCCACCACCAGGTAGGCCAGCATCGGCGGCAACTGCAGCATGCGGAACAGCACCACGCCGATCACGGCGGCGGCCAGCAACACGAGGGTGAGTTCCAGCGGCGAATGCATGCGACGCGAAAAAACCAATCGAAAGGGGTTGGACAGGAGGGCCGGATGCCGCGCATCAAGACGGTGCGTGCGCAAGCGAGCACGCAGGCGCTGCAAGACCGATGCCAGGATGTAAACGAAGAACGCGATACGCGAGACGCCGCAGAGCAAAAAATGACGGCGTGGCGACGGGAAGAAAGTGATTTGGAAGCCGAATGCCGCGGCGCAGCAAAACGGAGCGCCCGCACGCTCCGCCCACTCCCCGCAAGTCAAGTCCCAATGCGCCACCAGCGGCCGAGGACTATGTCAATCGTTGTTATACTTCGCCGCCATGATAGCGAATTTCAATCCGGACCGAGCGCTTGCGCTGGCGCAGCAAACCTTCGACATCGAAGCGCAAGCCGTACTCGGTCTCAAAACCCAGGTGTCCGCCGACTTTGCGCGCGCGGTCGAAATGGTGCTCGGCTGCACCGGCCGCGTCGTCGTGTCCGGCATGGGCAAATCGGGCCACGTGGCGCGCAAGATTGCCGCCACGCTGGCCTCGACCGGCACGCCGGCGTTCTTCGTGCACCCGGCCGAAGCCAGCCATGGCGATCTCGGCATGGTCACCCGCGACGACGTTTTCATCGGCTTTTCCAATTCCGGCGAAGTGTCGGAGCTGAACGTCATCCTGCCGCTGGTCAAGCGGATGGGCGCCAAGCTGATCGCCGTCACGGGCAACCCGGAGTCCTCGCTCGGCAAGCACGCCGACGTGGTGCTCAACTCGCATGTCGATGTCGAAGCCTGCCCGCTGAACCTTGCTCCCACCGCCAGCACCACGGCGCAGATCGCGCTGGGCGATGCGCTGGCCGTGGCCGTGCTCGACGCACGCGGCTTCGGTGCAGAAGACTTCGCACGCTCGCATCCGGGCGGATCGCTTGGCCGCAAGCTGCTAACGCACGTGCGTGACGTCATGCGCGCCGGCGACGCCATCCCCCGCGTGGACCAAGACACGCCGCTGTCGCAGGCGCTGATGGAAATCACCCGCAAGGGCATGGCGATGACCGCCGTGGTCGATGCCGATGGCCACGCCGTGGGCGTCTTCACCGACGGCGACCTGCGCCGCCTGCTCGAAACCCCGCGCGACTGGCGCACGGTGCCCATCCACGAGGTCATGCACCGCAACCCGCGCTCGGTCGGCCCCGACCAGCTCGCCGTCGAAGCCGTCGAAGTCATGGAAACGCACCGCATCAACCAGTTGCTGGTGGTCGATGCCGCCGGCCTGCTGGTCGGCGCGCTGCACATCCACGACCTGACGCGGGCCAAGGTCATCTGACCCGCCCACGCCACTGATGACCACCCCGGCCGATCCTGTCCACAGCAACATCGACGCACGCTTTCCGCAGGCAATGGAACGCGCCGCGCGCGTGCGCCTGATGGTGTTCGATGTGGATGGCGTGCTGACCGACGGCCGCCTGCTCGTGGGCCCCGAGGGAGAAATCAGCAAGGCGTTCGACACGCTCGACGGCCACGGCATCAAGCTTCTGGCACAGGCCGGCGTCACGCCGGCCATCATTACCGGACGGCAATCCGAAATCGTCGCCTGGCGCGCCGGGGAACTCGGCATCGAACATCTGTACCAAGGCGTAGCCGACAAGCGCGAGGCGTTTGCCCACCTGTTGGCGGCCACGCAACTTGAGGCCACAGACGCCGGCTACATGGGCGACGACTGGCCCGACCTGCCGGTGATGACGATGGTGGGCTTTACCGCCTGCCCCGCCCAGGCCCATGCCGAACTGCGCAGCCGCGCCCATTACGTGGCCCAGGCTACGGGCGGGCGAGGCGCCGTGCGTGAAGTCGCCGACCTGATCCTCAAGGCCCAAGGCGCCTACGACGCCCTGCTCGCGCAATTGCTGCAAGCCCCGCAAACCTTCTGACTCCATGGCCAGCGAACGCTCCCAACGCCTCGTCTCCACCGTGCTGCAAGTCATGCTGCGCGGGCTGCCGATCCTGCTGATGGCGATTGTCTGTGGCGTCACGTTCCTGCTCGTGCAGGTCAACACGCCACAAACCGACGAAACCGCCACCCAGCCCAAACGCCACATCGCCGACTACACCATGGACGGCATCTCGGCTACGGCGCTGGACGAGACCGGCACGACCAAGTACCGCTTCACCGGCGTCCACATGAATCACTATGAGGACGACCTGACCTACGACGTCACGTATCCCGCGCTGCGCGTATATGCGCCCGACCGCCCCCAGGTCACCGCCCGTGCGGACCTGGGCAAGATGAACGGCGACGGCACCATCATCGATCTCTACAACAACGCCAAGGTCATCCGCGCGCAGGGACCCGACGCCCGCCAGGACCCACTGATGACGGCCGATTCGACCTACTTCCAGGTGCTGCTCAACGACGACATCGTGCGCACCGACAAGCCCGTCGAGCTGCACCGTGGGCCGTCGATCATGAACGCCAACGGCCTCACCTTCAATAACGTGACGCGGCAAGTACAATTGCTGGGCAATGTGCGCGGCCGAATCGAAGGGCTGGGGGCGCCGAAGCAGTAAACTCTGCCCCCGACACCTGACAACGCCCACCGACCGCGCCCTTCTCCGACGTGATCCCCATGACTGATTCCCTCCGTGCTGCCGGCCTCGCCATCATCGCTGCGCTGCTGCTCCCGGCCCTGCCCGCGCACGCTGAGCGCGCCGACCGCGACAAGCCGCTCGTCCTTGAAGCCGACAACGCCAGCTACGACGATCTGAAGCAGGTCTATCACTTGACCGGCAACGTGGTGCTGACCAAGGGCACCATGGTGCTGCGCTCCGATCAGGCCGATCTGCGCACCGACCCCGAGGGCTACAACTACGCCGTCGCCACGTCCAAGCCCGGCAATCTCGCGTTCATTCGCCAGAAGCGCGACAACGTCGACGAATACATCCAGGGTTGGGGCGAGCGCATCGAATACGACGGCAAACAAGAGATTTCCAAGCTGATCACCCGTGCACGCATGGAGCGCCTGCAAGGCGCAACGCAGCTCGACGAGATCCGCGGCGCCGTCATCACGTACGACGGTCAGAAGGAGTTCTACACGGCCTCCGGCGGCGCGGAAAACGCCACCTCGGCCAACCCGTCGGGCCGCGTGCGCGCCGTTCTCGCACCGCGCACAAGCACGCCTGCCGCGCCAGCATCTACCCCGGCCGCCAAGCCCTGATCCGCACCGCCTGTCTTTTCTGTTTCGCTTATGTCTGCCACCACCCTCGCCCCCAAAACTGCAGCGCCGCAGGCCACGACTTCCAGCACGCTGGTCGTCCGCCATCTGAAGAAGCGCTACGGCACGCGCACGGTGGTCAAGGACGTGTCGCTTGACGTGAAAAGCGGCGAGGTGGTCGGCCTGCTCGGCCCCAACGGAGCGGGTAAGACGACTTCGTTTTACATGATCGTCGGCCTGGTGGCGCTGGACGCCGGCGACATCGTGCTCGACGGCGAACACATCAGCCGCCTGCCGATCCACCAGCGCGCGCGCATGGGCCTGTCGTATTTGCCGCAGGAAGCGTCGGTGTTCCGCAAGCTCAACGTGCAGGAAAACATCCGCGCGGTGCTCGAGCTGCAGGAGCAGGACGGCAGGAAGCTTTCGCAAGACGAAGTCAACCGTCGCCTCGACGGCCTGCTTGACGACTTGCAGATCGCCCACCTGCGCGACAACCCCGCACTGTCGCTCTCGGGTGGTGAACGCCGCCGTGTGGAGATTGCCCGCGCGCTGGCCTCATCACCACGCTTCATCCTGCTCGATGAACCGTTTGCCGGTGTCGATCCAATCGCGGTAGGCGAGATTCAACGCATCGTCAGCTTCTTGAAAGACCGCAACATCGGCGTGCTGATTACCGATCACAACGTGCGAGAAACGCTGGGCATCTGCGATCACGCCTACATCATCAGCGAAGGCACCGTGCTGGCCGCGGGCATGCCGGAGCAGATTATCGAAAACGAGGATGTACGCAAGGTGTATCTGGGCGATAACTTCCGGATGTAAGCCACGACGCACGCTTACGCCTTAAGGACGTGGCAAAGCCGCACCTTAAAGCAAAATCCGTTCCATCCGCCGAGTGTTGGGCATAGAATAGCCCGCATGAAACAGTCGCTCCAGCTCCGCCTCTCTCAGCATCTCGCGCTTACGCCGCAGTTGCAGCAATCGATCAGACTGCTGCAGTTGTCGACCATCGAACTGCAGCAGGAAGTTGAGCAGGCCTTGACCGAAAACCCGCTGCTGGAGCGGGAAAACGAGTGGCTCGACACCTCTGCACGCATTGGCGCAGACGGCTCCGTGAACGCGCTGCAAAGCAACAGCGCCACACCCCTGCCCACCGAATCACCCCCGCCCGTACCCAACGGTGCCGACAGCGGCGACAGCTCGGAAAACAGCTACGAAAACGGTCACGACAGCGGCGCCGATTTCGACAGCGATTACGGCTCCGACCGCTCCGACTGGAGCCTTGACGACTTCGCCCGCAAACCGCAATCCGACGAAGACGACCGCGCCCCGCTGCAGTTACGTGAGGCCGAGCAAAGTCTGCGCGAATTCCTCATGGAACAACTCGCGCCGCTCAAGCTGTCCATGCGAGACAAGGGCCTCGTCATCTTCCTGATCGAATCCCTCGACGACGAAGGCTACCTCTCTGGCACGCTCGACGAAATCCTCGCCGATCTGCCTGCCGAACTTGAAGTCGAACTCGACGAACTGCAAGCCACGCTGCGCATGCTGCAGAGCTTCGACCCGCCTGGCGTCGGCGCGCGTTCAGCTGCTGAATGCCTGTCACTGCAATTGCATCGGCTCGATTCGCCCGCGAAGGCGCTGGCGCTCACCATCGTCAATCAGCATCTCGAACTGCTGGCCGCGCGAGACTACACACGCCTGAAGAAAGCGCTGTCCGTCGACGAGCCCGCGCTGAAGGCAGCGCATGAGCTGATTCGTTCACTGGCACCGTTTCCGGGTCATGCATTCGGGCGTGCTGAAGCGGATTTCGTGGTGCCCGACGTGATCGTGCGCAAGACCAGCGCAGGCTGGATGGCGCAACTGAACCCCGACGTCATGCCGCGCCTGCGCATCAACGACATGTACGCGCAAATCCTGCGCAGCAGCCGCGGTGAATCGGGCGCCGCCAATTTGCAGCAGAAGCTGCAGGAAGCACGTTGGCTGATCAAGAACATTCAGCAGCGCTTCGATACGATCCTGCGTGTCTCGCAAGCCATTGTCGAGCGTCAAAAGAGCTTCTTCACGCACGGCGAAATCGCCATGCGCCCCTTGGTTTTGCGGGAAATAGCCGATACACTGGGTCTACACGAGTCCACGATCTCCCGTGTGACGACCAACAAATACATGGCGACCCCGATGGGGACGTTCGAGTTGAAGTACTTCTTCGGCAGCCATGTATCGACGGAAACCGGCGGGGCCGCGTCATCCACTGCGATACGCGCGCTCATCAAGCAACTTGTAGGAGCCGAAGACCCGAAGAATCCTCTGTCCGATAGCAGAATTGCCGAGCTGTTAGGCGAACAAGGATTCGTGGTGGCCCGTCGGACGGTGGCCAAATACCGCGAAGCCCTCAAGATCCCTGCAGTGAATTTGCGCAAGTCTTTATAGCCGCATCGCGGGCAGTTCCGGTGCGGCTCATCTTGAGAAGGAGAACCGCTATGAACTTCAAACTCAGTGGACACCACCTGGACATCACGCCCGCTTTGCGTGAGTACGTGGAAACGAAACTGGAGCGTGTGATCAGGCACTTCGATCAGGTGATTGGCGTCAGCGTGTTGCTATCGGTCGATAACCACAAGGAGAAGGATCGGCGTCAGTACGCGGAAATCAACTTGCACCTCAAGGGTAAGGACGTCTTCGTCGAATCACACCATGAAGATCTTTATGCGGCCATCGACCTACTCGTCGATAAACTGGACAGGCAAGTGATCAAGTACAAGGACCGCGTGCAGGGGCACGATCGTGACAGCATGAAGCACCAAGCCTTCCAGGCCGTGCAGATGCAGCAATAGCAGGACGGCACCGCAAAAACCGCGCCCCGAGTTGGCGCGGTTTTTTTATGCCGTGGTGCATTCGTGACGAATCCGATTGCAACGGATTTAAGTCGGGCTAAAATCTGACGAAAGTATGAATGCTGGCGTGGCGCGGCTTTTGGCGCGATGCTGGCTAAAACAGGGTCGATGCCGTGCGCACAGTGCCGGCACCGGCTGATCGCAGCCCTGGGGGATTCGCCTCTCTGCCCTGCGTGGTGCACCGCTGGTGCACCGCACAAAGCTGCGCGGCACGTGGTCTATAATGACCTCATTGTCCGCGCGCCATTTTGGTGCAGAAGGACGCCGCTCATTTCACGCATTGCACATGAATCGCTTGGCCAAACTGCTGCCGCCCGGGAACATTGCCCTCGACGTCAGCGTAACCAGCAAGAAGCGGGTATTTGAACAGGCTGGCCTGCTGTTCGAGAACAACCACGGCGTGACGCGCGCAGTCGTCACCGACAACCTGTTCGCGCGCGAGTCGCTTGGTTCCACGGGTCTGGGCGCCGGCGTGGCGATCCCGCATGGCCGCATCAAGGGGCTCAAACAACCGCTGGCAGCCTTCATGCGCCTATCCGAACCGGTGCCTTTTGAGTCGCCGGACGGCAAACCTGTCTCACTGCTGATCTTTCTGCTGGTGCCCGAACAGGCCACCCAGCAGCATCTGGAAATCCTCTCTGAAATCGCCCAGCTGCTGTCCGACCGTGACATGCGCGAAGGCCTCGCCACCCTGCCGTCGCCCGAGGCGATTCACCAGCTACTGACCGACTGGCGGCCCTGATCGCGGCGCGATCGGTGGCAAGCGCAACCGATTGCGAACGCGCTATGCCCCGTCGGCACCACTGTGCCCTGCTATGGAACTGACCGGCGTCATCGCCCAATCGATCTTTGACGACAACGCAGCTGATCTAAAGCTGTCGTGGGTCGCCGGCCTGGAGGGCGCGGACCGCGCGTTCGATGTGGATTTCGCCAAGGAGGCGACATCTGCAGCTGACTTAGTCGGGCACTTGAACCTCATCCACCCGAATCGCATACAGGTGCTCGGCAAGCCCGAGATCACCTACTACCAGCGCTTGTCGGAAGAAAACCGCAAGCGCCAGATGGGCGAGTTGATCCTGCTGGAGCCACCCTTTCTGGTGGTGGCCGACGGCGTGGATCCGCCGCCCGATCTGGAGCTGCGCTGCACACGCTCGTCCACGCCGCTGTTCACGTCGCCGATTTCATCGGCCGCGGTCATTGACCATCTGCGCTTGTATCTGTCTCGCATCTCGGCACCGCGCGTGACGATGCACGGGGTGTTTCTCGACATCCTCGGCATGGGCGTGCTGATCATGGGCGATTCGGGCCTGGGCAAAAGCGAATTGGGCCTGGAGCTGATCTCGCGCGGTCACGGTCTGGTGGCCGATGACGCAGTCGATTTCGTTCGCCTCGGGCCGGACTTTATCGAAGGGCGCTGCCCGCCGCTGCTGCAGAATCTGCTGGAAGTGCGCGGGCTGGGCCTGCTCGATATCAAGACGATCTTCGGTGAGACGGCGGTGCGCCGGAAGATGAAGATCAAGCTGATCGTGCAGCTCGTGCGCCGCAACGATGGCGAGTTCGAGCGTCTGCCGCTCGATTCACAATACCTCGATGTCCTCGGTCTGCCGATCCACATGGTGAAGATCCAGGTGGCAGCGGGCCGCAACTTGGCCGTGCTGGTCGAGGCGGCCGTGCGCAACACGATCCTGCGCTTGCGCGGCATCGATACGTTGCGCGACTTCATGGACCGCCAGCGCGCCGCCATGCAAGCCGAAGCCGCTTCCCACTCGCCTCAGGGTCGTCTGCTTTAACAAAGCCGCCACAAAGTTTCGTATTCAGACCGGTTTACCCTAGTTTTCGCTGCGAAACGTCAACCCGACGTGCGGCCGCCCCGTTGTGGGAGGGAATGCGCCGAGCACACAACGCGGCGGCGTTCATCGCGAGCGCGGCGGCTTGTTTTCGCCCGCTCTTCTGACGGTACCAAGGAGAATACGACGATGAAACAACTGATTGCCGCTTGCGCCCTGGCGCTCCCGTTCCTGGCCGGCCAAGCTTTCGCCCAAGGCAGCGCACCCGCAGCCGCGCCGGCGGCACCTGCTGCCGCCCCGGCAGCCAAGAATTCGCAGCAAGACAAGATGAAGCAATGCAACATGGACGCCGCTGGCAAGAAGGGTGACGAGCGCAAGGCTTTCATGAAAGGCTGCCTGTCGGACAAACCGGCCGCGGCCGCCAAGCCGATGACGCAGCAGGAAAAGATGGCAGCCTGCTCCAAGGCCAACAAGGGCAAGAAGGGCGACGAGTACAAGAACGCCCAGAAAGCGTGCCTCTCGAAGGGCTGAGCATTCCCTTAACCTCGCTCGAAAAAAGGCGGCCGGATCGGTCGCCTTTTTTGTTGGTCGCTGCTTTGCAACACAGGGATGCTATCCTCGCGGCATGCGGATCATTCTCATCACCGGTATGTCGGGTTCAGGGAAATCGGTCGCCCTGAACGTGCTCGAAGACGCAGGTTACTACTGCGTCGACAACCTGCCCGCGCAGTTCATCCCCGAACTGGCGCGCTATCTGGCGGACCAGGGTTATACGCATCTGGGCGTGGCCACCGACATCCGCAGCCGGGAATCGCTGCGCAAGGTGCCCGAGACGGTCACCGTGCTGCGCAAGGAACACGACGTGCGCATGCTGTTTCTGACAGCAAGCACGAATGCCCTGGTGCAGCGCTATTCCGAGACGCGCCGCCGGCATCCGCTGTCGATCCGTAACGGCCGCCCCGATACCGCTGCCAACGTGCAAGCGGCCGCCAAGGGCCTAGACACCTCGCTCATCGAAGCAATCGAAATGGAGCGGGAGCTGCTCAGCCCGCTGGCCGATCCGGCGCATCGCATCGACACCAGCACGCTGCGCACGAACGCCCTGCGCGCGTACATCAAGGAGTTCATCAGCGACGAGCCGCATGACATCACGTTGATGTTCGAATCGTTCGGCTTCAAGCATGGCGTACCGACCGATGCCGATCTCGTCTTCGACGTGCGTTCGCTGCCCAACCCGTACTACGACACGCAACTGCGCCCCCTCACCGGGCGCGACCAGCCCGTCATCGATTTCCTGCAAAGCCAACCGATGGTGCTTGCGATGGCAGAGGACATCCGCGCCTACGTCGAAAAGTGGCTGCCGAGTTTCATCGCCGACAACCGCAGCTATTTGACCGTCGCGATCGGCTGCACGGGCGGTCAGCATCGTTCCGTGTACATCGCAGAACGGCTTGCCACGTACTTCCGTGCGCATGGTAATGTGTTGGTCCGCCACCGCGAATTGGCCGTAGACGGCTGAACCGCGCGCCAGACACATTCACCGCGCCGGCCAGCCTCATTTGGATGCGGCTTCTTGCGCGGCGCCACGCGAAAGTCTTGCCGCCGTCTGCTGAAAGCCCGTCCATGCAAGAAGACATCGCTCTCTCACCGTTCTCGCCGTTGCCGCCGCTGCCCACCGAGCTGTCGCTGTTTCCGCTGCATACGGTGCTGTTTCCCGGCGGCCTTCTCCCCCTGCGCATTTTCGAAGCCCGCTACATCGATATGGTGCGCACGTGCCTGCGCGACAAGACGCCGTTCGGCGTCTGCCTGATTGAGCGCGGCAACGAAGTGGCCACCACAGACGGCACGACCGTACCAGTCGACGTGGGCTGCATCGCCCACATCGTCGAATGCGACATGGAGCAGCTCGGCCTGCTGATGATCAAGGTGCGCGGCTCGCAGCGCTTCAAGGTACTGTCGTTCGAGACTACGCCCGACGGCCTCATGCGCGGTACGGTCGAGCCCATCGGCGCAGACGTGGAAGACTGCAAGGGCGAACTTTTCGACGACTGCGTGGGTGCCCTGCGCCGCATCATCACCACACTCGGATCACGCGAAGATGGCAACGTCCCGATGGCGGAACCCTATGAGTGGACCAGCCCGAGCTGGGTCGCGAATCGGCTCTGCGAACTGCTACCGGTGCCACTCAAGGCCAAGCAGAAGCTGATGGAACTGATGGACGCCGGCATGCGCATCGAGATCGTCCATCGCTACATGAAGCAGCATCACATTCTGTGATGCCGTATCAGCCAACCCGGGCCGGGTTGGCTAGATCAGGCTTGGCTGCACCAGCGTCTCCAGCGCCAACTTCACCGGCGCGGGCAATCCCACTGAATTGAGTTGGGCAAGCGGTACCCAGCGCCAGTCGTCGTCGAGCTCGGCGGGCGTGCCGATCTCTGCGCGCAGCAAGTGCATATGCAGGCGGAAGTGCGTGAAGGTGTGCGTGAGCGCGCCTGCCATTTCCACGGTCGAGACCGCGCCATATACCTGCGCGGCGCGACGCACGGTGCCCACATCCAGCGGATGCTCATCCAGCGCGTCGTCCATCTCGCCCACCAGCGGCAAAGACCACAACCCGCCCCAGATACCGCGTTGCGGACGACGCTGCAGCAGGACCGCGTCGGCGTGCAGCGCGATGACGAGCGTCGCGGCACGCTCGGGTATCGCCTTACGCGGGCGCGGCACGGGCAATTCCATCACGCGATCGGTACTGCGCGCTTCGCATAGCGATTCGAGTGGACAGGCGCGTTCGCCCGTCAGGCATGCCGGTTTGCCACGCGTGCAGACGGTGGCCCCTAGGTCCATCAAACCCTGCGTGTACGGCTGAATACCTTCGGCTGGCGGCAGCACGGTTTCAGCGACGCGCCACATGGTGTCTTCCACGCGCTTGTCGCCAGGAAAACCGTCGATGCCGAACACACGGGCAAACACGCGTTTGACGTTGCCGTCCAGAATGGCCGCGCGCACGCCGTACGAAAACGCGGCGATGGCCGCCGCAGTCGAGCGGCCGATGCCCGGCAGCGTCGCAAGCACGTCGGGATCGCGCGGGAAGATGCCGCCGTGCTCCGCCACCACGATCTGCGCGCAGCGATGCAAGTTGCGCGCGCGCGTGTAATAGCCGAGGCCGGCCCACGCTGCCATCACGTCGTCTGCCGGCGCAGCGGCCAGCGCCTGCACGGTCGGGAAGCGCTCGATGAAGCGTGCGTAGTAGCCCAGCACCGCGCTCACCTGCGTCTGCTGCAGCATGATCTCTGAGAGCCACGTGCGATATGCATCCGTGTTCTGCCACGGCAAATGGTGACGGCCATGACGCTGCTGCCAAGCGATGACGCGCACGGCGAAATCATCGGGTAGCGAAGGCAGAACGGCAGCAGGTTGCGCGGCGCGGCGCGTGCGGCGGGGGGTGGCGGTCATGCGTGTGATGAGGAAACGGCGAACTGAAGATGCGCGCTGGCGGCGATCCTACCAGAACGAAAAAAGCGCCCGCAGGCGCCTTCTCCGTGACCAACGATACGCGTCAGGCCGCGACGGACTGCCGCTCCAGAATCGTCCCGGCCGCGAGAATGCGGTCGGTGTACTGGGCGATCATGCCGCTGCGCTCATCCAGCGTATTGAGCAGCGCCTCGAGTTCGGTGATTCGCGCTTCCAGTGTATCGGTCGCCTCGTGAATGCGCTCGATCGAATCCACGCGCTTGCGCAGTTGCTTCTGGTGATCGCGCACCTGAGCTTCCAGCGGTGTCATGACGGACTTCAGCCAGATCTCGATGTCACGGTTCATGTCCTGAAAGGTATCCAGCACGCGGCTGGCCACCGTCGAGAACGCTCCATGCACGAGTTGCGGCTTCGGACGGGTCAGGAAGCTGAACGCGCCAAAGTGGTTGTGCGCAAGCATCAGCGTTTCTTTCAGATCGGCGTCGTAGCGCGTGCCCAGGAAACGCAGCGGCGGCGACAGCGTGAAACCGTGCTCGGCGTTGAACTTCTTGTACATGCCGTCAACCATCTGGTGCAGTTGGTCGATGCGGTTGGCCGCGTCGCGCACAAGGCCGGTCAGGTGGCCGAACAGCTTGTCCATGTCGTCGCGCAGGCCGCGCGAGAACACGCGCTCCTTCATCTTCTCGCGCGCCTCACGCATCGTCGAGCGAATCTGCTTGAGTTGCACACTCTTGATGATCTCCGCGCTGTGGCGGCCGAACACCGTACGCAGCGCCTGGAACTTGGCGATGCTCTGCTCGAACTCTTCCTTCTCGCCCTGCACGCGCATCAGCATGTGCTTGACCATCGTGTGGTTCTTGCCGCGCAGGCCGCGCAACTCGAACAACTGCTCGACGATGTCGCGGCGGCGCATCTGCAGCAGTTGCTGCGCGCCGGTGGCCATGTCCTTCACCGCCAGTTGAACCTGCTCGGTCACAATCTCGCGACGCTGCGGAATCAACTGATCCGACAGCACCGACTCCAGCTCCGGCAGCCGGCTCTTGGCCAGCAACTCATGGTCATGGCTGACCTTGGCCACCAGACCCTTCTGCGCCGACACTGGATACACGCGCTCGACATCGATATCGAGCACCTGCGCCGTCGTCATAATCTGGCGGCTGACTTCGTTCTCGACTTCCTCTTCGGACTTGAGCGGATCCCACAGGCCATCGACCTTGTTGAGCACCGCGATGCAGCCTTTGCGCTGGCCACCGCCCACGTGCGAGCGCCACAGCTCCAGATCGCTCTTGGTCACGCCGGCATCCGCTGCCAGCACGAACACGACGACGTGCGCATCCGGAATCAGGCGCAGCGTCAGCTCCGGCTCGGTACCAATCGCGTTCAGGCCCGGCGTATCCAGGATCACTAGGCCCTGCTTGAGCATCGGGTGCGGGAAATTGATGATCGCGTGACGCCACTTCGACACTTCGACCGTGCCTGCGGCATCCACCGAGAACGCAGCGTCGGGATCGGCGTCGTTATATAGACCCAACTGCTCGGCTTCTTCCTTGGGCACGCGCACGGTTTCCACCACGTGGCGGAACGCTTCGAGCATGCCTTCGGGCGACGACGGATCGAGCGGCACCGACAGCCAGTGGCTGCCCGCATCGCGAAAATCGGCCGTCGATGCATCATGCAGACGCGTCTCGATCGGCAGCAGGCGGATCGACGGCGGATAGCTTTCGTCGTACATCAGCTCGGTCGGACACATCGTGGTCCGGCCCGCCGACGACGGCAAGATGCGGCGGCCAAAGTCCGCAAAGAAGATGGCGTTGATCAGCTCACTCTTGCCGCGAGAGAACTCGGCAATGAAGGCGACTTTGAGCTTGTCGCTGCGCAAGACGCCGCGGATGCGCTGCGCGCGCATGTCAGCCTGCGCGTCGTACAGCTCCTGGGCTTGCAGCCAGTCTTGGAATTCCCCCACCGACTGCAGTACCGAAGCGCGCCAGGCGCTGTACTGCTCGAACTGTGTGCTCAGTGTGTTGTTCATCGTTCTGTCTTATTGTGTGCGCGACCCGACCGCAACAAAATGCGCGCGCCCCTCGACATCGCTGTTCCGCTCAATTACGGCACAGAAATGCACAAATTTAGGTGGAACGATACAGGGAACCGCCAGCTTCCGGGCGAACTTTCCGCAAGGTTCTCCAGCCCGGGCAGACAAGTGTTGCGGGATGCCATCGGCGGCCAGACACCCCACTTCAAAAACCTTGCGAAATGACGACCAGATCGCTCCAGCGCGACGTCTCCAGGCGGCTTTCGATGCCCCTGGCAGGGCGGTCAGCGCTGGCAGGTGGGGCAGTAGAAAGTGGAGCGCTGCCCCTGGACGATCTGGCGGATCGGCGTGCCGCACACTCGGCACGGCAGACCAGCGCGGTCGTACACGAAGGCTTCGAGCTGGAAGTAGCCGCTTTGTCCGTCTGACCCGACAAAATCGCGCAGCGTGCTGCCGCCCCGTGCGATGGCATCGGCCAGCGTGGCGCGAATGGCATCGGCCAGCGCCGCATAGCGTGGCCGGCTGATGCGGCCCGCCGCCGTGGTCGGCCGGATACCGGCGCGAAACAGACTCTCCGAACAATAGATATTGCCGACGCCGACCACGATATCGCCTGCCAGCAGCGCCGACTTGATGGCAACCCGGCGCCCGCGCGTGCGGGCAAACATCCAGTCGCCGTCGAATCGCGCATCGAACGGCTCAATGCCGAGATTACGCAGCAGCGGGTGTTCGGCCAAGCCGGCTTCGTCCCCGGCGTGCCAGAGCACGGCGCCAAAGCGGCGCGGGTCCCGATAGCGCAGTGTGATGGGTACGCCAGTTGCGTCGGCGAGTTCGATATCGACGTGATCGTGCGGGCCGGGCGGCACGGGCGCCTCCAGCACGCGCAACGTGCCGGTCATGCCCAGGTGGATCAACAGCCAGCCGCCTGTGGCCTCGGCATCGGCGTGGCTTGCGGATTGGCTTACCGCGGGCATGCATTCGATGAGCAGGTATTTACCCCGGCGCAGCAAGCGCGTGACAGTGAGGCCCGCGAGCAACTCCGGCAACGCCGGATCGATCGGCCAGCGCAAGCCGTGATGGCGCACCACCGCGCGCACGATACGTCGCCCCGTAATATGCGGTAGCAAACCCAGGCGAGTGACCTCGACCTCCGGCAACTCAGGCATCGAACCTCCATCCCATGTGCTGCTCCAACCTTTTTTACGATGCGGGCGATTGTAGCGGTCAGGCTACAATGCCCCGAACCCCCATCCGGAGCTTCGAGACCATGCCTCACGCCCTCTCCCGTTCGCCCGCGACGCAACGCCCGCGGCGATTCCTGCGCAGCCGAACGGCCCTTCTGGCCGCGCTGGTGGCGGGAGGGCTGACGAGCCTGCCGGCCTGGTCGTCGCAGTCGGTTGCCAGCACCCCGCTCCTTGCCCAGGCGGCACAGGAAGGCGGTACGGGCGGCCGCGCAGCCATCCAGATTGAACGCTCGCGCCCGCGCACCGGCCTGCTAAATTCGGAGCGCACCGATCTGCCGCGCGTCGCGCTCACTGAAGACATCATGTACCGCGTGCTGGCGTCGGAAGTGTCGCTGCAGCGTGGGCTGGTCGAGCCGGCATATCGAACCTACCTCGCGCTCGCGCAGGACACGCGCGACCCCCGCTTTGCCCAGCGCGCCACGGAAATCGCGTTTCTGACGCGCTCCCCCGCGCAAGCGCTGACCGCGTCGCGCCTGTGGGTGGAACTGTCGCCCACGTCCATGCCGGCACGCCAGGTGCAGCAGCTCTTGCTGGTGGCGACGGGCCAGTGGTCGGACGTTGAGCCGATGCTGCAGGCGCAGTTGAACAAGGTCTCGCCCGGCCAGCGTGCCGATGCCCTGCTGCAATTGCAGCAGCAGATGTCCAAGAGCAGCGATCCGGCGGGCGCCGTAGGCGCGCTGCAGCGCATCGCCTCGCATGACATGCAGCGCCCCGAAACGCATCTGGCCTTAGCTCGCGCGAAGGTTGCCGCCAAGGATGTTCCCGGCGCGCTGACGGAACTGGACACCGCGCTCAAGCTGCGCCCCGGTTATGAAGACGCCGCCATCCTCGCCGCCGAACTACGCGCCGACAGCGATCCCGACGCCGCCATCGCCGGCCTGCGCGGCTTCCTGAAAGCCGCGCCAGCCTCCATCGACGGCCATCTGGCGCTCGCCCGCATGTACCTCGTGCGCAATCAGCAGGACAAGGCGCGCGCTGAATTCGAAACGCTCAAGAAGATCGCGCCCAACGATGCGCGCATCACGCTTGCCCTGGGCCTGCTGAACCTGCAGCAGCGCCAGTACGATGACGCCGAGCGTTACCTGAAGGAATACGTCACGGCCACAGCCAAGTCGCCCACCCTGAGCCCCGAACCCGGCTACCAGGGCCTTGCCCAGTTGGCCGAGGAAAAGCGCGACTACGCTGGCGCGCTGGGCTGGGTCGACAAGATCACCGGTTCCGCCAATGGCGACGCCGACGGTCAGACCGCACTGGCAGCCGGCATCAAGCGAGGCCAGTTGCTCGGCAAGCTGCGTCGCATTGACGAGGCACAACAGACCTTCGACGAGCTCGTCGCCGATTCCGAAGACGTGCCCGACGGCCCGCGCCGCCAGGCCCTGATGGATGGCATCCGCCAGGCCGAAATCGGCATGCTGATGGACGCCAAGGCCTACGGCCGTGCCCGCGCCCGCGTCAACGAGCTGCTCAAGAGCGATCCGGACAACGTCGAATACACGTACCAACTGGCAATGCTCGAAGAGCACGACGGCCACTACGACAACATGGAAACGCTGCTGCGCAAGGTGATCGACCTGCGCCCCGGCCAAGCCATCGGCTACAACGCGCTCGGCTATTCGCTGGCCGATCGCAACGTGCGCCTGCAGGAAGCGCAGGAGCTGCTGGAGAAAGCCGTGTCGCTGGCGCCGGATGATCCCTACATCGCCGACAGCCTGGGCTGGGTCAAATACCGTCGCGGCGATCTGCCCGCCGCCACAGACATCCTGCGCAAGGCGTGGGCTGCCGCCCCGCAAGCCGAAATCGGCGCGCACCTGGGCGAAGTGCTGTGGCAATCGGGCAAGCAAGACGACGCGCGCCAGATCTGGACCGAAGCATCCAAGCTCGACGTGAACGACACCACGCTGCGCGACACGCTGCGCCGCTTTGGCCAGCCGGTGCCGAATGTTCCCGTGAGTGCAAATTGATGGCGATGCGGTTCACGCGCGCGCTTGGCGCGCTGATGCTCGGCGCTGGCTGCGCGCTGTTCAGCGGCTGCGCAAGCTTGCGGCCAGCTAACGATCTCTTCGCCGGCACGCAAGACGCCGATGCCTCCATCACGCGCTATCAGGGTCGCTTCTCAGCCCGTTACACGCAGAACAACGCCGAGCAAAGCGCCGTCGGCAACTTCCTCTGGCGTGAGCGCGGGCCCGACGTGCAGCTTGAGCTGATGTCGCCGCTGGGCCAGACGCTGGCCATCGTCAGCCAGAGCAACGAGGGCGCCACGCTCGAACTGCCGAACCAGCCGCCGCGCCGCGCCCCCGAAGTCGACACGCTGATGCAGGATGCGCTTGGCTTTTCGCTGCCGGTCTCGGGCCTGCGCGACTGGCTGCGCGCTCGCCCTGCCCCCGGCACACCGGCACGCGTCGCACGTGATGCGCAATCGCGCCCCGAAACCATCGAGCAGAACGGCTGGACTGTCCACTACGTCGCCTGGACTGACGACGGCAATAACGCCGACGGCGCCAAGGTCAGCATCCGCCGACTCGATCTTGACCGCCCGCAGGGCACCAATGGCCCGCTCTCGGTGCGGCTCGTGCTCGACCAGTAACGCCTCGCTTCGTCATGTCTTCCGCACCCTTCGAGCTGCGTGATTGCCCAGCGCCCGCCAAGCTCAACCTTTTCCTGCACGTGGTCGGCCGCCGGCCCGATGGCTACCACCTGCTGCAAACTGTCTTCCAGTTGATCGACTGGTGCGACACGCTGCATTTCACGCGCCGCACCGACGGCCGTCTCGTGCGCATCACCGATATTCCGGGCGTGCCCGCCGATGATGACCTCGTGATCCGCGCCGCGCGCCTGTTGCAAGCGGAAACGGGCTGCACCTACGGCGTCGACATCGCCATCGAAAAACGTCTGCCGATGGGCGGTGGCATTGGCGGTGGCTCGTCTGATGCCGCCACCACGCTGCTCGCGCTCAATCGCCTCTGGGGCCTTGATCTGCCACGCACGCAACTGATGGCGATCGGCCTCAAACTTGGCGCCGACGTGCCCTTCTTTGTGTTCGGCCAGAACGCCTTCGCCGAGGGCATCGGCGAAGAACTCACGCCCGTCACGCTGCCGCCGGCTGCCTTCGTGGTGATTCACCCACGTGTGCATGTGCCCACCCCCGCAATTTTTTCCGATGAAGGGTTGACACGCGATACGCCACTCACCATAATTACGGACTTTCCTGACCAACAAATTGTTTTCGCTTACGGTCGCAACGATCTGCAAGCGGTGGCGGAAAGGAAATACGGCGAAATCGCCCGAGCACTTGTCTGGCTGCGTCAATTCAGCCCTCTGGCAAGAATGACCGGATCCGGTGCCTGCGTGTTTGCTCCGTTCGACAACGTCGAGCATGCGCAAGCGGTAGCGGATCAGGTGCCTTCCGAATGGGAAGGTCGGTATGCGGCAGGTCTGACGCATCACCCGCTCGCAGGATTTGCTGTGTAAGGTTTGCAGTTATCGCTTCTGCAATGGAGGCGGTAACCAATAGGTTGTGTAGGGGCGTCGCCAAGCTGGTTAAGGCACCGGATTTTGATTCCGGCATGCGTAGGTTCGAATCCTTCCGCCCCTGCCATTTTCTTCCTCATGTTCCCAGCAATAGCCCGGTTGGTGCTTTAACTGACCGGCGCGTCTGAAGTCGAAAAACAGGTGCCCCGATGAGCAGCGAAGGCTTGATGGTTTTTACCGGCAACGCCAACCCGAAACTCGCCGAAGCTGTCGTCAAGCACCTAGGCATTCCCCTAGGCAAGGCCCTCGTCGGCCGATTCTCCGATGGTGAAGTCCAGGTCGAGATCCAGGAGAACGTGCGCGGCAAGCACGTGTTCATCTTGCAATCCACATGCGCCCCGACCAACGACAACCTGATGGAACTGATGGTGATGGTCGATGCGCTCAAGCGCGCGTCTGCCCGCCGCATCACGGCCGCCATCCCCTACTTCGGCTATGCCCGCCAGGACCGTCGCCCGCGTTCGGCGCGTGTGGCGATCACGGCCAAGGTCGTGGCCAACATGCTGGAAGTCGCCGGCGTCGAGCGCGTGCTGACGATGGACCTCCACGCTGACCAAATTCAAGGCTTCTTCGATATCCCGGTCGACAACATCTACGCGTCGCCGATCCTGCTCGAAGACCTGCGCAAGAAGAACTACGAAGACCTGCTGGTGGTGTCGCCTGACGTCGGTGGCGTGGTGCGCGCACGTGCACTCGCCAAGCAACTCGGCGTGGATCTGGCGATCATCGACAAGCGTCGCCCGAAGGCCAACGTGGCTGAGGTGATGAACATCATCGGTGAAGTCGACGGCCGCAACTGCGTGATCATGGACGACATGATCGACACCGGCGGCACGCTGTGCAAAGCCGCGCAGGTGCTCAAAGAGCGCGGTGCCAAGCAAGTGTTTTCGTATTGCACGCATCCGGTGCTGTCGGGCGGCGCAGCTGCCCGCATTGCAGACTCAGCGCTTGACGAAGTGGTCGTGACCGACACCATCCCGCTGCGCGAAGACGCCATCAAGTGCGGCAAGATCCGCCAACTCTCGACCGCGCCGCTGCTGGCCGAGACCTTCACCCGCATCGTGCGCGGTGATTCGATCATGTCGCTGTTTGCTGAATAATTCGGTACCCGAGCGGCTTACTGTTATAATTCAAGGCTTTACTGCAGAAAACGTCGGTTAGACGGCACTTCTGCGGTGTCTGCGGGGCGCAATATGGCGCCCCGTTCACCAGACGGCTTGGTCGCGAGTCGTCTTTTTCGTTTGGAGCAATCATGAAAGTTGTCGCTTTCGAGCGTAGCGTTCAGGGCACTGGTGCGAGCCGCCGCCTGCGCAATTCCGGCAAAACCCCGGCCATCATTTACGGCGCTGGCGCCGAGCCGAAGCTGATCGAACTCGATCACAACGCGCTGTACCACGCGCTGAAGAAGGAAGCCTTCCACTCGTCGATCCTCGACATCGAAGTGGCTGGCAAGGTGGAAAAGGCGCTGCTGCGTGACTTCCAACTGCACCCGTTCAAGCAACTGGTTCTGCACGTCGACTTCCAGCGCGTGTCGGCCAAGGAAAAGATCCACGTCAAGGTGCCGCTGCACTTCCTGAACCAGGAAACCGCACCGGGCGTGAAGCTGGGCCACGGTATCGTGAACCACATCCTGAACGACGTTGAAGTATCGTGCCTGCCGGCCGACCTGCCGGAGTTCATCGAAGTGGATCTGGGTACGCTGGAAATCGGCCAGACCCTGCACATCGCTGACCTGAAGCTGCCGAAGGGCGTGACCATCCTCACCCACGGTGGCGATGAGAACCCTGCTGTTGCCAACATCAGCGTGCCGGCTGGCGAGAAGTCCGCTGCCGCCGAAGAAGGCGCTGCTGCTGCAGGCGAAGACAAGCCGGCAGCCTAAGTTGCCGCACCTCGCACTTCGGTGCGAGCGAAAAAAGCCCGCCGAGCCTGTCTCGCCGGGCTTTTTTTCTGCCTGAGCGGGACGAGCCGTACCGCCTCCAGCCTGCGGAAAGCAGCTATGCTTGTACGATCAAGGGGCGCTTCCTGCACCTGAAACTGATACGAATCGCATGATCAAACTCATCGTCGGCCTCGGCAATCCGGGCGCCGAATATGCGGCGACGCGACACAACGCCGGCTTCTGGCTGGTCGACCAACTCGCGCGCATCGGCAACGTGACGCTGCGCAACGAGACGCGCTTTCACGGCTATGCAGCCCGCGCCAACCTTTGGGGCAACGAGGTGTGGCTGCTGCAGCCGCAAACCTTCATGAACCGCTCCGGCCTGGCCACCGTGGCATTGGCCCGTTTCTACAAGGTCATGCCCGATGAAATCCTGGTCGTGCATGACGAACTGGATTTGCCCCCCGGCGCTGTCAAACTCAAGCTCGGTGGCGGTTCCGGCGGGCATAACGGTCTGAAGGACATTGCCGCACATCTGACCACGCAACAGTTCTGGCGGCTGCGGCTGGGCATCGGCCACCCGCGCAATCTGTTGCCTCCGGGCACGTCACCATCCGGCCAGCATGACGTTGCCAACTTCGTGCTCAAAGCGCCTCGCAAGGAAGAGCAGGACCTAATCGACCGCGCCATCGATCAGAGCCTGGACGCGCTGCCCGAGCTGATTGCCGGCAACGCCGAGAAAGCCATGATGCGTCTGCACACAGCGCGCTGATCCGCCGACACTGAGGGCACTGCCATGACACCGTTCGCCATACTGACCTCACGCGCCGCCGTGCTGGCGGGTCTGGCACTCGGCCTGGCGGCCAGCCTGCCGGCGCAAGCGCAGGTGTATCGCTGCAGCGAGAACGGCCAGACGACCTATTCCGACCATCCCTGCGGTACGCGCGCGAAGCCCGTGCCCATGATCGACAACACGCCCAGCGCCGCCGATCAGAAGGCTGCTCGCGAACGCGCCAGCGCCGAAGCCGCCGAAGTGCAGCAGATGGAGACCGCGCGCCGCAAAGCGCAGGCTGCGGAAGACGCTCGCCAAGCCCAGATAGCCGCGCAGGCGGCAGAACAGGCACGCCGCGAGCAACGGCAGAAAGTGGTGGTTGCGCAGGAAGGCGTTCGCTACTGCCATCGCGTCTACGTGGGGCCGTTGCCGTATCCGGCGCCTTACCCGCAACCCTATCCGACGCCGATGCCGGTCATTCGCCAACCTCCCGCACCGCCCGCTGGCGCGCTGCGCCAACCTGGCAATGGCCCGAAGCCGTTCGCACAAGCGCCGGTGGCGCCCACACCCATCGTGCCGCGCCCGCCGCGTCCGCATTACCCGCACTACCGCATCGTCTGCGAGCCGGGCTATGCGTACGAAGGGCCGGAAGACCTCCTGCCAATCCAGTAAACGGGCTGCCAACGAAACGGTAGGCACCAATGCAAAGAGACGGCCAAAGCCGTCTCTTTTTTTTCCTCACGCCGCCCGTGGTGGTGCTGAGGTGAGCTGGGTGTACTTCTGCATCAACTGCTCGTGCGTTTCCTCATGGGCCGGGTCCTTGGGGATGCAATCCACCGGACAGACCTGCTGGCACTGAGGTTCGTCAAAGTGGCCGACGCATTCGGTACATTTGCCCGGGTCAATCACGTAGATCTCCGGGCCCATCGAAATCGCGCCGTTGGGGCACTCAGGCTCGCATACGTCGCAATTGATGCACTCATCGGTGATTATGAGCGCCATGATGCCTTCCTTGAAATGGCCAGCGAGCCCGCGCTCGCCAAAACGTCATTTTATTCCGATTTCCCCGACCCTTCCGTCTTGCCGGTCTTTTCCTTGAGCCACTTTTCGACCGAGGGGAACACGAATTTGCTCACATCGCCGCCAAGCACGGCGATTTCGCGCACGAACGTGCCCGAGATGAACTGGTATTGATCCGACGGCGTGAGGAACATGGTTTCTACGTCCGGCAGCAGGTAGCGGTTCATGCCGGCCATCTGGAATTCGTACTCGAAGTCCGACACGGCACGCAGGCCCCGCACGATGACGCGCGCGCCGTTCTTGCGCACGAAATCCTTCAAAAGACCAGAAAAGCCTTCGACCCGCACGTTCGGGTAATGGCCGAGCACTTCACGGGCGATCTCGATGCGCTCTTCCAGCGCAAAGAATGGCCGCTTGTTCGGACTCTGCGCCACCCCGACGATCAGCTCGTCGAAGATATTGGACGCCCGCCGCACGAGGTCTTCGTGGCCGCGCGTGAACGGATCGAAAGTGCCGGGATAAACCGCGATCACCATGGTTCCTCCACCAAGGGGAAAAGAGCATCCGCAAGCGTCGGCGTGGGACATGGCCGCGCCGGTACTGCATTCGGACACCGTTGCGTTATCGAGCACGGCAGGTCCCGAGCCTGCCGCCTGTGCCACCGATGCGGGCCGAGCGCACCCGCGTTGCAGGTGCCGCTCGATGCTCATGCATCGGTTGCGAGCGGCGTAGTTTAACCGTTTTTGCGGAGCAGCAAATGCGCATGCACCGCACCGGCGCGCAGGTGTTTGTGAAGCACCATATCGGCAGGCAGCGCGATGCCGGCGGCCGGCTGATCGCCATGTGAATCAGTACTCACATCCACTAACGGCTGCGACGCTTCAACGTAGATCACGCCTCCTGGCTTGACCACCCGGGTTGCGGCTTCCAGTGCGCGCACCGTCCAGTCCTGTGCAAACGGCGGATCGATGAAAACCGCATCGAGCGCGGCATCGGGCTGGCGAGCGAGCCAGGCGAAGGCATCGCCGGAGACGATGTCGACCATGCGTGCGCCGAGCTTGTCGCGAATCGCATGCAACGCGCGCACGGCCGGGGCGTGGTTTTCGATGAGCGTCACGTGCGCGGCGCCGCGCGAAGCCGCCTCAAAGCCGAGCGCGCCAGTGCCGGCAAAGATATCTGCGCAGCGCCAGCCGGTCAGGTCTTGACCGAGCCAGTTGAAAACGGTTTCGCGGACGCGGTCGCTGGTCGGGCGCAAGCCGTCGGCGTCGACCACCGGGAGCGGCGTGCGCTTGTATTGCCCGCCGATGATGCGCACCTGCTGCGGTGCGCGCGCATGCGACGTGGTGGTCTTGGCCTTAGGGCCTTTTGAGGTACGAGGTGCCATGGGCGCGATTGTAGTGCCAGCGCAAACAAAAACCGGCGGGAGATGCCGCCGGTTTTTCGGATTCAGCCACCGTGCGTCAGTTCGCAGCGACGTTCCCCGGACCGCCCACCACGATCGTAGCCATGGTCTGCGGTTGCAGCGCGCGCTGGAATGCCGCACGCACCTGGTCACGCGTGACAGCCGCGATGCGCTGCGTCCACGTGTCCAGGTAGTCGAGCGGCAGGTTGTACCAGCCGATGTTGGCCACGTTGTCCAGCAGCTTGCGGTTGCTGTCCAGGCGCAGCGGGAAACCGTTGACGAGGTTGTCCTTGGCGGCCTTCAGTTCCGCGTCGGTCGGGCCATCGGCGACGAACTTGGCAACGGTGTCACGCACCACACCCAACGCTTCTTCGGTCTGGTCCTTGCGCGTCTGCAGCGCCAACTCGAACGGACCGGGCTGCGCGGCGGGCGCAAAGTAGCTGCCGATGCTGTACGTCAGGCCGCGCTTCTCGCGCACTTCGTTGGTCAGGCGCGCACTGAAACCGCCACCACCGAGCACGTAATTACCGACCAGCAGCGGAAAATAATCCTTATCGCCGCGCGCAATACCCGGTTGCCCGAGGATGATGGTCGCCTGCTGCGCCGGATGCGGAATGCGGATCGTCTCGGCCTTCGCCAGGGGCATCTTCACATCGGGCAGCACCGGCGGCGTGGCGCCGTCAGCGGGCAGGCCGCGCGTGATCTGCTCGGCGATGGCCTCGGCTTCCTTACGACTGATCGCACCGATCAGCGTTACCACTGCGCGCTTGGCCGTGTAGTTGGTCTGGTAGTAGCGCACGATGTCGTCACGCGTGATGCTCTCCACCGTTTCCGGCGAAGCGGTCTGTCCATACGGATGCGTGCCATAGATGGCCTTGCCGAACGCTCGCTCGGCCAGCACCGAGGGCTTGGTCAGCGATTCGCGGATGGCCGCGACCAGACGCTGCTTGTCCCGCGCGAGCACGGCATCGGGAAAAGTCGGCGCTGAGATGATCTGCGTCATCAGCGCGATGGCCGGGCCGCGCTCAACGGGGTCGGACAGCGTGCGCAGGCGCAGGCTCGTGCGATCACCACCGGCGCCGCCGCCAAAGCTCGCGCCCACATCGGCAAACGCGTCGGCAATCGCCGCTTCATCGCGGGCGGGCGCGTTGCCCTGGGCCGCGACACCCTTGTCGAGCATCCCGGCCGTCAGCGAAGCGAGGCCCACCTTGGCAGCTGGCTCATAACGCGAACCCGCATCCACGTCGAGATTGATATCGAGCATCGGGATCGACGGGCTCGGCACGAAGAACACGCGCGCACCGGTCGGGGCCGTCCAGTGTTCGATGGGCAGCGCGGCCAGCGCGCTCTGCGCCGCCGCTGCAAAAATGGCGACCAGCGCCGTCTTCAGGGTCAGAGACATGGCGCGCATCAACGCAGCCCTCCTTCATCGCGCATGCCGGGAACAGGCTTGCGCGCCGGTTTGTTGGGATCGATCGGTTGCGGCAGCAGCGTGGCGACGACGAGGTTGTCTTCGCTGAAGTAGGTCTGCGCCACGTGCTGGATCTGCGCCGACGTTACGGCCTTGATCTTCTCGAGCTGGCGATCGATGGAGCGCCACGACAGGCCGCTCATCTCGTTCATGCCGATCTCCATGCCCTGACCGAAGACCGAGTCGCGCTTGTAGATCTGCGCGGCCACAACCTGTGCCTTCACGCGCTTCAGTTCGGCATCGGTCACGCCTTCCTTGGCGATGCGCTCGATCTGCGCGCGCAGCGCCTGTTCGATCTCGGCGGTGGTATGGCCGTCGGCAGGCGTGCCGTCCATCAGGAAGATCGACGGGCCGCGGTTCAGGCCGTCGTAGCCGGCATTGACGTCGTCGGCGATGCGCTTTTCGCCCTTGACGAGCTGGCTCGACAGGCGCGCATTGTCATAGCCATCGAGCACGGCCGACAGGACTTCCAGCGCATACGGATCGACGTCCTTTTCCACATCGTTCAGGCGCGGCACCTTGTATGCCAGCACAACGTACGGGTTCTCGGCGGGCGCCTTCACCCAGATGCGCTTCACGCCGATCTGCTTGGGCTCCTCCTGCGCATAGCGCCGCGGCAGTGCATGCGGCTTGAGCTTGCCGTAGGTACGCTGTGCGAGGCGGAAGACTTCGTCGGGTTTCACATCGCCTGCGACGATCACGGTGACGTTGTTGGGCGTGTACCAGGCGTGGTACCAGTTCTGCGCGTCCTGCACCGTCATCGTGTCGAGGTCGCCCGGCCAGCCGATGGTCGGGTTCCGGTACGGCGCGGCGTTGAACAGCGTGGCGAGCATCTGCTCGTAGACGGTGGAACGGGCGGAGTCGTCGATGCGCATGCGGCGCTCCTCCTTCACCACGTTCATCTCCGGCTTGAACTCCTTGTCGGTCAGCTGGAGATTGGCCATGCGATCGGCTTCAAGCCCCATCACATCGGCCAAGTGCGACTTCTCGATCTGCTGGAAGTACATCGTGAAGTCGCGCGTGGTCATGGCGTTTTCACGGCCGCCCAGCGCTGCCACGCGGCGGGAGAACTCGCCGGGGCCAACAGCTTTCGTGCCCTTGAACATCATGTGTTCAAGCATGTGGGCGACACCCGTGGTGCCGTTGTGCTCGTCGATGCTGCCGGCGTGATACCAGACCATGTGCGCCACGGTGGGAGCACGGTGGTCTTCCTTGACGATCAGTTGCAGCCCGTTGGGCAGCTTGTATTCGTGCGTGTCGGACTGGCTGGCGCCCACTTTGGCGCCGCTGGCGGTAGCCACCGGCCGCCCGGGCGCAGCAGCAAGTTCCTGCGCGCCAACATGGCCGGCCAGCAGGCCTGCCGCCAGGGCCGCCGCAGCCAATTGCCAGACTCGCGACCGAGCCCGGTTTGAAACGATTCGCATGGAAGAGCGCATAAGGGCTGTCTGATAAAATTCGACGCTTGATTCTAACGGCGAAATAGACTGCCTTTTACGATGTTTAGTTTCTGGAAGAAGCGCAAGGCAGAGCCCCAACCGGCCGCCGAACCCACGCCCGCAGCGGCGCCTGAAGCCGCGCAGGCACCTGCCCCGGCTGCGATCCCTACCCCCGCGCCCGTACCCGCCCCGGTTGCGGCCCCCCAGCCCGTCGCTGCACCTGCTCCCGTACCTGTTGCCCTCCCGGCTCACATTGCCGTGCCGGACGCGCCTGCCGTGCAGCCTGCACTCGACGTGCAGGCCGACGATGTCGAGACCGTGCCCACGCCCGCCGTGATCGAACAGGCCCGCAAGGGCTGGATGTCACGCCTGCGCTCCGGACTGTCGAAGACGAGCAAAGGCCTGACCACGCTGTTCGTTGGCGTGAAGGTCGACGAAGCGCTGTTCGAAGAACTGGAGACCGCGCTGCTGATGGCCGACGCCGGGGTCGACGCCACCGAATACCTGCTGGGCGAACTGCGCCGCCGCATCAAGGCTCAGCGCATCGAAACTGCCGAAGGCGTGAAGACCGCCCTGCGCGACTTGCTGGTCGAGCTGCTGCACCCCTTGGAAAAGACCATGGTGCTCGGCCGCGAACAGCCGATGGTGATCATGATCGCGGGCGTGAACGGCGCCGGTAAGACCACCAGCATCGGCAAGCTGTGCAAGCACTTCCAGACCTACGGTCAATCTGTGCTGCTGGCCGCGGGTGACACGTTCCGCGCCGCCGCGCGAGAGCAACTCGTGGTCTGGGGTCAGCGCAACAACGTCACGGTGGTAGCGCAGGAATCGGGCGACCCCGCCGCGGTGATCTTCGATGCAGTAAATGCCGCACGCGCACGCGGCATCGACATCGTCATGGCCGACACCGCCGGCCGCCTGCCGACGCAGTTGCACCTGATGGAAGAACTCAAGAAAGTGCGCCGCGTGACCGCCAAGGCGATGGCCACCGCGCCGCACGAAACGCTGCTGGTGATCGACGGCAACACGGGGCAGAACGCCCTCGCACAAGTCAAAGCCTTTGACGAAGCACTAGGCCTCACGGGCCTGATCGTCACCAAGCTGGATGGCACTGCCAAGGGCGGCATCCTGGCCGCCATCGCGCGGCAGCGGCCGGTGCCGGTGTATTTCATCGGCGTGGGCGAGCAGGTGGAAGACCTGCAGCCGTTTTCTGCGCGCGAATTTGCTGACGCGCTGCTGGGATAAAGCCCCGCGAAACCTTGTTGTTCAGAAACGCCCTGACCCGCTCAGGGCGTTTTCATTTGTGACCGAACCTATCGGCGCTTAACGTCTGTCAGTACGTCCCATGTATCTGGGCTCAACTGGCAACCCTCCAGCGCAAGCAGCACATACGCGCCAATGGCATCGAGAAATCCCGCGCAATATTCCATCGAGCGCGCCCCCAACACGTAGTCCAGCGTCTCACGCAAGAGCGCCGGCTCAAACCTGCGATGCCGATGCAGAGCTCGTTGCGTGATGTGCAGAAACCGCTGCGCGCGCAGAGCGCCGGATTGGTACACCGTTGGGATTGGCGGAGAGGGATAGGACGCGAGGTCTCGCGTCGGTTGAGTGGTAGGCATGACGTCTCCTAGGTGATCGCCTGGAGGCCCGCCACTTCATCGCCAGACGAGGGTGGCGGGCCCGACGGCGGGGCTGGCGAACCGGCCCACCTAGGAAAGCCGGCAGACCCGAAGGTCTCCCCGCCCGGCCCGCCATTGCACATGCGAACGCAGACGAGGGGCCGCTTCATAAGCAACGGCCCCTGCTAGGTGGTGTGAAAAAGCGGATCGCCAGACCCGGCCTTCGTTGGTGCGAAGGAGTTTGGGTTATACGCAGGGCGGATGGTGAGCGAAGCTGAGAAATTGCCATTTCCGTCCGTGTGGCAACTCACATCGGATGACGCCTCGAAATCGCGAGCGCGAGCAGATTTGCAACCAATGTTGACCTTCTTGCAATTGCCGTCGAGGGATGATGGTCGATCCTTTGCCCTTCAACTCATAGGAGGCAGCATCATGCAAGAACAACAAGCGATCGAAGTGGCCTACGTTTTTGCGCTCGGTACAGAAACAGGAGGCAGCCGACGCATCACCAAGGCGAGCACCCATGTGGAATTCCGCCGACTCATCATTGACGGAGCTGCCCGGTCATGAGCGAAATGCGTGGCGCCCTCAAGCACAACGATGAAACCACCACGGGCGGGGGAATACGCGCCACGGGCAAGATTCCACACCATGGCGTGGAAGTGGCAGCGGAAGGCGATGAGGCGACTTGTCCGGCCTGCAACTCCATTGGCACCCTGGTCAACGATGTCTATCCATCATTCACACTGCCGTGTGGCCGGCAAATCGCTGTGGAGGGCGCGTGGATCAAATGCAGGTGCCCGGTACCACCGCGTGCGATCTCCTCACAGAAGACGATGCCGATTGCCGTGAATCGGGACGGCTGGCTCGCGAAGGTGCCCACTGGATTTGCGCAGGCGCTCGCTGCTGCGGCGACTACTGGTAGGGAAGTGATGATGTCGTCGATCTTCGACGAGCAATTCCTACTGAAGGATCGCCAGGGCAATCCCCTATCGAATACGTATTACACAGTAAGGTTACCTAGCGGAGAAATAAGGTACGGGACAACTGATGTTCACGGCCGCACCGAACGTATTCGAACAGATGGCGCTCAAGAGATTCGCGTCTACATCGGTCACGTCTCTAACGTGTAGGCGATAGCCCTTCGCATCGAAATACGAACCAATGGAACAGAGAAGGCTTATGTGGATTGCAACGTGCACAACAAACGAAACGCTCGGCTCGCTACAAACTACGTCCGTGGAGAGGTCCCATATTGATTGCCTCCACCTATCGGCGCGCGGAGCGGCTTTCATCCAGGACTGGGAGAAACTTCGCCTCAACTACTACAACGACGATCTGGGCTACTGCACCGTTGGATGGGGTCATTTGGTCCACGGAAAGCTTTCATGCCAAGCGATCGGCATCCAACCTGGAACGGCCATATCAAGGACTCAAGCCGAATCGTTCTTCGGGGTTGATGCGGTTAAACACGAAAAGATCGTTCAGACGGTAATTCGCGTTCCGCTTTACCAGTGCGAATTTGACGCGCTTTGTTCGCTGGCTTTCAACGTGGGAGACATTGCGAGAGTTGCGCCGACCCTGTGCAGGAAAATCAATTCAGGGGCTTACGCAGACGCAGCGAAAGAATTCTTGGACATCACAAACGGCGGCATTTCCGGTCTTGTAAAAAGACGGCAGCAAGAACACGACATGTACCTCGAAGGAAACTATGACTCAACGCACTGACCCTAAAGTCATCTCGTGGGTAACTGCAGCCTTGGCGCTCGCAATGTCATCCGCCATGGCCCATGCAGACTGCGACCAGCTACCTGCAGCCAAGCCGAGCCATCAGGCTGAAACGTCACTCTCCTTTCCATCCCGAACAGCAGAAAATGAGTTTCGCAAAACACTAGATGAACAAGCTGGCCTGGACCTCGGTGAGGCAAGACTGTTCTTTGACTGCCTCAAGATCGCCACGAAGCGAGATGACAGGCATGCGCTCAGTCGACTTACCCGGTACCCCCTCCGCGTCAACACTGCGAAAGGCGCAAATATCATCCGAACACCGGCGGCTTTTATGAAAGCGTACCCCATGATTTTCAACCCACGGGTGAAGGCCGCGATCGACGCACAACGATTTGAGGATGTGTTCGTGAGCTACCGAGGCATCATGATCGGGAACGGCGACGTTTGGATCAGCGGCATCTCGGAACGAGGTCGAAGTAAGCCGACGATCAAGATTATCTCGATCAACAATCAGTGAGTCGTCTGATGCATCTCACTAAAATAATCGCACCAATCCTGGTAACCGTATCGAGCCTAGCTTTTTCGGCTTCGGACAACGAATCGGATTGCCTGAAACATATTGGGGGTGGATATGGGGACGTGCAATGTTACCAAGCATTAAGAATAAGTCTCACCAAAGAGAACGCGAGAATTTACAAGATCGTTTCCAAATCCGTTCCTCGTGGAAACTCTCGTGCTCGACTATTTGACAAATACATGACTTCACAATCGCACGCAGAGAAATTTTGCGAGCTCCAACGAGATGCGGGAACAAAATTGGAAAAGAGTCCCGAGGGAACTATGTATCCTGCAATTTATGAGAGCTGTCTCTACGAAGTCGGGAAAGCACAGAATTCATTTCTTAAGAATCCATTAGAAATGTCGCAATGGTAAGAAAGAAGCAGAAAAAATAGCGATATAAGTTGAGTCCAATTCTCAGCAGGCTTCTTCTATCTAAGCCTACCCCTTCATCTTCAACACCAAGGTCAGGAGCGCCATTGAAGCACAACGACTCGAAGATTTATTCGTAAGCTATCGCGGCCTCATGATCGGAAATGGTGAGGTTTGGATCAGCGGTATCGTTGCCCGCCCCTCGGGCAAGACGGCGATCAAGATCATCTCAATCAATAGTCAATAGACGGGGCGCAAGGGTATAACTGTCTTGAATCAGAGGCGTGACAGCCCGCCATTTTCAATGGTGGAACACTGATGATTGCAGGCTGCGCGTCACCGGTCGATGGATGAACACTAAGAATGCGCAGACTCTTATTTTCCGCACTCCTGCTTGTAGCCACCGCTTCCACGGCCGCCCCACCAAGTGCTCAACATCTTGGTTTTTTCTCCAACGAGAGAACGTTGGGAAGTCGCGACGATCCACACGCAGAAGGATACGCCCTGGATCTTTACCAAGAAGGGCGACAGGTCTTCGGCAGGTTCTGCGTGTCAACCGGGATCGAAACGCCCTGCGGTGTCATTGATGATGTCGCGGTCAACTCATCGACAGGTGCTCTTGCGTTTCGAGCAAAGCTATCAACCGGTACCGAATTCACTCGTGATTCTGGCCCGCAAGGGCGCCCATCACGAGATCTCTTTGAGTTTGTCGGCACGATTTCCAGCAAGGCCGTAAGAGGCCTCGTTACGCATAGAAGCGGCTACGAGCCGACGAGCGAGATGCAAACTGAACACGTATCGCTGCGTCGCGTCCGTACCGATACGGCGCCAGCAAACTATGCGGATTGGGCGAGAGAGCCCTCCAACAAACCTATTGACTGGTGATACCGGCCAAAGACTGCCGGCACCCCCATGTCGTGAGTTGATATGAAAAATGGGAGCAATGAATGCTCCCCTTATTCAATCAAGCCACCGCATCCGGCTGCGCAGCAGGCGCAGCCCGCTGAAACGCCTGCTGCGCCATGCAGTGCTCAAAGATGCGCGCCAGCGTCGGGTAATCCTCCACCGCCACATCAAACCGCTTGCCGTTGAACACCTGTGGCACGAGGCACACGTCGGCCAGCGTCGGCGTGTCGCCAACACAGTAGGCGCCCGTCAGCGGCGACTGTGAGAGCCGCGCCTCAAGCGCCGCAAACCCCAGCTTCACCCAGTGGCGATACCAGTCGTTGCGCGCTTCTTCTTCCACGTTGAACGTGTTCTTCAGATACTTCAGCACGCGCGGATTGTTCAGCGGATGGATCTCGCAGGCGATGGCCAGCGCAATCGCACGGATGTGGGCGCGGTTGCTCGGCGAGCCCGGCAGCAGCGTGGGCTCGGGATGCGTCTCTTCCAGGTATTCGACGATCGCCAACGACTGGTTCAGCACGTCGTTGCCGTCGCACAGCACAGGCACCAACGCATCAGGGTTCAGTTTGACGAAGTCCGGCGCGAGTTGCTCGCCCTTGAGCAGGTGCACCGGCGCGTAGTCGTACGGCAGGCCCTTGATCTCCAGGGCAATGCGCACACGGAACGACGCCGAGCTGCGGAAATAGTTGTACAGCTTGATCGACATGGCTTCTGACTCTTCTATCGGGTCTATCAGATGACCTTCACGTGCAGCTCGCCCACGCCCTCGATCTTGCCAACCATCAAGTCGCCGACGACGACCGGGCCGACGCCTTCGGGCGTGCCGGTGTAGATCAGATCGCCGGGGCGCAGTTCGAACAGACGCGACAGATACGCAATGGTTTCCGGCACCGACCAGATCAGGTCCGACAGATCACCGCGCTGGTGTTCGCGGCCATTGACCGACAGCGTGACGGCGCCCTTGTCTGCGCGGGCGACATCCTTGGCCGGCACGATCGGGCCGATGGGCGCCGAGCCGTCGAAGGCCTTGCCGGTCTCCCACGGGCGGCCGCCCTTCTTGGCGGCGTTCTGCAGGTCGCGGCGCGTCATGTCCAGGCCGATGGCGTAACCGTAGATGTGGTTGGCCGCGGTTTCCACGGAGATGTCGCGGCCGCCCGTGCCGATGGCGACCACGAGTTCGATCTCGTAGTGGCAATCCTTGGTTTCCGTCGGGTAGACGAACTGGCCGGTCTCACCGTCGGCAACGTAGCGCACCGCATCGGCCGGCTTGCAGAAGAAGAACGGCGGTTCGCGGTCGGGGTCGGAGCCCATCTCGCGGGCGTGGGCGGCGTAGTTGCGGCCGACGCAATACACGCGGCGCACCGGAAACTGGCCATGCCCGCCACGGACGGGAATGCCATTGACGGCGGGCGGGGTGACGACGAACTCGGTCATGCGGGTCTCCTGAGGCTAAGCTGGATTGGAACAGGTGGGGACACTGCGGCCACCGCCCCCCGGCGACCGACGAGTTTGCGAGAATACACCCGCACCGGCCCGGCGCGGTTCTTGCATGAGTGGCGTGCACTCTGCCCCACTTTGCACCATGCAAACGAAACCACCCGCCCCATCTGCCCCGCCCGCCGCCCCGCACCCGGCTGCGCCGATGCGCGTGCTGCTGGTGCGCGATCCGCTCGATGCTGAACAGATCAACCTCGAGCTGATCCGCGCCGGACTGGCCGAGGCGGGCTTTGTGGATGTGGGCCTGGCGGATGCCGACCTGACGCTGCCAGAGCGCATTGCCGAGACACAGCCCGACATGGTCATCGTCGCGTCCGAATCGGCCGCGCGGGACACCATCGAGCACGTCTGCGTGGCCACGCAGCACGCCCCCCGCCCGATCGTGCTGTTTACCGACAACGACGACGCCACGCGCATCAAGACGGCGTTTGCCGCCGGCATTACGGCCTACATCGTCGACGGCATCAAGCCCACGCGCGTCAAGGCCGTGCTGGATGTTGCCTACGCTCGCTTCGAGCATGAGAGTGCACTGCGCGCCGAGCTGGACACCGCCAAGACGCAGCTGGCCGAACGCAAAGTGCTGGAACGCGCCAAGGGCCTCCTGATGAAGCAGATGAGCCTGTCGGAAGACGACGCCTTCAAACGCCTGCGCAAGATGGCGATGGACCGCAACATCAAGCTGGTGGAAGCTGCCCAACGCGTGATCGATGTGATGGCCAGTTGAGCGGTCGGGCCGCCGCCCAGTTTTGGTGCGCCGCACAACTCCGGCGCTGGAAACGCACCAGTCGCGCGCGGCGTTCCGAACCTCACACGCCGAGTTCCGAACCCCAACCGTCAAGCTAAAAGCCTCACGCGTCGAGCTCAGAACCCCAATCGTCGAGCTAAAAGGCTCATGCGCCGGGTTCCGAACCCCAACGGCCGAGCTAAAAGCCTCGCGCGCCGAGTTCCGAACCTCAACCGCCGAGCTAAAAGCCTCACGCGCGGAGTTCTGAGCTCCAATTGCCGAGCAAAAAGCCTCGCACGCGGAGCTCTGAGCTCGGGGCGCCGAGCAAAAAGCTCGGCCCGTGGAGCTCCGAACGCGAAACGCCGAGCCCCATCCCTCAACGTTGGCATACCCCTTGCAAGTGTCGCTGCGAAGCCGGTGCCAACGTGGGTATCGGCACGGGACAACGGCGTCCCGATGCACGGCAGCGCGACCCTCTTTGCGGATGGGCGGCGGCCGTGCGTCGGGACGCTTTTTCTTTGGAGCCATGGATGGCCGCGCCAGACAAGACCGACGCTCTCGTCAACCCGATCAACCCCAAGCGCCGCAGCATCATGAAAGCCGCGGCGACGATTGCAGGAGGCAGTGCCGTGGCATTGATCGATCCGCTGGTGCGTGCCGGGGCCTGGGCCGCCGGCTCCGATGCGCCCGAGAAGACGGAGCTGAAGGTCGGCTTCATCCCGCTCACGGACTGCGCCTCGGTGGTCATGGCGTCCACGCTGGGCATCGACAAGAAGTACGGCATCAAGATCACGCCGTCGAAAGAAGCCTCGTGGGCGGGCGTGCGCGACAAGCTGGTGTCGGGCGACCTGGATGCGGCGCACGTGCTGTACGGCCTGATCTACGGCGTGCAGCTCGGCATTGGCGGGCCCAAGAAGGACATGGCCGTGCTGATGACGCTCAACAACAACGGCCAGGCGATCACGCTGTCGTCCAAGCTCAAGGAAGCAGGTGTCAAGGATGGCGCGTCGTTGAAAGCCGTCATGGCGAAGGACAAGCGCGAATATGTGTTCGCGCAGACCTTCCCGACCGGCACGCATGCGATGTGGCTGTACTACTGGCTGGCCGCGCACGGCATCCACCCGCTGCAGGACGCCAAGGCGATCACCGTGCCGCCGCCGCAGATGGTGGCCAACATGCGCGTGGGCAACATGGATGGCTTCTGCGTGGGCGAGCCGTGGGGCGCCCGCGCGATTGCCGACAACATCGGCTTTACCGCCGAGACAACACAGGCCATCTGGAAAGACCACCCCGAGAAGGTGCTCGGCACCACGGCGGAGTTCGTGCAGAAGTATCCGAACACGGCGCGTGCGCTCACCGCCGCGGTGCTGGAGGCAAGCAAGTTCATCGATGCGTCGGCCTCGAACCGCCGCAAGACGGCCGAGACCATCGCCGCCAAGTCCTACGTCAACACCGACATGGACATCATTCTCGACCGCATGCTGGGGCGCTACTCGAACGGCCTGGGCAAGACCTGGGACGACCCGGACCCGATGCGCTTCTATCACGATGGCGCGGTCAACTTCCCGTACCTGTCGGACGGCATGTGGTTCCTCACGCAGCACAAGCGCTGGGGGTTGCTGAAGGCGCATCCGGATTACCTGGCCGTCGCCAAGCAGGTCAACCGCATCGACATCTTCAAGCAGGCGGCAACCGCCACCGGCACGCCGCTGCCCAAGAGCGACATGCGCACGGCCAAGTTGATCGACGGCGTGGTGTGGGATGCGAAGAACCCCGCCGCGTATGCGGACGGCTTCAAGCTGAAAGCCTGACGCCGTTGCCCTCCTGAATTCTGATTGCGGTCCTCACGTCGATGGAGCCCGACATGAACACGCTCGTCAAAACGTTGTCCGGCGTGCAGTCCGACGCCGCCCCTGAACGTCGCCGGTTCGTTGCGCGCGACTGGTTTGTCGCTGCCGTGGTGCGCGGCTTTCCGCCGGTGCTGGGCTTGGTTCTGTTTGTGCTGGCGTGGCAGGGCATTGCCACGGCCATCCCCGCATTGCCGACACCGGCGGTGACGTGGAAAGCGGCCGTTGCGCTCTTCGCCGATCCGTTCTATCGCAATGGGCCGAATGACCAGGGCGTAGGCTGGAATGTGCTCGCATCGCTGGCGCGCGTGGGTGCGGGCTTTGGCATGGCGGCGGTCATCGGCATTCCGGCGGGTTTCCTGATCGGGCGCTTTGCGTTTCTCAACGCGATGGCCTCGCCCATCATCAGCCTGCTGCGGCCGGTGTCGCCGCTGGCGTGGCTGCCGATCGGGCTGCTGCTGTTCAAGTCGGCCAACCCGGCGGCCATCTGGGCGATCTTCATCTGCTCGATCTGGCCGATGGTGATCAACACTGCCGTGGGCGTGACGCGCGTGCCGCAGGACTACCTGAACGTGGCGCGCGTGCTGAACCTGTCCGAATGGAAGGTGTTCACGCGCGTGCTGTTTCCGGCGGTGCTGCCGTACATGCTGACGGGCGTGCGGTTGTCCATCGGCACGGCGTGGCTGGTGATCGTGGCGGCGGAGATGCTGACCGGCGGTGTCGGCATCGGCTTCTGGCTGTGGGACGAGTGGAACAACCTGAAGGTCGAACACATCGTCATCGCCATCTTCGTGATTGGGGTGGTGGGCTTGCTGCTCGAGCACGCGCTGCTGGCGATTGCGCGGCGCTTCTCGTACGACGCGGTTTGAGGACATTGGGGGAGCGCCATGACAGACAAATTCCTGCGCATCGAAAACGTCGGACAGACGTTCAAGACCAAGCGCGGCCCGTTCGTCGCCCTGCGCGACATCGACCTGACGGTGGCGCGCGGTGAGTGCATCGCGCTCATCGGGCACTCGGGCTGCGGCAAATCAACGTTGCTCAATCTCATTGCCGGCCTCACGCGGCCGACCACGGGTGGATTGATCCTCGCCGAGCGCGAGATTGCGGGGCCGGGGCCGGATCGGGCGGTGGTGTTTCAGAACCACTCGCTACTGCCGTGGCTCACGTGCTTTGACAACGTGTATCTCGCCGTCGAGCGTGTGTTTGGGAAGACGGAGACGAAGGGGCAGTTGCGTGAACGTACGCATGCGGCGCTGGCGCTGGTGGGACTCACGCATGCAGAGCAGAAACATCCGCACGAGATTTCTGGCGGGATGAAGCAGCGTGTCGGGATTGCTCGGGCGCTGTCCATGGAGCCTAAGGTGCTGCTGATGGATGAGCCCTTTGGCGCCCTGGATGCACTGACGCGGGCGCATCTGCAGGATGAGCTGCTGAAGATCGTGGCCGCGACCGGCAGCACGGTGGTGATGGTCACGCACGATGTGGATGAGGCGGTGCTGCTGGCGGATCGCATCGTCATGATGACGAATGGGCCGGCTGCGACGATTGGCGAAGTGTTGACGGTGGATTTGCCGCGGCCGCGGGATCGGATGGCGTTGGCGGAGGATGCGACTTATCACGCTTGCCGGACGGCAGTGTTGGATTTTCTGTATCGGAAGCAGAGGCATCCGGTGGCGGAGGCGGCCTGATTCGCTGTGGGGATGGCTTTGTTGTTCTACCTTGGTGGTCCATCCCTTGTTTCATCCCCGGCAGGGGATGAAATAAGAGATGCACCACCAACAAAGAACATCCCACGTCCCACGCTAGCGCCAGCGCAAACCCCAGCGCTATGATCAAACCCAAGCAAACACCCCCGCCACATCCTGATGCCCGCTCCCCCCATCCTCCCCGCCACCGCCACTGAAGACGCCTTCGCCAACGGCCCCTTCCCCGCTGCCCGCTTCATCAAGGAAATCGGCCGCGGCGCAGACGGCGCCCGCGCCCTGGTCAAGCACGACGCCCGCGCGCTTTTCACCGCCATGCTGGAAAGCCGCATCTCCGACGTGCAGCTCGGCGCCATCCTCATGGCCTACCGCATCAAAGGCGAGACCCCGGAAGAACTCGACGGCATGCTGGAAGCCACGCATGCGCACTGCCGGCCGCTGCCGGCACCGGATACGCCCGAGCGCGCGTTGCCGGTCGTCATCCCGAGCTACAACGGTGCCCGCCGCCAGCCAAACCTCGTGCCGCTGCTGGCCAAGCTGCTGGCGCGCGAAGGTGTGCCGGTGCTGGTGCATGGCATCCGCCGCTTCGACGGCCGCATCACCACGGCGGCGCTGTTCGAAGCACTCGGCTGGCCCGTTTGCGAACACATGGACGACGCCCGCGAGCGCCTGGAGAGCGATCGCCTGGCCTACGTGCCGATCGACGTGCTATCGCCCGAGCTGGCGTCGCTGCTGGACAAGCGCGAGATCGTCGGCCTGCGCAATTCGGCCCACACGGTGGTGAAGATGCTGCAGCCCATTGGCGGACACGCCCCGCACGAGGCGCTACGGTTGGTCAGCTACACGCACCCGGAATACCGCGACACGCTCACCGACTACTTCCTGCGCCATCCGGCCAATGTGCTGCTCGCCCGCGGCACCGAAGGCGAGACCGTGGCCGATGCACGGCGCGGCAGCGCGGTGGAGTGGCTGCACGACGGATCACACGAAACCGTGATTGAAGCGGTGGAAGGGTCAAGCGATGCGCCGCCTGAATTGCCTGCGGGGACGGACGTGGCGGCAACGGCGCGGTGGATTGAAGCGGTGCTCAACGGCGAGCAGCCGGTGCCGGAGCCGATCGCCAAGCAGGTCCGCGCGATCGTGCGGTGTGCACGACCGGCGCAGGCTGCCTGATCGATCGCTCGGTCTTACTTGGACGGCAGCGGAATGCGCTCCGTCTCGCCCGGCACGTGGGCGAAGGCGTCGGCCTCCCAGCGCTGCTTGGCGTCTTCAATGTCGACCTTGTCGCTGGCGACGAAGTTCCAGTAGATGTGGCGGTGGCCGTCGGTCGGGTCGCCGCCCAGCAGCATCACGCGTGACGATGCCTGCGCGGTGAGCGTTACGTCGCCGCCGGGTTCCAGCACGGCGAGGTGCTGCGGGTCGAGCACCTCGCCGTCGATGGTGACGGCGCCGTCGACGAGATACAGCCCGCGGTCTGCATGCTCAGGCGGAATCACCAGCGACGCACCGGCCGCCAGTTCCAGTGCCACGTACAACGTGCGCGAACTCACCTTCACGGGCGACGTCAGCCCGAACGCATCCCCCGCAATGACCACGCCCTGCACGCCAGGGCATTCGAGCTTGGGCAGCGTGTCGGCGGCGTGGTGGGCGAAGCTGGCGTTCACCTTTTCCTGATCCTTCGGCAGCGCCACCCAGGTCTGGATGCCATGCACGCGCGCACCCTTTTCGCGTCCCTCGGGCGAGGAGCGCTCGGAGTGGACGATGCCGTTGCCGGCCGTCATCCAGTTCACGTCACCGGGCGTGATGGTCTGCACGCTGCCAAGGCTGTCACGGTGGACCATGCTGCCGTCAAACAAATACGTGACGGTGGCCAGGCCGATATGCGGGTGGGGGCGCACGTCGATGCCCTCGCCCGGGGCGAAATCCACGGGGCCCATGTGATCGAAGAAGATGAACGGCCCGACCGTCTGGCGCGCCGCCGAGGGCAGCACGCGCTTGACTGAGAAACCGCCCAGGTCGCGCACGTGCGGACCGATGATGTGCTGAATGGAAGTCATGGTGGAAAGCTCCTCAGACGCGCTCGGCAAGTTCGGTGTCGACGCTGATCTCAACTTCGGTCATCAGCTTGTGAACGGGGCATTTGCCGGCCACGCGCAGCAGGTCGGCGCGCTGCTCGTCGCTCAGGTCGCCGTGCAGGGTCAGCACCGTGCGCAGCTTGTAACGGCCCTGGCGCTCCTGGGTGCCGTCGTGCTCGACGGCCACATCGATCGAATCGAGCGGGTACTTGCGCTGGCGTGCATACAGCGTCACGGTCAGCGCCTTGCAGCTTGCCAATGCTGCATCAAAGTAGGCGTGCGGATCGGGCGCACTGCCCTCGCCCGCCGGCTTGGGCACGTCGGTGTAGGTCACGCTCTCGGGGAAGGTGATCTTGTGACGGAAAAGGCCTTCGGTGTCCTTGCTGACGACGATGGTCATGACGGCTCCTGTAACGGTGTCTGCGATGTCCGGGCAGTGTAGCTAACTTGCGTGACGGCACGGGACGTGAGCCCATGTGCGGGGTGCACCGCATTCAATGACCCGTCGATCACGCGACATTGCAGACATGGCAATTTGGCCCACCCATTTGGGTGGAAACGCTCAAGCGGCGCGGTTTTACGCCGATCTTCCGGTTAGAAGACATCCGCCCTGAAACCGCCCCGCTTACGCCTCACCTGCATGGTTCCTCGCCGGCCGCTTGTCGCCATTGCCGGCGGCATCGGCTTCCTCCTCGTCCTTGTCGGGCTGACCGTGATGGTCGGCTGGCTGCAGCATTGGCCATGGGCAGTGAAGCTGGGCACGGACCGGCTGCTGATCGTGTTCGCCACGGGGATCAACCTGACGCTGCTGGGCGCTGGCCTGGGGGCGCTGCTGGTCGGGACGGTACGACCCAACGCCCGCTGGGCAGACCTGACGGCACGCGGGCTGAGTGGCGCGGTGGCGTTGCTGTCTACGCTGCGACTGGCCGAGATGATCACGGGATGGTCGATCGGGCTCGATTTTCCTGGCCTGCACGCCTGGTTCGACCGCCAATGGGTGACCGGATGGATTGGCGGGATGCACCCCAGCCACGCGCTGGCGATGGCTGCATCGGCGACGGCCCTAAGCCTCGTCCCCTCGCTGCACAAACCGCACCGCGCGCGGTGGTTCTGTGGGCTCCTCGGCCTGGCGATGCTGCTCTGCGCGGGCGACCTGCTGGGCCGCGCCATGGCACTCGAATATCTGTATCCGGCGTGGCTGCGGTGGCGCGCCTCGGACGTGGCTGCCGTCTGCTCGCTGCTGGTGGTCACGGGCGTGCTGTGCGCCGCGGTGGCCAGGCATCCTGGCCTGTTGCGCCTGCGCTTGTCGCCGGAAGACACCATCGTTTGGATCAGCGGCGGCTGTGTGGTGGTGGCAGGGCTGGGGGCCACCATCACGGCATTCATCATCCAGGTGGATAGCGCCACCCTGACATTCGGTACCACGCGGGCCCGTGCGCTTTCCAGCTACGCTGAAGAATTCGACCAACTGCTCGCCATGCGTGCAGAAAACCCGCGCCTGGTGGCTGCTGCCACGCACATCCAGGAAGTACTGCGCCATCCGGCCGACAACGCAGCGCGCCTGCGCAGCGCGAGCGCGCTGCAGGCGTATCGCGAGCAAGGCTACTCGTACCTGCAACTGCGTACGCTCGCCGGCGAGGGCATCGTCAGCCTGGGGACGCAAACGCTTGAACCCGAACTGTCGATACCGCTGCACGCCGGCCTCGCGCCCGAGCGCGTCACGCTGCAATGGGTACATGGCTTTGCCATGCGCACCGAAACACCGGTCATGGCAGACGGCATGCAGATCGGCTGGCTGGTCGCCGAGCAACCGCTCGCCCACATGACAGGCCGCTACACCAACCAACGCGGCACGGGGATGACGGAAACGCTGGCGATGTCGGGCTTTGATGCGCGCGGCCGCGCCATGTCGTTTCCGCAGCGCTTTGACGCGTATGTGTTCGAGCTGCCGCAGCTTACGGTCGATCATCGGCCGCTGCCGTCGCGCCTGGCGCTGGCGGGTCAGGCCGGCTACGGCCAGTGGCAGGACATCCACGGCATGCCGACGTCGTTCAGCTACACGCCCATCGGCCACACAGGTCTGGCGCTGATCAGCAAGATCGCCAGCGCCGAGCTGTACGCCCCGATGCGTGTGCAGTTCGAGCGGCTTGCGGCCTTGATGCTGTGTCTGATGATTGGCAGCGTGCTGGCCATTCGCCTGACGGTACGGCCGTTTGCCAACCGGCTCGCCGCGTCCGAACGTGCGCTGCGCACCGCCAACGAAAGCCTCGAGCGCCGCCGTGACGCCCTGCGCGCCAGCCGCGAACAACTGCGCCTGGTGGCCGACAACGTGCCCGCGCAGCTCAGCTATGTCGACCCTGACGGCATCGTCCGCTTTGCCAGCCGCACGCTGCTCGAAGCCTTCGGCCGCAATGAAGACGAGCTGCTCGACCGCCATGTGCGCGACATCTACGCCCCCGAGGACTACCGCGCGCTGCTGCCCTACATGACGGAGGTGCTGGCCGGTTACCCGGTGCAATTCGAGATCCAGTCCATGCGCACCGGCGTGCCCCGCTACCTGAGCGGCCACTACTTTCCTGACTATGATGATCGCGGCACGCTGCGCGGCTATTTCTCGGTGCTGCAGGATCTGACGGCCCGCACGAGCGCCGAGCTGGCCCTGGCGCGCAGTGAACGCGCACTCAAGCTCGTGCTCGACAACGCGCCGCTGCTGGTGTCGCACATCAACCCCGACGGCGTCTTCACCTTCTGCAATGTCACGCATGCACGCTGGCTGCAGCGCACGCCCGAGGAGGTCTGCGGCCAGATGCCGGAGCGCGTGTTCACGCCGGGCACGTACGCCTTGCTGGCACCGTATCTGGTGCGCGCCCGGCGCGGAGAATCCGTCCAATTCGAGATCACCGCGCCTTGGTACGAAAAGCCGCACGCCAACGGCCCGCGCAGCCGCACCCGGCATTTCCGCGGCCAGCTCGTCCCCGATGCCGGAGAAGCGCGCGACGGCCGCTGCGGTTTCTACGCCTTCGTGCAGGACGTAACCGAAGCCAAGCGCAGCGAGATGGAGCTTTCGCGCATGGCACGCTTTGATGCCCTCACCGGCCTGCCCAACCGCTACGAACTCTACGAGCGCCTGCGCGCCGCGCTGGAACGCCGGCAGCGCCTGCCCGCGCCGCTGGGCGTGCTCTATCTGGACGTGGATCACTTCAAGCACATCAACGACACCTACGGCCACGCCGCCGGCGATGCTGTGCTGGTGGAGGTCGCGCACCGCCTGCAACGTGCCGTGCGCCGCACAGACACCGTCGCCCGCCTCGCAGGTGACGAGTTCATCATCCTGCTCGACCCCATCGACGCCCCGGACGATGCGCTGCACACCGCGCAGAAGATCGTTGGCGCGATCCGCCCCCCGATTCACCTGCCCGATGGCACGGTGCTCCACGTCACAACGAGCATTGGCGTGGCCTGCCCGGGCCCCGAAGTACGTGACCCCGACGCCGCCCTGCGCGAAGCCGATCGCGCACTTTACTGGGCGAAGTCACGCGGCCGTAACACGGCGGCATAGTCGAGAACCGATACCGCCCACTGCGGTCTATGACTGGGTGCGGCGCCCTTTTTGTTGCGCCGCAAACATCACACTATTGAAGAATCAACCCTGATTTACGGGAACTATTAACCGGACAAAAATGTCCTATTAGCACTCATCCGGTTGGAGTGCTAAGATGCCTTTCCAAACCTCTACTGGATTTCGACAGGAGTCCTGAGTGAACGCAGTCATCCCCGTGAATACCGTTTCCGCAATCGCCACCCAGCCGTCCGGCAACGCCGGTAATGGATGGGCGCTGGCGTTCCCCGGCAACCTGGGCAACATCGACGCTTATATCCAGAGCGTCAACCGTGTGCCGATGTTGACGGCCGAAGAAGAACAGCGTCTGGCCCGCGAATACCGCGACAACGACAATCTCGATGCCGCCCGCCGGCTGGTGCTCTCGCACCTGCGCCTCGTGGTGTCGATTGCCCGTGGCTACCTCGGTTACGGCCTGCCGCATGCCGACTTGATTCAGGAAGGCAATATCGGTCTGATGAAGGCCGTCAAGCGCTTCGACCCGGATCAGGGCGTGCGTCTCGTCTCGTACGCGATGCACTGGATCAAGGCCGAGATGCACGAGTACATCCTGAAGAACTGGCGCATGGTCAAGGTGGCCACCACCAAGGCCCAGCGCAAGCTGTTCTTCAACCTGCGCAGCCACAAGCAGGATGCGCAGGCGACCTTCACTTCGGATGAGATCGACGCCGTAGCGGCCGAGTTGAACGTCAAGGGCGCTGAAGTGCGCGAGATGGAAACGCGCCTCTCGGGCGGCGACATCGCGCTGGAAGGCCAGATGGACGACGGCGAAGAGTCGTTTGCCCCGATCGCCTATCTGGCGGACACGCACAACGAGCCGACCCGCGTGATCGAAGCTCGCGGCAACGACCGCATGCAAAGTGAAGGCATCGAAGCTGCCCTCGCCAAGCTGGACGACCGCAGCCGCCGCATCATTGAAGCCCGCTGGCTGAACGTGAATGACGACGGATCGGGCGGCTCGACGCTGCACGAGCTGGCTGACGAGTTTGGTGTGTCAGCCGAGCGCATTCGCCAGATCGAATCGGCCGCGATGAAGAAGATGAAGGGTGCGCTGCAGGCCTTCGCCTAAGCTGCCCGCCTCGCCATAAAGAAAGCCCGCCAATTTGGCGGGCTTTTTCTTTGCGCGGCGACCGGAGATCAGTCGGCCAGCAATTGCTTGATGTCGTGGGCGATCGGCTCGGGGCCCTGGCCGTGCTTGATGAACAAACGCAGGTTGCCCTTTGGATCAAACATGTAGCTGCCGGCAGTGTGGTCCATGGTGTAGTTGTCGGGCGAGCTGCCCGGCACCTTGCTGTAGAACACCTTGAAATCAGACGCGACCTTCTTGAGTTCAGCTTCGTTTGCCGGACGCAGGCCAATGAAGCGCGGATCGAACGCAGGCACGTACTTGGCCAGCAAGTCTTGCGTATCGCGCTCCGGGTCGACGGTGACGAACAGCACCTGGACGCGATCGGCGTCTTTGCCGAGGGTTTCCATCACAGCGCGCAGTTCGGCCAGCGTGGTCGGACAAACATCGGGGCAATGCGTGTAACCGAAGAACATAACGACGACCTTGCCGCGGAAATCTTCGAGTGTGCGGCGCTTGCCGGTGTGGTCCGTCAGCGAGAAATCGGTGCCAAAGCTCTTGGACCCGGTGATGTCGAGGTTCTTGAAGGCGGGCTTGTCGCTGCACGCCGTCAGCGCCAGCACAGCGACGGCCAGCATGGCGAAGAGCGCGGCGCGGAAGTGTCGGAAAGAGAGCATGGTCATCGTGTTGGAAACAGACCGCCTAGCGTACCGCCAACGGCACACGCTTGCTGGCGGTGCTGTGCGTCACAGCGCCGCGCTTTGCATGAGCGCCGGGCCGAACTTGAAGTAGTGATCCACCAGTAGTGCGGCAAACAGGATCGACAGGTAGATGATCGAATAGCGGAAAGTCTTCTGCGCCAGTGCGTCCGAATATTTGCGGTACATGCGCCACGCATACGACAGGAAGCCGAAGCCGAGCACAAGCGCTGTCGCCAAATAGATATAGCCGCTCATGCCGTAGACGAACGGCAGGATGGTCGCGGCAATCATGATGAGGGTGTAGAGCAGGATATGCAGCAGCGTGTATTTCTCGCCGTGCGTGATTGGCAGCATCGGCAGGCCGGACTTTGCGTAGTCTGCGCGGCGGTACAGCGCGAGCGCCCAGAAGTGCGGCGGCGTCCAAGAGAAGATGATCAGCACCAGGATCCACGCCTCGGCAGGCACGCTGTTGGCGACGGCCGCCCAGCCCAGCGCTGGCGGCATCGCCCCCGAGAGGCCGCCGATCACGATGTTCTGCGGTGTGGCCGGCTTGAGCAGCAGCGTGTAGATGATCGCGTAACCGATGAAGGTCGCGAACGTGAGCCACATCGTCAGGTCGTTGGCGAACACGTGCAGCGTCCACATGCCCGCACCGCCCAGCACCACTGAAAACACCAGGATCTGCCGCGTGCCCAGCTCGCCGCTGGCCGAGGGGCGCCACGCCGTGCGGCGCATCATCGCGTCGATCTTGCGCTCGACGAGGCAGTTGATGGCGAAGGCGGCGCCGGCAAACAGCCAGATGCCGACCGCGCCGCCGACCAGTACCGGCCACGGCACCATGCCCGGCGTGGCCAGGAACATGCCGATCACGGCGCAGAACACGGCAAGCTGCGTGACGCGCGGCTTGGTGAGCGCCGCATACTGCGATGCGGTCGTTCGCCAGCCAGGAAGTTGAGTGGAAGTTGTTGGGGTTGCCACGGTATTCATAAAAGACGTTCAGACGGCATTCAGACGACGGCAGCCGCCACAGGCATCGGCGCCCGCGCTTGCGCGAGCCCGATCAGGTAATGCAGACGCACCATCAGCAACAGCAACACGGCCGCGCCGCCGTTGTGCGCCACGGCGGCCAGCAGCGGCCACCCCAGCACGATGTTCGAAAGTCCGGTCGCCAATTGCACGGCCAGCACAACGAGCAGCACCGTCGCGACACGGCCAATGCCGCCAATGCGACGCGCACGCAGGCCCAGCCACGCCAGGTAGCTCAGCACAGCGACTGCAAACACGCGGTGCGTCCAATGGATAGCCACCAACGCATCGTGCGAGATAAAGTCGCCGCCGGCGGTCTTGCCGAGTTGGCGCCAGAACGTGAAGCCGTGCGCAAAGTCCATTGGCGGAACCCACTGGCCGTTGCACAGCGGGAAATCGGTACAGGCCAGCACAGCGTAGTTCGTGCTGACCCAGCCGCCCAGGGCAATCTGCACAACGAGCAGCACGAGCCCGATGGCCGCGGCCATGCGCAACGAGGCGCCACGCTCGTCCACCACACGCGGCACATCGTTCTTGCAGCCGAGCCAGATCAGCGCGGCGAGCAACGACATGCCGAGCAGCAAGTGTGTCACCACGATGGCCGGCTGCAGCTTGAGCGTGACCGTCCACGCGCCAAAGGCACCCTGCACACACACCAGCGCCAGCACGGCCGTCGCATACCAAGGCGATTGCTTCAGCTCCTTGCGCTTGACCCACGCCAGCACCACCAGCGTGATGATCAGCACGCCCAGCGCGAGCGCGAAGTAGCGGTGCGTCATCTCGATCCACGCCTTCATCCACGTGACCGGGCCACTCGGCATGGCGGCCTGCGCGGCATGGATGTCGTCACGGGCGTGGAACGGGTTGGACGTGCCGTAGCAGCCCGGCCAGTCCGGGCAACCGAGGCCTGAATCCGTCAGACGCGTGAAGCTGCCGAACATGATCAGGTCGAGCGTGAGGAAAGCGGTGATCCACACCAGCTTGCGGTACTTGTTGCGATCCCCCTTGACCAGCACGTAGCACAGCGGGATCAGCGCGATCAGGATGCCGATGGAAGCAAGTTGCAGCAGCATGGCTTATCCGATGCGCGAATACTTCAAGAGCCGCGTCATGTCTCCACGCACCTTCTTCGGGTCCGGATCTTTCGGGAACTGCATCATCAGGTTGCCAAGCGGATCGACCAGGAAGAGGTGGTCCGTCGGCGGCGTCTTGCCGTCGGCAAGCCAGTTCTTCGGCAGATCGGGGGCGCGCAGGAAGCGCACGGCACCGTAATCGTCGTTGTAGGCCTTGATGAGGCGGGGGTCGATTTCACCGCGGTCGGTCACCAGCCAGACGGGGACGATGCGGTCGCGGTCCGGGCCTTGGCCGATGCGCAGCTGGCGCATAGTGAACAGCTTGCGCGCGCAGTTGTCGTCGCAGGCGCTGCCATCCACCGACACCATCAGCCATTTGCCCTTGAGGCTGGCGAGCGGCACCTCAGCGCCGTGCTCGTCCTGCACCATCAGGCCGCTCGGAATGGGGCGCTGCGGATCGACCAGCGCGCCATACGCCGCCTTGCCGCCGGCTGGTGTGAAAACGTAATACGCAAGGTACGACGCGATCACCGGAGAGGCACACACCAACAGAAGCAACAGCATCATCCAGCGGCCCCGACGTGTGCGCGCGTCGATGCGCGGGTCTTCGGACGCCCCGAGTGTGCCCGGCGCGCCGGGTGCGGATTCCTGATTCACCATGTGATTCCCAATACATTCCGCTGCGGCACTAAGCCGCAACGCGAGTTCGTGTTCAGGCGGGCTCGGAGGTGCCCACCAAGCGGCGATAACGCCGCACGCTGTAGAAGACCATCAGCCCAAACACTGCCGCCGCCATCGCAAACCATTGGAATGCGTAGCCGTAATTGCGCTCAGCGCCCAGGTCTGCGCGCGGCCAATCGCGCAACAGGCCGTCCTCCACGTCGGATTGCTGCTGCACCACGAACGGTTGGAGTGGCACGCCGATTTCGCGCGAGAAGGTGTCGAGGTCGATATTCTGCCTAAGTCGCTGGCCGACTTCATCAGCGCCGTCCTTGCTGCCCAGACTGAAGACCCGGCTGGCATGCGGCACCGCCATCCCCTCGACCTGCACTTCGCCCGCTGGCGTGGTGTACGGCGCGATGCGCGTGCGGTCGGCCGGATCGCGCGGCAACCAGCCCCGGTCGACCAACACGGCGCGCCCGCCGGCGCCTTCCAGCCTCAGCGGGATGAGCACCTCGAAACCCGGGCGCGATACGTCGTTGGTGACGTGCGGACGGTTCTCAAGCAGCACCGTGTGCGCCACGTCGAACGTTCCACGCAGCAGCACCGGCCGGTACATCACGGACTCTGCTGTCACGGGCTGCGCGGTGATGCGCTGGGCGGGTGCATTTTCCAGCGCCACGATGCGGGCCTGGCGCTCGATGCGCTCGTGCGCACGCGAAAGCTGCCAACGCCCGAGCGAGCACGTCAGCGCGATCAGCGCCACGCCTGCCAACATCGGCACAGGCGCAAACCACTGCCGCATCGGCACGCGCCCGGTCATCGCTCGGCCCCGGTGCGATAATGCTCGGCAGTCATTTTCAACCCGTCATTGCCCAACCGGCAGCCCTCCATGCGCATCGTCGTTGCCATTGCGTTTCTGCTGATCCTCGGCAGCCTTGCCTCCGCGCTGTTCTTCCTGATGCGCGACAAGGGCCACAGCAACCGCACCGTTCGCTCGTTGATGTTCCGCGTCGGTTTCTCGATCGCGCTGTTCATCTTCATCCTCGTCGCGAACCGTCTGGGGTGGATCCACAGTACCGGCATCCGTTTCGGCCAATAACCCAAGTCAAATCAGTCAGGCCAGAAAAGCGAAAACGCCGCAGCGGTGTCCCGTCTGCGGCATTGTCTTCGCCGGCCGTTGGCCAGGTCATGGAGCGACGCTGCGCCGCCCCAATCCGATGCTGTCTTACAGCCAGTACACCACCACGTACAGGCCCAGCCACACCACGTCCACAAAGTGCCAGTACCACGCAGCGCCTTCGAATGCGAAGTGATGCTCCGGCGTGAAGTGGCCCTTGATCACACGCCCTAGCACCACCGACAGCATGATGGCGCCCATGGTCACGTGGAAGCCGTGGAAGCCCGTCAGCAGGAAGAACGTCGAACCGTAGATGCCCGACGTCAGCTTCAGGTTCAG
>Ga0207640_10000086_pt1 | contig 73224 bp, 60 predicted proteins | sample KBSCornC42_FD_184300 | JGI IMG/M metagenome (GOLD analysis project Ga0207640, IMG submission 184300) | Corn rhizosphere microbial communities from Kellogg Biological Station, Michigan, USA - KBS Corn C4-2 (SPAdes) (version 2) | ecosystem: Host-associated > Plants > Roots > Rhizosphere > Soil ... | reverse complement strand
CTTGACCGAACGCCTCGCTTTCCCTAACCGCTCCCCCGCGCCGACACGCTCGGCCCCTTCGTCTAGCGGTTAGGACGCGGCCCTTTCACGGCTGAAACACGGGTTCGATTCCCGTAGGGGTCACCAATCTTTTCAATGACTTAGTCATCAGAGAGACAGATCAAACCAAGAACATGGTCCATACGTGGTCCATGAGCTTGGGTGGCCAATAGTGGCCAACCTTGGACGATTTTATCGATCAATCGCCGTTGCAGGTCGAGGACAGCGTTTCAGTGCCACCTCTTTCCTCGGAGTGGGCCGACGGGATCATCGGCAAGATTCGATGCGCTCGGGTTGAGATTCCCGGACTAACGCAATGAGCGGCCTCAGGAGCGCCGTCGCTCCACAAAGCGCTGAAGGCTGGCGACGACGACGAGCGTGCATCGGCCGACCTTGATAATCTCGAACTCGCCGTCGGCGAGCAGCATGTAGAATTTGGACCGGCTGAGCCCCAGCATGCGGACTGCAATAGGAACCCGAACGGTCAGGGACTCTGGTTCGTTGGCCGCACGTAATGGCGTGGCATCTACCATGTCAGGGTTTTCCAGAGGCGCCCTTCTGCGCCTTTGCAAACTCGCGATCGCTATCGAGGAACGCGACGAGCATCGCCGGGATCAGTTCGCTGATCGGCTCTTCCTTACCATAGGCTTCGTAATAGGCCGCCGCATAGTCGGTCAGGCGCTGATGCAGGTCGGGGATAATCGCGATCGCCAGCTTGACCGGTGTGCGGTCAGGCAGCCGCCCCAGCTTGAGATCTGCCACTACCGATTCTCCTGCCAGGGTTTGAGGATGATGTCCTCATGCACGACCAGCCTGACGGGCGTGCCTGGCCGGATCGTGATCGTCGGCTGCACTTGAAGGTTGCGCGAGGTCAGTTGGTCGCCGGCCCGCGACACGCTCTGCTGCGTCGATTGCCGGAGAGCCTGAACAAGGTCGCTCTCACCGCTGAATTGCAATTCCGCACCGACGCCGAGCAGCGTCGATAGGGCCACCCCCTTGATCAACTGCCAGGTGTGGAAATCGACCTTGTCTTCGAGGCCGGCATGACCAGCCGGATCAGTGGCGGGCACATTGTCTATCCGGATCGAGCTGCCATCCGGCAGGATGATGCGCTGCCAGACGATCAACGCGCGCTTCTGCCCGAACGCCACCACGGAGTCGTAGCTGCCGATGAGCCTGGCTCCCTGCGGAATGAGAAGAATTCGGCCGGTCGGCGAATCATAGATCCGCTCTGTCACTTGCGCGGTCACCAGCCCAGGAAGATCGGAACGCAGCCCGGTGATCAGGCTGGCCGAAATGACGCTGCCCGCGGACAGCACATAAGGTGACGGAGACGGGGTAACCGGATGCGGATTGACGTCGCCGCGCGGATCGAGCGCGGCCACGAAATCAGCCTTGTGTTGCTGGTTGTTGGGGTCGTTGGCCGGATCGAGCGCCAGCTTTGCGGTCGGCGATGCCACCTCGCCTTTTGCGCTGGACGCAGGCGCGGTTGCAGCCACTTTCGGGGCTTGCGATCGAGTGGCGAGCAGGCCCGACTCCCGGGCCGCTTTCTGTTCCGCCAATAGCCGCTCGCGTTCGGCCGCTGCCGCCTGCGCCGCTGTGTCGACTGCCGGAACCTGGGTCTCGGCAGCCAATTGGCGCTGGCGCTCGAGAATGGGTCGGCCGAGGTCACCCGGAAGCGGCGGACCCAGTTTGGGCACGTCCCCATAGCTCGACGGCAAACCGTTCAGGGCATCGGGCGGCGCCTTGCCGCTCGGTTGGGACAGGTCCCCTTCCTGGGCCACGTGTCGGAACACGGTCGGCTTCAACGCCATCCAGGTCACGGCAGTCACGCTGACCGAGCCGAGTGCTGCGGCAGCGATGATCACGCCGCGGCGGAAGCGGATGGCGCGCCGCGGCCGCGCACGGATCGCGAGCGACTCCGGATCGGTCTTGGGTGTGGCCGCACGGACCTCGGCTTCGCCGGTCACGACCACTTCCCCTTGCGGCCATTGGCCGGCGCGCGTTCGATGCGGACCACTTCCTGATGTTTGAGGCCGAGACGGAGTTCGGCTGCATCGAACAGCCGATCGACGACATAGAACCGCCCTTGCAGGCGGTAGTTCACCAGTTGTGCCCGCCCCTTTGCATCGACAAGGAACAGCGGCGGCGCTTCGCCGACCGCGATGCTGGCGGGAAACTCAATGAAGGTCTCGCGGCCATCGTCAAAGGCGCGCAAAGGCCGCCAGGCCGGGCGATCGCCCGTGATCGCATAGTCGAAATGTAATTGGTCGGGGGAGATTCCGCTCGCGACGGGAACGGCTTTCGCCCGTTCCTCTTCGGCACGCTTTAGCGCGATCAGCGCATCCCGCGGATAGGTCCACGACAATGCCACCATCGCGGTCCCCGACGTGCTGGCGAGTGACAGATGATAGGTCCGGCGATCGGAGGTGATGACGAGGTTGGTCGAAAGCCCTGCCGAGAATGGCTTGATGAGGATATGCGTCCGCTTATCCGAACCACTGCCACTGGTGGTGTCGCCAATCACCCAACGCACGGTGTCGCCGGCCGCGACCGAGATGAGAGCCTCGCCCGGCTGCAAGGCGATATCGGTGACGCGCTCCGGCGCCGTGTAAACCTGGTAGAGCGTGCCGTCAGCGAAAGGATAGACCTGAACGGCATTGACGAATCCAGGTGCTGCCGGCTGGAGCGTTGCCGCCCGGTTGGCGAGCGCCACCCTCACCTCGGCCGCATTCAGTCGATGCGCGTGCCGTATGGAACGCGAAACGGGAGGTGCTACTTTCGTTGGCGTGACGGGCGGGGCTTTCACATCGGCGACAGTTGCCGGTTTGAGAATCCCGCCCGGCTTGGTCTGCGAAACGGCTTCGGCCGCGGCGCACAGCGCGACCAGGGACAAGCCGCAGAGCGGCGCGATCAGGAGGCGTTTCATTGCTGGTTCTCCAGGCTGGCGGGGGTCGAGGGTGCGGCGCCGGGACCCGGATCGAGCGGTGAGCCACTCGGAACGGTACGATCGGGCGCCGGCGTCGATGGAGGCGATGTTGGAGGCCCCGGCACGTCGAGCTCGCGGCTCCAGTCCACGGCATCGACATAGATGCCGAGCGGGTTTTTGCGCAGCACCTCGGCGTTTGCCGGCGCCTTTGTCACGATGGTGAGGATCGCGGTCCAATTCGAGCGACCGGCTACCGATCCGCGTTCGAACCCGGTCTCGGTCCATTTCACCTGGAAGGATTTGTCCGACGCGCGAACGACGCTGGTCACCTGGACCGTGACCGTGCGCTCGCCGATCTTGGCGAAGGGATCGGCGCTGCGGGCATAGTCACCGAGAAACTGGCTGCCGCGCTGGGTCGTGAACGCGTAAGCCTCGAGCCAGTCCTGTTTCATCACGACGGGATCGAGCGAGACGCCGCGAATATCGCGAATGAAGCGGGCAAGATGCCAGGCGATCTGCGGATCGGTCGGATGGTACGATGCCTCGGCGTCGTTCACCGCTCGCGCTTCGCCGAGGCGATCGACCTCGACGACATAAGGCACCACTCGGCTCTGCACCGACTGCCAGAGGACGCCGCCGCCGAGACCTGCCGCAAGCGACAGGCAGCCAAACGCCATCAGCCGCCAATTGCGCGCCTGCACGCGCGCCGACCCGATGCGTTCATCCCAAAGCTGGCCCGCCCGTTGATAGGGTGTCTCGGGCTGAGGCGTTCGCCCATAGCGCTGGACCACACGTTTGAAGATCATCACTCGTCCCTTTCCTTGATGTCGGGCGTGGCGGAGGCGCCGCCGCGATCGCCTTGCTGGAGGGCGTGGACCGCGACTTGCTGGTGGTGTCGTGCCGCCTGGTCGGCGCGGAGCGACTGCGCCCAGGCGGGCGCCTTTGCCGTTCCGGCGCCGTCCGATGCCGGCCTGCTTGTCTCGTTGAGCGCGTTCCAGGCAGATTGTCGGCCGTTGCGCGCGGCGTCGCCGAGACCGAGCGCGCTCGACATCCGCATCCGGGCGGCATTGCCGGCCGCGCGAGCGACACCGCCGAGGCCCGCGCTCATGGTCGGCGAGGCCGCCGTTTCCTTGCCAAGCGTGTAGGCGGTCGATGCCGCCGACCCCATGCTCGTGCCTGCTCGCACCGCGCCAAGCGCAGCACCACCCACGGCGCCCGCCGCACCGACGGCGGCGCCGCCCGCAAGCATCGTCACGCCAGCCGCGCCGGCCACGGTGCCGAGTGCTGCGCCGGCGCCGAGCTGCGGTGCACCCGCCACCAAGCCGCTCGCGATACCCGGACCGAAAATACCCAGCCCGAAGAGCGTGAGCGCGCCGAGCGCCAGACTCATTGCAGCCGCGAGATCGACGTCCTGCCCCTGCATCGAGGTCGTAAATTCGGTGAAGAAGTTGGAGCCGATCCCGACGATGACGGCGAGGAGCATGACCTTGATGCCGGAGCTCACGACATTGCCGAGGACACGTTCGGCAAGAAAGCTCGTGCGGTTCCACAAGGCGAACGGCACCAACACGAACCCGGCAAGGCTGGTCAGCTTGAACTCGATGATCGTGACGAACATCTGCACGGCGAGGATGAAGAAGGCGAGGATGACGATCGCCCAGGCGAGCAGGAGCACCGCGATCGTCAGATAATTGTCGAAGAAGCTGACGAACCCGCTCATGTTGGCCAGTTGCTGAAGCAGCGGCCACGCGGCCGAGAAGCCGGTCGATGCGACCTTGCCGGGGCGGAGGAGATCGTCCGCCGAAAGCATGCCGCCGCCGGCCGTCAGCCCGGCCTGAGCGAATGACTTGAAGATGATGTCGGCCAGCGTCGAGAAGCTGTTCAGGATGAACGCGAACGCGCCGACACAGAGAATCTTCCTGATGAGGCGGCCGAGCACATTGTCCTCGCCGCCCATCGCCCAGAACAAGCCGGCCAGCGTGATGTCGATGCCGATCAGCGCAACGGTGAGGAAATGGACGTCGCCGCCCAGGAGGCCGAACCCGCTGTCGATATAGCGGATGAAGGCCTGCATGAAGCGATCGATCACGCCGAGGTCGTTCACTGCGAGATTTCCTCATCGCTTGAAGGAATGCCGCGGGGCGCGGACGTGGGGAGCATGGCCCGCGCCCCGCGGCGGCGACGGAGCGCACCGCCGCCAAGCCAGCATGCGCCTATTGGGGTGTGTAGGCGGTGCCGGTACCGAGGAATTTCTGGGTGCGGCCGCGAGCATCGAGCTCGGATTGCGCGCGCCGTGCGGCATCAATGGTCTCGGCGCGGTATTGCGCGGCCATCAGATTCTGGATCTGGAGTTGCTGTTTCGCGACCAGCGCGAGCAACTGGTTGGTTGCCTGCTGCGCCTGAAGCGCACCTTCCGCGCCTTGGCTCCTCGCCGCCAACGCGGCGAGCGCCGATTGATCGGCGGCGACATTCTCCACCACCTGGGACTGGACCGACATCGTCTGCCGGAACGCCGCCATCGCGGCGTCAAACCGCATCTTCGCGTTCTGCGCCTGCTGGTCGCCGGTGAGCGCGCTATTATATTGTTGCGGATAGAGGCTGCGAAACTGCTGGTCGAGCCCGGCGACGCGGAAATCGATCCCCTGCGCCTCCCCCATCAGACGGTCGATCTGCTGCAACGTCGCGGTCAGCTGCTGCAACTCCGGAAAGTCGATCCGTGTCAGGTTTTTCGCCTGATTAGTGAGCATCTGAGCCTGGTTCTGGAGTGACTGAATCTGATTGTTGATCTGCTGGAGCGAGCGGGCGGCGGTGAGCAGATTCTGGCTGTAGTTGGTCGGGTCAAACACCGTGAACTGGGCGTGCGCCGGCGATCCGGGGAAGATAGCGCCCATCGTAACTGAACCGGAGGCGCCAAGCGTAAGAGCGGAAGCGATCAAGTACTTGCCGCCAAGCGACTCTTTGGGACAGCGAAACATTGAATGATTCCCTGATAGGCGTTGAAGCCCCAAGGATCGCAGATTAGCCCCGTGGCGGGAGAGCCTGTCGGGTGACGAATGGGCGCTTTTTGGGGAATCTACACCCTGAATTTCCGACTTTGGGCCATTACGCTCTGATCGCAATTGGTCGCTGGGCGCGGAAGCGACTACGTTGAACACGGTCGCCTCACCGGCCGGAATCGGGCCGCGAGAGGACAGGCAGGTTTCAGATGATCGAAAAAGGAAAGCTGCCGGTCAGGACTAATCCGCGCGCCCGACCGCTCTCGATCACTTTGAGCCATTTCAGATTGAGCGCGCAAATGGTCGCTGCTGACAAAAACGGTCATTCCCCTTCCATTGGGCCGCTTGGGAGGAGAGTTGCAGCTTAAAGCCGAGCAGAAGCCGGCGCGTCATCATCAGTCAGGCCGGCATTGTGTTCGGATCGAATTCCGGCAGGGAGAAGGATGCATTGATCTTCGCCAGGCCCGGAGTCTGATTGCGATGCACGATGTCGGCGAAGTTTTGCGTGTTCGAGATCTGCGTGAGGCCGTAATCGGTGAAGCAATCTGCACCATAGACATAAGCCGCGAGCAACGGATTGGTCAGCGCCTGCGAAAAGGCATCCGAGCCAACCATGCGACGTAGCAGGTCGGGAAGTGGCTGGTTCGCTTTGCGTTGCTCAGCGAGCAGGCCCACGGGAAGCTCAATCCGCTCGACTCCAGGCACGCCATGTCGGTCCGGGTAGAATCGCTTCAGCTCGGCGACGAGCGCATGGTCGTCGCCTGCCAGTTCCTCGATGCTTTGGTAGGATGGCAGTTGCCAACGCCGACGATAGGCGTTGAAGCTCATAAGCCGAAACTGTCGCGCGAAGGAAATGGATTTCCGCTCAGGCTGCATCAGGAAAAAGGGTGTGTTGTGCAGCATCAGACGCCCGGCATGCTGCCGAGCTGCGGCGTCGAGAATGCCCTCTACGCCGAACGTTTCAAGTAACGCGTTGTTGAAGCGAAATTCGGTATTGGCGAGCGGTTTATCGTTGAGCACAAAGCTATCGGGGACCATCGCATGCCAGCGATAAAGCAGGTTGAATTCGATCGCGATCCGATTGGTGCGATACCATTTACAACGGTCGGCGAAGCCCTGCTCCAGGCGGAGCTTGAAGGGTGACCCGGCGAGATGAGCAATGTAATCCTCGACGATCACCTTGAGCAGCATGACGATGTTGATGTTGCGAGCAGTCTCAAAGAGCCAGTCGTCGCCATTGGTCGCGCGGGCGAGTTCGGGATAGGTGGTCGCCAGTTCGCGCGCGAGCCGATTATGTTCGCGCAGAAATATAGTGTTGAGCGCTGAATAGACGATTGTCGAGTTGGCGCGTTCGAGGCCCGCGGCGTAGTAGCTGCGCACGCGATCTGGCTCGAGAGTCCAGTCACCGATCGATTCGAGAATTTCCCCGACATCCTTGGCGAGCCCATGAGGCGGATCCGCATGATCGAAGCTGGTAGCGAGAATGGGATCGAAACAGATGCCAGCGAACTCGTCCTTCACCTTGAGCGTGAGTGGATCGAACAAGGTCGGAGGATAGACTGGGGTCTTTGTACCACCGGGAAGTGTGGGGCCTTCGCGCTCTTTGAGAAGTCCCTGGCCGCCGGCGAGATCACGCAGAAATCGAGTTGATTCCGCGCCCAGACCGTAAATCTGACACAGGTCAATTTCATGGTTCGAGGTATTTTTGCGCGCGTCATAGGGGTTGGTGCGCAGAAAGCTGTCGGTGAACCATTGAGCGAAGAAACAGAATAGCGCACTCGTCTTGCCGCTTGGCTGAAAAGCAGTGCGTTCGAACAGGCTGGTCACCGCGTCGATCGGTGGCAGCGCAGCGACATCGGCCTCGGACATCGGTGGCAGATGACGGCCAGTAAAGGACCGATCGACGAGGCCGGGCCAAGATACGAACGTGCCGAAGCTGGGCGGCGACGCTATCGGCGGATCGCGCGGGATCGCCTCCGTGTCCGGCGTCCAAAGTGTGTATGGATGCGGTCGCTGCGGAGGCGCTGAGGTGACCGAATTGATCACGAGGCGGTTGATTGTCCGTTGGAGGAAGGCAATGCGCTCGATTGCGCGGGCGAGCCAAGGCGATCGCTCGACGAAGTTGATCAGCGGTTCAACGATGGCCGCTGTCCAATGCGGCTGCGGTTCTGGTGGGACGAGCGTTGAACCGGGCTTTGACGGACTGCCCCAATGCATGATTTTGTAGAAGGGCAGGAAAACCGCAGCATATGCGACATGCGGAAGGACGTGGTGATACCAGATGTCCTGCAGCGCGAAGATGAAAATCAACCCCACTGAGAAATCGAAGAAGGCGAACAGCCACCAGCCGACCCGATAGCGTCGAAACATCAGAAAGATCGAGGCAACGCCACCGAAAAATACGAGCCCGAGTACGGTGCGCCAGGGGCTGTCTTTGAAAAGGAAAAAGTCAATAATGCCCCGGTAGAGCATGATTGTACCGATCAGCAGGCAGATCAGATTGAGAAGCCGCGCCTCAGCCTTGGCATTCATCGACCACGTCACGCGCCGCCTCCAGTGATCAGGCCTAGATATTCTGACCTGTTCGTTTCGGTTTGAGCGCCGCCAGCCATCACAAGCTCTTCAGGTAGGCAAGGAGGGCAGCCTTCTCGGCATCGCCAAGGTCGGTGCCGTAGAGATGCCCCTGATTGCTGTTCCCAACGAGGGAAGTGTCGAACTTTACCCCCTGTGTGCAGCCATAGCCGCCGCGAGCCAGATCATAGTGACGGCATCCGCGCCAGAACTGGGCCGGCCGCCTGGCTACAGGGGCGAGAAGCGCCGTCAGGTCCGGCACCGATCCGTTGTGGAGATATGGCGCGCGCGCCCAGATTCCGTCGAGCGGCATATTGGCATAGCCATGGCTCGACCGATAATGGGTGAAGCGCCAGCTATAGCCTTTACCGACGTCACCGAACCTCCGAACCATCTCATCGTTAAACAGGAGCGCACGCTGCGGATCAGTGCCGACAACATCGATATCGGTGACTTGCCCGTTTCGGCCCACACCAGCATCGTGGCAGGCGGCGCAACCTGCACGCGTGTAAACCGAGCGACCGGCGGCAACTTGTGCCGGATCGAGGTGGGCTGGAAAGCGCGGCGGCGGGAGATCAAGGAGCCAGTCGGAGATTTTGCCGATCTTGCGGCGATCGAGCAGCCAGTCCGTTGCGCCGCCCGCGAGCGCCGCAGAGTAGTTGCGCTCCGTCAGCGAGCTGTTGTTGCCGTCCCAGTGAAACCAGCCGTTGAGCCTGACGCGCTGATTCCAGACTGACGGGAAGTCGACGGTGCCGACCGCGGCGTCGCGTTCTGGATGCATGTCCCAGCGCTGGCGCCAGACATTGCCAGCGTCGGTTCGGCCAGGCCCGTGCGGCGCCTTGACTTTCATCCATGCAAAGCTCGTCGCGAGATCGCCTGCCTCATGCTTGAGTTCCGGTATGATGACGTGCGCGAGGATCTGGCGATCGAACCAGTCGATCGGACGGCCATTTGCCTTGGCGCTCTCGATCACCGCGTCCGCCGTGAGCCTCGGGTCCAGGCTTGCCTCAATGAGAAAGAGCAAATAGGCTTGGAGATCGAGCTGCTCCGCCGGCGCACCCAGAGCGAGCATGGAGCGCCCGCCGGCGTCAATCTGCGCGGTGTGACAGGTCGCGCAATTGAAGCCAATACGGTTGACCGCGGTGCGGCGAACGCTGACGCCAACAGGCAAGTCCTGGCCGGGTTCGTAGATGAAGCCGAACTGCTTCCATCCCTGCGGCATGCGATCATGGAAAATGGTCGGTAATTCGCGCCAGATGACGAAAGGGAAACCATTGGTCTCGGCACCGATCGAGCCATATTTGAATTCGGCAACCGGCCCGGCGAAGGTCTTCGGCGGAAACGGCTTGATCGTGAGCCGCTTGCCTTCCAGCCACAGACAGACGGCAAGAAGCAGGAGCGCTGCGATCCAGGTAATCGGCTTGAGACCGCGTGATTTGGCCGGCGGGGTTGGGTCGTTCACCATCCCAGCCATCCCTTCAGGCCGTTGATCGCGCCCGCGAGGGTCAGCGATCCGCAATAGCGGACCGTCTTGAGCCACCAGGGTGTCGTCAGCCAATCATATTCCCATGCCAAGATGAACAGGACGACGACCGTAAGGAATGTCAGCCCGAGGGGGCCAATGGTCTTGCGTGAACGCGCCGCCGGTGCGTCCGTCACGACGCATCCTCCTGCGACGCTCTGGTGTAGCTGTCGGGCGCGTCCGAGGTTTCGATCGGCATGATGCCATTACGTGTGTGACGAGCTTTGGCCATTTCACGATAAACCGGTTTGCGCGCCTCGTTGATGAAGCCAATCGGCATGTGATGGCTGAGCGCGTGCCAGGGCGAAAACTGCAAATTCTCCGCAGCTGGAGCACTTGGATCGAGCGGCTGACGTGGAAGGATGATGTCCGCGACGACAACCCGGTTTGCGCCCGCTGTCGACCAAGCGATCGTAGGGTTCTCCACCGGCTGCGCGACGGGATCAGTCTGAATGTCGAGCGCGAAAGCAAACGAAATGCCGCAACTGCCGAGACGGGTCCGCAACGATTCGGCCAACCCGTCACGGCCTTGCGTCGGCCCAAGTATGATAGGATTTCGCGGCAATGCCACATATTTGACGACAAGAGGGCCGAGCGCGAACGGGACAGTACTGAAATATCGGGCTTCGAACGGCGAGCGCGGCCGCTTCGAGACAAATTGGAGGATACGGAGCAGCAGAGCTGGTCGGAGAAGGATTGAGAGCCAGCCGGTGAGCTTCTGGATTCCTTTGCCCATGGTCGCCCAGTTGACCCGCACATAATCGGCCGCGTCGCCGGTGAAGAACGTTTCACTGTCGACCAACACGAAATCCTGCGCGGTCTCGTGCTCCCTTCCGTCGATCAGCTTTTGCCCGGTCACGCCGAGGACCTTGATCGCCATGCCGTGGGCATCGGCTTTGCGATCGTCGGCTGCACGACCATTGGAAAAGCGGACATAGGCCTGATACTCGCCCTCTTGCGCGAAGATCCCGTGTCGCAGCTCTGTGGGCACGTCCGAGCGGACGCGGAATACCGCCTTCGGGCAGCCATGATGTTTCGGGTGCTGCCCGCGTACAGCTGGATGTCCGGCCGGCTGACTTGCGACGTTCAGCTCGGTGATATGCTCGATCGGTTCGGCAGACGCTGTCCTGCTCATCGCGTGAAGTCAGACCGTGACATAGCGCGAAGCCGAAGCCCGCAAGCCACGGGGAGCAAAGGCCTGTCAGAACGGATATCAGCGATTCTCATAGTCACTGCCCCACGCGACTCGGAATTGCTTGAACTATGCAGTGGCTGAAGGCCTTAGGTAACCAAAATTTGCACCAGATCGGGTGAGTATCGGTGTGGATATTCGCAGCCGCTAAGGTGATGCGGAGTGGCAGGCCAGACCAAAAGCAATGAAGTCCTTCAGCTTGCGCGATTATCCGTCACAGCCGATCGATCTTCTTCGGCTTGGACCAAATCGTCACAAAAGCGGCATGGTATTGCGAGGATCATAGGCTAGACTTTGTCGGAGTTGGACTCGACCTGCCCGGCCGTGGCTGCCAGCGGTCCAGGCAAACTGTGATCATGGGACAACAGGCGATGAACGGCGAGAAGCGGCCCGATCAGCAAAGCCAGTTGACGCCTCGCTCACTCCTATCCGCCGCATACCGAAGTATCAGGACCGGTATTCAGCAATTGCGGACGGCCAAGGGTCTGGTCGCATTGGCCCCCCTCGTCGTTTCGATTGCCGCTTACCTCAAAGCATCGGTGGTGGCCGACGAGCTCTTCATCATCATGCCGGAAGCAATCACCATCAAAATTCCGACTGACGACCGCGGCATCAGGACGCCGGACCCTGATATTTCGGCCTTCTTCTCCAAAAGCGGCTCTGCAACACTGTTCATTTCCAGGCTCACGTTCAGTTTGCAGCGTGATGTGACGGGCGGGGTTTTCGACGAGGATTGCCTGTATACAATGCCAGCCGTGAAGATACCGGGCGGCTCGTCGCAAAGGCTTTTCGAGCCTTACCTGTTCGTACCGCGCGTAATGAACAAAAATTACCCGTATGAGCTCCCGCAAGGGTTTCTCGTCGAAGCAAACCAGTTCGTACCTGTCGATCTTAAACTGCTCGCGCCAAGCGATCCGGTGCGCGACCAGCAGATATCGAAGGCGACCGGAGCGGCCAAGGTATCAATACTTTGGCAAAGCGCGATGATCGAGCTTATCGTGGCGCAGAACGAACAAAGGCTAACAATGTGCATCAGCGCGACCGTGGTGCAGCCGGGCGAGCCTGCCCGGACGGTCAACAAGATCTTTTCGACCAGCGATCAATCTCTGTCAGTGCACTATAACAAGCACGATTATGGCAAACCGCCGATCGCGCCGGGCGGGCAGGATCCGGGCCATCCGGTCCTCTACACATTGTCGGTGCAAGGCGTCGGCCTGGACAAGGGTGTTCGCCTTTATCGCAGCTGGAAACTCGATCTATTCTGATGGCGTCGTTTGGGCTGGCGATCATTCCGAGTCTTCGGCGGCATATTTGCGCCACCAATTCTAGAGAAGCGGCCTGTCACCCGAGATGTTTGAAATGGTCTCCGGTAACATGGCGTCGCCAGCGTCGGTCGTTCAGATCGTCGGACCGGTTGCCCAATCGCACAGGCGACGCACCTTGTTCTCGAGCGAGGTCCGCTTCGGACAGAAGCGGTCGTTCGAACCGCTAGCCGGTAACGGCAGGAAAGTCCCAATGTAAGCCTTTCCAGTGACTGCTCGGGACGGGATGAACAAATGGCGGGTTTTGGGATCGCGCTGAACCGTGCCGAAGGGCTGAGTTGGGGCGCGTTGCTGACGAACGACCCAGAGTAGCTCGCATGGCGGCTCACGACCCATTCCCGGTCGTTCGCTTCTGAAGTGAACCGAAAGATGAAGAAAGCGTCGAAGCGTCACGGCTCTCCGTTTCCTATGGCGGCACCGTGCCGCACCCACCAGCCTCAGGCCTTACAATGGCGCCATCCGGAAAGATCGCTAAGCTGATCGGCGGCGACTCTATGTCCGTGCGGTTCGCTCTGTTGCGCAGCGAAATCGAATGGCTCGGACGTAGCCCGGTCAGGCCGTGGTATCGGGCCAATTTGAACACGAATCTTTTGGGATGAATGAGCCGAATATCGCATGCTAATCGCGATCTGCCGGCGACTGACGCAGGCATATATCGCGCGCAGGGGGTGCAGGTGGAAACAATTAAGGACTTAGTGAAGCCGCCGTATGCCAACTACGACGTCGTCGTTTACTTCGGCTGCGGCCTCTTCGCGCTACCCTTTCTCTTCCATTATCTCGGTAGGCCTGCCGATACGAATTTGAGTTTCAACTTCGGACTAGAGCCGCCGTTCGTGGCAACGCTGGTCACTAGCCTCGCGCTCTTATTCTCAGTCTATATCCTCGGGCACATCATCGCATATGCCGCTAGCCAGTTCATCGAGAAAACGATGGACACTTATCTCGGCAAAACCAGCACTGCGATATTGCTCTGCTGTGAAAATCAAAAGTCGACGATTAGCGCCGCGTTTCGAGCGAGAGTCGGCTCCGGCTTTGCCAGTAATTTCAAGCGGCCGAACTGGTTGAGCGGCTCCGTAAGGACGCTTGCGCATGCACCGTTGCTTATAGCGTATTTCGTCTTGGTCGGATTGGGAGTGTTCGGGTATTACAGGACGCGGGTAAGCGCCATCGTTATGGATGCTGCGACTACGAAGCTCAAGGCGCTTCCCCGCGGGGCCACGGAGATCGGCAAGGACAAGCCTTGGTTCAAAGCCCTCGAGGCAGCCGTGATCAACAACAATTCTGCGGCGACTGCGCGGATGTACAACTACCTCGTCATCTCAGGCCTCTTTCGATCGGTATGCCTGATTTTGCTCTGCTCCCTCTGGTTCGAAATGGCGTTCACCGTTGCGAGGATCTTGGGTTGCCCGACGGAGGTGGGGCTATTGATGTTTGGCGCAAAGACGCTCGCCTCGCAGTTCCTGAGCTACTTCCTGATGACCGTCGTGTATTTTTTCTCGCTGTTTTCGTACCTAAAGTTTCAGCGCCGGTACGTCGAGGATGCGATTTTCGCGTTCGTTTTCGCGAAGGATTGAATGGCCCGGCTTGTCGCCCAGCTCGTGGTTACATCTGCGTTCAGAGTTCAACGGCCCACGCAGATCGATAACAGGTAACGTCCGGCTTTCACGCAAAAGCGACCGCCAGGACATTGCACGAACGAATGACCACTTATGGGAAAGACCGCGCTGACCGCGAATGACCGGATTTGGGGCGCCTAGCGACCGCAACGCGCAAGCAGATCAGCCGCCCACGGAAGCTCAGCATTGCGAAGGAAGCGGTCGGCGAAGTTCTCTCTGGTATCTTCCGAGAGCGCTGCATCTATCGTACCCTGCGCAGCGGTGCCCGATGCGCCGCTCAGGGCGAGTGCGATCGGGCCAAGACCCAACTCGAACAGGCGATTGCCGCGCGCGGATTGCAGATAATAATGGCGCTTGGGCGTCGCTCTGCTGACAAGCTCGATCTGCCGCTCGTTCAGCCCGAACCGCGCATAGGCTTCACGGCTCTGCGGTTCGATCGCGCGGTCGTTGGGCAGTAGGATACGCTGCGGACAGCTTTCGATGATCGCCGGTGCGATGCTGCTGGAGGCGATATCGGCAAGACTCTGTGTCGCGAACAGCACCGCGACGTTTTTCTTCCTGAGTACCTTGAGCCATTCGCGGATGCGCGCGGCGAACAAGGGATGGTCGAGAAAGATCCAGGCCTCGTCCAGGATCAGCAACGTCGGTCGCCCATCGAACCGCTCCTCGAGCCGGTGGAACAGATAGGTCAACACCGGTGCGACCACACCCGCCTGCCCCATCAATGCCTCGGTCTCGAAACATTGCACGTCGGCAAAGGCGAGACGCTGTTCGGCAGCATCGAGCAAGCGGCCATAGGGACCGTCGAGCGTGTAGGCGCCGAGCGCGACCCGCAACGCGTTCGACTGGAGCAGTAGTGCAAGGCCGGTCAGTGTTCGCTCCTCGGCAGGCGCGGATGCGAGGCTGTTGAGGGCGGACCAGACCGCATCCTTGACCTCGGGCGTCACGACGACCTTTTCGTGCGCGAGCAGTGCGACAATCCATTCCGCCGCCCAGCTCCGCTCAGTGGGGTCGTCGATCCGTCGGAGCGGCTGGAACGAGAGTGTGTCACCGGCATCCGCGCCCAACCCCAATGCGTGATGAGCCCCGCCCATCGCCAGCACCGCGGCGCGTGCCGAAAACCCCTTGTCGAAGATATAGACCTGGGACCGCGGATAGCGGCGGAACTGGAGCGCGATGAGCGCGAGCAACACCGATTTGCCGGCACCGGTCGGGCCGACCATGAGCATATGCCCGACATCGCCAACATGGGTCGACAGCCGGAACGGCGTCGATCCTGCGGTGCTGGCATAAAGAAGCGGCGGTCCGTCCAGATGGGCGTTGCGTGCCGGCCCGGCCCACACGCTCGACAGCGGCATCAGGTGCGCGAGATTCAATGTGTGGACCAGCGGCTGACGGACATTGGCATAGACATGGCCAGGCAGCGACGACAGCCAGGCCTCGACCGCATTGACGCTCTCGCGGATCGTGGTGAAGCCGAGTCCGTTGACGATCCGTTCGACGATACGGACCTTTTCCTCGACTGCTGAACGATCTTCATCGGTGACGGCGATCGTCGTCGTCAGATAGCCGAACGCGACATGATCGCCGCCGAGTTCCTGCAACGCCAGGTCGGCATCGACGACCTTATTGTCGGCATCGCTGTCCATGAGCTGGACTGGCTGGTTGTAGAGCACTTCGCGGAGTAACGCGGTGATCGATTTGCGCTTGTTGAACCATTGACGCCGCAGCCTGGTGAGCACCTTGGTCGCATCGCTCTTGTCCAGCGGCACGAACCGCGTGACCCAGCGATAGGCGAAGTCCTGTTGGTTGAGCGCGTCGAGGATTCCCGGACGGCTCACATTGGGAAAGCCGCGCACGCTGAGCGTCCGGACATGCCGGGCGCCGAGCATGGGCTCGAGCCCGCCCACCAGCGGTGTGTCGGCGAGCAGTCCGTCCAGATACATCGGCACATCAGGGACCACGACCGCATGACGCCGGTCTGAAATCGTCGTGTGAAGGTAGGTCAGCGTCTCGCCGTCGTCGAGCGCGCGCACCTCGGGCATGAAACCGGAGAAGAGATCGAGCGCGCGATCGGTCTCGGCCATGAAGCTCGCCAAGGCCGCGTGCCAGTCGCGTCCCTGCTCGGCTTCGGGCCGCTCCACCAGCGAGCGACCGGCGGCATCGACCTTGTCCGCCGGCGGCAGCCAAACGAGCGTCAGATGATAGACGCTCTCGAAATGCTCCCCTTCGGCAAGAAACGCGGCCCGCCGCTCCTGATCGACCAGCCAGCTTGCTGCGTCCGGAAAATCGCTGTCGGGATAGGCCGCCGCCTCGCGCCGTTCCGCCTCGAAGAACAGCGCCCAGCCAGTACCGAAGCGCTTCAGCACGTTGTTCGCCCGAGCGCAGGCGGAGACCAGTTCGGCCTCCGTTGCGGATTCCAGATCGGGACCGCGGAATACCAGCGTCCGCTGGAAACTGCCGTCCTTGTTGAGCACGACGCCGGGGGCAACCAATGCCGCCCAGGGCAGGTGGTCGGCCAGTCGGTCCGTACGGTTGCGATATTCGGCAAGGTTCAGCACGCGAGATGACCTTTCTGTCGGAGATGGCGGAGGAGGATCGGCGCGAAGTCCGGGTCGCGACGCGCGGCGAACACGGCGACGCTATGGCCGATCGCCCAGAGCGCGATCCCGACCACCCATTGCTGCAGGCCGAGCCCGACCGCCGCGGCGATGGTGCCGTTGACGATCGCGATCCCGCGCGGCGCGCCGCCCAGCAGGATCGGCGAGCCGAGGCTCGCATGGATGGGCACTTCGAACCCGTCGAAATGCGATCCCGCGCCGATCATGAGATCAGCGCTCCGCCGCCAAAGCTGAAGAAGGAAAGGAAGAAGCTCGAGGCGGCGAACGCGATCGACAGGCCGAAGACGATCTGGATGAGGCGGCGGAAGCCGCCTGCCGTCTCGCCGAACGCGAGCGTCAGGCCGGTCACGATGATGATCATCACCGCGACGATCTTGGCAACCGGCCCCTGCACCGATTCCAATACCTGCTGGAGGGGTTGCTCCCAGGGCATACCCGAACCGGCGGCGCGGGCCTGGGTAGCGGCGACAAGGGCGAAGCCGAACGCGGCACCGACCAGGAAGGTCGAGCGGCGACCGGAGAGTCGAGACAGGTGCATGGTCATTCTCCTTGGGGTTTGGGGGACGAAAGAAGGTCGACAAGGCCGTAGCCGCCATCCGGATCGACGCCCGCGACGCGCGCGATGGTCGAGACGCGTCGGTGCACCCCGCGGCCGGAAATGAAGACGATGATGTCGATCGCCTCGGCGATCAGCCGGCGCGGAACCGTGACCACGGCTTCCTGGACGAGCTGCTCGACCCGGTAGAGCGCGGCCATCGCGCTATTGGCGTGGACCGTGGCAATCCCGCCCGGATGGCCGGTGTTCCAGGCCTTGAGCATGTCTAGCGCCTCCGGCCCGCGCACCTCGCCGACAATGATGCGGTCTGGACGCAGCCTGAGGGTTGAACGGACCAGGTCGGTCATGCTGACGATACCGGGCCGCGTGCGCAGCGCGACCGTGTCGGGCGCCGGACTCTGCAACTCGCGCGTGTCCTCGATCAGGATCACGCGCTCATCGACCCAGGCCATCTCGGCGAGCAATGCGTTGGCGAGCGTGGTCTTGCCCGAGCTGGTACCGCCTGCGACGAGGATGTTGAACCGCTGGGTGACCGCCGCCTTCAGCCGGTCCGCGGCCGCCTCGGTCATGATCCCATCGGCGACATAGTCCTCGAGGCCGTACAGGCGCTCGGCAGGCTTGCGGATCGAGAAGCACGGTCCGACCGAGACCGGCGGCAGCACGCCCTCGAAACGCTCGCCGGCGCGTCCCTCGATATGCGGCGGCAGTTCGGCCGAGACGATCGGCGCTTCGCCATGCACTTCGGCGCGGGCATGGCTCGCGACCAGCCGGATGATCCGCTCGACCTGGGCTGCGTCGAGCCGGACCTCGGTGTCCACCCTGGCCTCGCCGAGAATATCGACGCGCAGCGCACCATCGGGATTGACCATGATCTCGATGACCCGGCTGTCGGCCATCGCCGCGGCGATCGCCGACCCCATCGCCGTGCGCAGCATCGCGCGGCGGCGTTCGGCGGAGACCGCGCCGGTCATCGACTGTCCTCCGGGTCCGCGCCGAACGTATGCCGGCCGGCGGCGATCTGCTTCGCCACCTGCGCGACGAACGCCTCGAACCGCTTGCGCGCGATCGCGCGGCCGGCCTCGTCGTTCTCGGCAAGCGGAGCGTGGATCGCGAGCTCGTAGCGTACGAACAAGGCGAGCGACTCGAGCAGGACATGGTCGTTGCGCTCGATCCGGCCGAGCGCAGTGGTCATCCGGTCGAGCCGCAGGCCGAACCGGTCGTCGAGCTCGGAGGCGCCGCGACGATTGAGCCAGGCTGTCACGGCATCGGCGAGGATCGCCGATTTGGAGGCGCCGGGCTTCGCTCCCAGCGCCTCGAGCCGGTCGCTGAGCGGTTTCGGCAAGAACAATTGATGACGGACCTTGTCGACCATCGTCAGAGGTCCAACTGAAGATCGCCGGGCCGGCCGCCGCCGGCGTCGATCGCGTAGACCGTCCGGGCCGTGCCCAACGCGCGGGCCTGATCCATCGCCCGCTGATCGCTGGCGGCATCGACATCGTCGTCGCCGAGACCGAGCGGATCGGCGACGGCCACTTCTTCGGGAGCAGGTTTGTCGATTTCATGGCCGGGATGCCGCGCCTGTTCGAGTCCGCCGGAACCGTCCCCGTCCCCATCGTCGCCGGCCAGGCGTGCGTCGGTATCGAGAATGACAGTATGCCAGTCGTGATCGCGGGATGCGGGACAATCGCTATAGCCGTCGGTGGCGAGAACCGGCGCCGGCAGCACGCGGGCTTTGAAATTGGCGTCCTCATAGTAGCGCAGCTTCTGCGCGCGGATGGGCGGCGTACCGGCGACGAGCACCAGCTCGTCGGTCGGCGCAAGCTGCATCACCTCGCCCGGCGTCAGCAGCGCACGGGCGGTTTCCTGCCGGCTGACCATGACATGCGCGAGCCAGGGTGCCAGCCGGTGCCCGGCATAGTTGCGCATCGCGCGTTGTTCGGTCGCGGTGCCGAGCGCGTCCGAGATGCGCTTGGCGGTGCGCTCGTCGTTGCTCGCGAACGCCACACGGACATGACAATTGTCGAGGATCGCATTGTGCTCGCCATAGGCCTTCTCGATCTGGTTCAAGGATTGCGCGATCAGGAAGGCGCGGACGCCATAGCCCGCAAGGAAGGCGAGACTGGTCTCGAAAAAGTCGAGCCGGCCGAGCGCCGGAAACTCGTCGAGCATCATCAGCAATTTGTGCCGGCGCCCTGCCCCGTCCGCATGCAAATGCTCGGTGAGCCCGCGGCCGATCTGGTTGAGCACGAGACGGATCAGCGGCTTGGTCCGGCTGATATCGGATGGCGGCACGACGAGGTAGAGCGACACCGGCGATTTGGCTTCGACCAGGTCGGCGATGCGCCAGTCGCAGGATGAGGTCACGGCCGCGACGGTCGGATCGCGATAGAGGCCGAGGAACGACATCGCGGTCGACAGCACGCCCGAACGCTCATTGTCGGACTTGTTGAGGACCTCGCGAGCCGCGGACGCGACCACCGGGTGAACCATCGGCGCATCGGCCGTGCCGAGATGGTTGGTGGCCATCATCCGCTCGAGTGTCGCTTTAAACGGCCGCTGGGGATCGGACAGGAACGTGGCGACGCGCGCGAGCGTCTTTTCCTCTTCCGCATACAGAACGTGAAGGATCGCGCCTACTAGTAAGGAATGACTGGTCTTTTCCCAATGATTGCGCCGTTCGAGCGCGCCTTCGGGGTCGACCAGGATGTCGGCGATGTTCTGGACGTCGCGGACTTCATGTTCGCCGCGACGAACTTCGAGCAGCGGATTGTAATGCGCCGAACGCATGTCAGTCGGGTTGAACAATAGGCAATGCGAATAGCGCGACCGCCAGCCGGCGGTCAGCTGCCAGTTCTCGCCCTTGATGTCGTGGATGACCGCCGAGCCGCTCCAGCCGAGCAAGGTGGGAACGACCAGACCCACGCCCTTGCCCGACCGGGTCGGCGCGAAGGCCATCACGTGCTCGGGGCCGTCGTGACGCAGATAGCGTCGGTCGGTTGTCCCCAGGAACACGCCTCGCTCGTCGAACAGCCCGGCGCGCCGGATTTCGGCCTCGGTTGCCCAGCGCGCGGAACCGTAAGTGGTGACATTACGGCGCTGGCGCGCGCGCCACAGCGAACCGAACACCGCCGCGCCGCAGCCGATGAACCCGCTCGCTGCTGCGATCGAACCCGCCTCGTCGAACACCTTTGGCGCATAGGCGTCATAGTGGAACCACCAGCCGAACAGGGCCCAGGGATGATAGATCGGGCGCCCGAAAGCATGAAACCAGGGCGCACCGAGTTCAGCCTGATAGGCCAGAGCATCGGCAGCCCATTGCGTGGCGAACCAGATGCCTAGCACCACGATCGCGAACACGATCAAAATCTGGCCAATGAGCAATTTGGTCGGAGTCATACCGGTCTCCGCCCGCAGCGGAATTAGAGTGCGGGCGCGAAAGCCAAACTCGCCTTTTTATCTCGTGTTCGGGAGAGCCTCGCCGGTGACGGACGCTACTCGTCGGGGGCCGCACAGCGCATTACCATCACCGGATTGCGCCCTCATATCGGTCATTTACTGTTCAGATGCGCAGCCTGCAAAGCGGACGTTCGCTTCTTAGTTTTGGCCCGGTTTGCAAAGACCACATTTGAAGTGGTTCGCGGCAGCAGTCGCTAAAAGCGCGAGTTCGGATTAACGACCTTGTCGGGCGGCCCTGCGATCACGTCCCAATGCTCGACCAGCCGGCAATTCTTGAGCCGGAAGATTTCCGAAATTGCCGTCGCAGGCTTATCCGGCTGCGATGTGAAGCGGACATGTAGAAAGACAAGGTCACCGTCGGCGGCCGATCGGACGACCTTCCACTTACGATGCGGGAAACGATCGATCAGCCCCTGAAGGAACGTTATAGTGCCGGCCACCGTACCTCCCGGTGTGTCCTCGCTATGCTCGATGAAGCTGGGGTCGGCGTACCGATCGAAGGCCTCGCGCACCTTGAAGTCTTCGAAGGCAAGTGCATAGAATTGCAAAACCACCGCTTTGTTCGCAGCTGGCGAAGCGCCGCATCGGGCCAGCGCCGGCGCCGCTCGTACCGGAGTGAAAGGCATCATTCCGCAAATCATAGCCATGCAGATCGGAAAGCTTGATGACCTCATGAGGCCTCCACTTCGATATGGCGTCACCCGCCCTATCCTAACTCGATTGCGAATACGCAACTACCCATAACCCAACCGCCGCTTCACGACGGCAACTCGAGACGTCCGCAAAGCGCCCCATGTCGGTCAGTACGGGTCGCCAACCGATCGCCTGAAAGCGGACGGCGTTGCCAATTGGCTTGGGCGGCCGGGCCTGGGACTTTCCGGTCAGGCAGCTATGCGTTGCTCGGCCGAAAAAGCGGCCATAGCTCCGACTGCAACAGAATTGCCCATTTTGTTGCGCGGCCTTTTTTCAGTTGGCGGCAAGCTGGCCGTGACTGACTGAGATTCGGACATAGTGGCTGTTCGAGCTCCGTAACATGATTCGGGATGACAATGCGATTTGAGCCAAATGCCCCTTGCCCTTGTGGAAGTGGCCGGAAGTACAAGAAATGCCACAGGGCGTTCGAAGAGGCGCCCTCCCATGAGAAATATGGCGCTGCCCAAGGCGTGTACGCCGAATCCTGGCGGAGAACCTCCGAACTGCAATCTGCGCGGGGCGACTATGCGTGGATGGCCGAGCAGTTGGGGGGACACAAGGCCAAGCAGCTGTTCGACATCGGCACGGGCAGCGGTCATGGCCTTGTCGCATTAAGCGCATATTTTGGCCCCGACCTACGCATCGTTGGCGTCGACGAGAATCTCGCTTGCCTGAAAATAGCCGGCCAGACGCTCGCCAATGCCCGCTTGCCGGCTCAGGTGATAGCGCGGCTTGAGACCGAGGAGACCCAGTTTGGCTTCGTGCAGAGGGGCGGCGCGATTCCTAATCCGCTCCCAAGGCCGATTGCTCTGATCGAAGCCGATCTCTTGACTGACGAGCATCTCGAGGAAACCCTGGTCCAAGACGGGCCGTTCGATCTCGTGACCATCTGGCTGACCGGTGCTCATATGTGGCGTCGGTACAATGCCTATAGTCTCCACCGAGGTGCCAGGAGCGAGCATGATCTCAGAATCATCCTCCAGAACGAGGCGTATGAGCTTGCTGATCGCATCTTGCGCCCCGGGGGCCTGCTGCAGGTGATTGACCGGGCGGAGGCGCCCACGACCGATGCCGTTCGGGACGAGTATTTCGCGGCGCATGGTGACCAGGCGGATCCAACATCTCTTGTCGTGAAAGAGGTGACCTACCGGCTATGGCAGCCGCCTGAAGGCGCACCCACCCAGCTAATCGACACATTGCCCGGCGAGCGCCCGAATGACTTTCCGGAGCCGCAACTGGCGCTAGTTTCTATCCTCTCCGAAAAAGCCTGACGGCTCCCGGCTTCAGTCGGGCGAACATCTCTCACGGACGGTGCGCCAGCTCGCACTACCGCCGCGACGCAGCGTCGCTGCGCTCGATTGTCAAATTTGCGCCCGCCCTTGCAACCGCACAGGCCTTTGAGGACGGGTGACAGCTTCTGTCATCCTGAGCTGCGAGCGTCGACAATAGGCTGGCCCAGCCGGTCGCCCTGCGAAGGAGCTACGCGATGCAAGTTGAGGATGAATGGGAGGGTTGGGATGGCGAGACGATCGTCAAGCTCACCGACGGTTCGGTGTGGCAGCAGCAGGAATACCACTACGAATACCGGTATTCCTACCGGCCGAAGGTCACGATCCAAGGCGGACGGATGTTCGTCGCTGGCATGAGCCGCGGCGTGCGCGTCACCAGGCTGGACTAGGGGAGCGACCATGAAATCGAGAATCGCGGGCGCGTGGAACGGATGGAACGGAGACACTATCGTCCAGCTGGTGAACGGTAGCGTGTGGAGGCAGGCCCAATACTACTACCGCTACCAATACAAATATCGGCCCGAGGTCACCGTGAACGGCGACATGATGCAGGTCGACGGGATGCCGAAGGCGGTGCGGGTCCGACGCATCGCGTAGCATCCTGGCAGGACGCGACAGGTAACGTCAGCTCGATTCATCCTCCTCGTCGGCATCGTGTCAGGCGTGAAGGGGATCTCGGGCACCCACTCCCAGTTGGGCAACCGGCGAAGGCGGATGCCACCTGATGCGAACGCCTCGCGCACGAGATCGACCGGCGGCGCCATAACGTCGTCGTCGGCTGACCAGTCACCGGGAGATGAGGGCATGAACACGGTCGGCCACGCCGATGGCAAAGCGGAGCAGGGACGGTCGCACAATCCGGGCAACAGCGGTGAGCTCCATCGCAGCAGCTCGGTTTGCCGACCCCCCGGTGGGCGGACCCTGACCAGAACCGGCATCGGTAAGCCGGGTTTAACGCGAGAACCGGAAGCGAAGCGCCTGTGGCCAGAAGGCGCACGGGATTCTGATCCGATCCGGTCACGTCTCCCCGAAAATCCCCGCCGCCGCCTTGACCCGAAGCCGGTTCTCCGGCCAATTCCGACGCGGGGGTGACGACTTGGCAAGATCCGCATTGGCTTCAGCGCCCGACGCATGGGGTCCGCAGCTCTTCGGCAGGCACGAGCCCAACATCCTTTCGGTTCGACCGAACCGTGCCTAACGCCCAACCAGCGATTGGCTGGTTCATGCTGTCGGAAGCCGATCGGGCGGCCGCCAACCGCCTGCTCGCCGGCGCCGGCTCCGACGGCACGCGCGACGAACTTGGGTTCGCGCCAATCCACTTCGCGTTCGCCGACCGCTTCTTCCCAGGCACTTCGGTGCAGCATGCACAGCTCAGGTATGTCTTCTTCGTAGCCTGGTCCTACCAGGAGCTGCTTTCCCGGACCGCCGGAGCGCGCTTCTCGGTCGACGAGCTGTTCGACATCGAACGCCGCTACTCGAACCGTCTCATCGCCTCCGCCGAAACGCCGGAAGGTTCCGGCATCTCGGGCTGGACCAAGTATCGGGCAAACCAACGTCCGGTCGTCAGGGCCAGCACGATCTACTGGACCGCGCTCCGCTCCTGGCGGATCGCGACCCCGGTCGGGGGACTCGGAGAGGCCCCGACGGAGGCGCAGCTCAGGGGCGTATGGCCTCGGCTGGTCATCGGGGAGGACGACGACGAGGGAAAGACCACCACGCCCGATCTGTTCGAAGGCCTGCCGTCGCCGCCCGCCGGCTGGCGCAACAAGACCGGTCGGCTCGACTTCGCCCTGAGCGGGGACGAGGCGAACTTCCTCCGGCAGCTCTGGCGGTTCGCGGGTAAGGGCGGATCGCAGCCCCTGCTCAGCCTGCTGACCGAGCGACGCGTGACGACCGAGTCGCTCTGGTCGGTCGAGGTTCGGGAGGTCGCGTCGGTATCCGATCGCGAGGCCCTGGTAGTCGCCGAGCGCGCCGCCTCCATCGCCTGCATCGCGCGCGCGGCGCATTCCGCCCTGATCGAGCGCCGCCGCAACGCCGACCGCGGGGCGGAGGACCATCGGCACGCCGACGCACTGCCGAGGCTGATCGAGGAACACCGTGATAACGCCCTGGAGCTCGACGTCGCCGCACTCCTGGCCGAGACGCACATCGACCCGCCCCTCGCCTCCTTCATCGAGACAATGATGGCGTGGGTGCGCGAGCGACGGCCCCTCGACGCCATCGCGAACGCACTCACCATCCGGGAACGCGACCTCAAGGATACGCGCGCCTACCTCGTCAACGAGCAGCGCCGCCGCGACTGGGCAAAGGCCGTCGCGCAGCCACTCGACTACCGGTGGCCGGTCGTCCGGAACATGATCGAGCGCGTGAGGGAGGCCTCGTGACCTTCGGACGGCGTGACGACCGCATCTCGATGTTCGGCGCCCTCCGGCCCGAACCGGGCCAGACGGTGTCGCGGGCGGTCGCGACGACATACTCGCTCGACCTCATCGCGATGCTCGGCCTGGTGCTAGCACTAGGCGGGGATACCGAGGCGGAGTTCGAGGCGTCCCCGCTAGGGTTGGTGAAGGCCTTCGACAGGATGCGTGGCAAGCTCGTCGTGCTCCACCAGCTGAGCCGCGTCGTGGCGCCTAGCGCGCACAGATCCGTTCTGCCCCTCCTCGACACGATGGTCGTGGCGGTCGCCTCCAACGAACGCCGGGCGAGCTGGCATCCGAAGACAGCGCTGGTGAGATACGATTCCGAAGACGGCGCCCAATGGAGGTTCTGGATCGGGAGCCGCAACCTCACGGGGTCGACCGACCGCGACGCGGGGCTTCTGCTCACGTCCTCGCGGGACAGGGCCGCACACAGGATTCCCGACATCGCCGGCTTGGCCGAGGATCTCCTCGCCGAGGCGCGGCTAACGGACCAGGAGCTTCGCGAGCTGGCGGCGGCTCGCTGGCTCGCGCCACCGGGCGTGTCTGTCCGTGGCCTCCGCTGGCGTCGTCATGGACAGATCCGGCCGTTCATCGACGCGCCGCTGCTGCCACGGGCCGACAGGGGATGCTCTGTCAGCCCGTTCATCGACCACCATGGCCTCGCGGAGGCGCTTCAGGCCGGGTCGACCGCCATAACCCTGCTGACGACAGAGATGGCGGGGGCGGACTGCACACCCTACCCCGGCGTGACGTTCCACGTCGACGCGGCCCCCGAACCCGCCGCCACCGTCTCCGTCGAACAACAGCAGGAAGAGGCCGCCGGGGAATTCGACGAACCCGCCTCGACCGGCGTCCACGCGAAGCTGCTCGCGGTGTCGAAGGGTGATAAGACCGCGATGCTGCTGGGGAGCGCCAACATCACAGGCCGTGGCATGGTCGGTCCCAACGCCGAGGCGATCGCGATCCTCGACATCATCGACCCGGTGCTGGCGCAATCGCTCTTCGACTTCGTCGTCGGGGGCACGGAACTGGCATCCGTCGAAGTCGACGTCTCGGACGAGAAGGAGACGGAACGCGCGAAGCGCGACCTGGACGGCTTGATCAGTCAGTTCCTCGAGCGCTCGTTCCGGCTCGCCTACACCGAGCACGGCCTGTACCTCGTCGCCGGTGACGGCGCGACCGTCGTGTCAGCGATGGCGCGGTTCGAGGTCTCGCCATTCCTCGACCCGGAAGCCTGGGCGCCCGTCCCGGACGGCCCCGCCTCGATACGCCTACTCGCGAACCCGCCACCGTTGAGCGAGCGGACTGCGCTCGTGAACTTCCGCGCGAGTAGCCTCTCCGGCCAGCAGGTCGGCCGGACCTGGGTGCAGACTCTTGAGGTCGATGGCGTCGACATGGAGCGCAGGGACCGGGCGTTGCTTGCGCGATACGTCGGCGCTAGCCGGTTCCGCGATTGGCTCCGATCGCTCCTCGACGGCGTCGATGGCACCGGAGGGCAACGCTGGACGGACCCTGCCGGCCAGTCGAGCCACCAAGAGCCCGCCGGTCGGTTCGCCAAGCTGTTCACGCTCGAGACTATGTTGGCGACCTGGGCCCGCGATCCGAAGGCGTTCGAGAGCCGTGTGGCCAACATGACGTCCATGCTCGAATCGTTCGCGGAGGTCTTCGCCGCCATCCCCGACGAAGGCGAGCGGGACGCGGCGCTAGAGGACCTCAATGAGGTACGGCCGTTCCTGGAGGCCGTCCACGACGCGATCGGCGCGGTCGCGTGACGACGCTTGCCGAATTCCAGCGGCGAACAGTGCAGGTCACACTCGACCGGCTGGAGTCCGACGGACCGAGGCGGTTCCTGGTCGCCGACGAGGTCGGCCTGGGCAAGACGATCATCGCACGCTCAGTCGCAGCGGGGCTTCGCGAGAACCGTCGCCGCCTCAACGTCATGTATCTCTGCCCGAGCCTCGAGATCGTGAGGCAGAACCGCCTCAAGTTCGTCTCGCTGACTGGGATCGAGGAGGACGCCTACTGGCCCGGCGAAGACCGCCTCGCGCTCGTGCCCGGCTCGCCGCCCGACGAGGGGAACGGCTTCCGCATCTTCACCTTCACGCCGGAAACCAGCCTGCCGGGCTGGAAGCCCGGACCACGGACGGGCCGGAAGTCGGAGAGGGCGCTGATCAGGCGGCTCCTCGATCGCTACGACGGCATCCGGCAGATAGTGCAGCGCATGGACGAGGACCATGCCGATAGTGGCCGACTCCTTCTGGAGGAACGGGCACCCAACCTCGATGGCTACACCTTCGTCGCGATCGAGCAGGCGATCCGAGACGTTTTCGACTGTCCCAAGGGCAACTTCCAGCCGGTCGTGGTCGACTGGCTCGCGCAGCGGCACGTGGACATCGGCGAGTTCGTCGGCCGCTTCCGATCGATCCTCGCGCTCGCGGCGCTCCGGTCGAAGGGCGTGCGGCCGGACCTTGTCGTGCTCGACGAGTTCCACCGCTACGCTGACCTGATCATTCCGAAGCAGGAGGATTCGCAGGAGCTGCTCAAGCGGGAACGCGGGCACGTCCACCGCCTGCTCGTCGAGGCGCTGCTGGGGGGGGGCGAGCCGCCCGCAGTCCTGCTGCTCTCGGCGACGCCCTATCGCCTTCGGCGGCTGAACGGCGAGGAACTCCACCCGGTCGAGCACTACCGCGCCCTCGTCGACCTCGCCGGCTTCCTCGCGAACGACCGTTCAAAGGGCGCCGAGGTGGAGGACGCTCTGCGGATCTACCATGACGCGTTGAGAACCCCGGGCGAACCAGAGACGATCCGCGCCGCCGTGTTGGCCGCGAAGTCCAGGTTGGAGGCATTGCTCGCGCCGCTCATGGCGCGCACCGAACGGGCGCTCGTGCACAAGGAAGACCTCTTCGACCGTTGCGCGCCGAAGATCGACGTCGAGGCAGCAGACCTCAGGCTGTTCCGACACCTCGCGGAGAGCTGCGGCAGCGACTTCGCCGGTTGGGCACCGCAGATGTGGAGCTCCATCCCCTATCCCGCCCAGACTCTCCACGCCTACAAGATCTGGAAGCCGCTCGTCGCCGCCAAGCCCCCTCCGTTTGAGGGCGGTTCGGGGCGCGGCAGATTTGCCCATCCTCAGCTCCGCTCCCTCGTGGACATGGCGGGCGGCCCGGCGGAAATGAGCCTGCCGTGGCAGTCGCCGACCGTCAGCTGGTGGCGCCTGGAAGGGCCATGGTCGGAAAGGAAGGGGCAGCCCGGCAAGACCCTGCTCTTCAGCAAGTGGCGCGGCGCTCCGACCGCCATCTCGGCGCTGCTCTCGATCGACCTCCTCGGCACGGCGGCAGGGACGAAGTCGCCGACGCCGCTCCTTCGCCCGGGCGGGACAGAGGGCGGCGCGCTCATCGCCCTGTTCATGCCGTGGCCGAACCTCGCTCGCGCGATCGAGCCGGTGAAGCACGGGAAGCGCACACTCGTATCGGTGAAGGCCGACGCCAAGCGTCAGCTGGAGGCCTACCTCCTCTCGGCCGGCGTGCGGCTGGACGGCCGGGAGAAGCGCCCCAACTGGATCCTCGCGTGCGGGATCGAGCGCCACGTCTCGAAGCCGGCCTTCAACCGCCTCACCAACATCGCCAGGCACGCGGGAGGCCGGTCGAAGTCGCGGGACTGGCGTTCGATCGAGCCGATATCGTCTATCTCGCGCGCGGAACTCCAGTCCCTCGCCGACTACATCCTGTCCGCGCCCGGGGCGATCGTAGCGCGCTGCGCGCGGCGGCACGGGATCACCCAAGCCGGCAAGTGGCAGGAACGGGCCTTCGACTTCGCCTGGAACAAGCTGCGCGGCTATCTGGGCCACCGCGTGTTCGCCGACATGATCCGCGGGATGTCCAAGCACGGACGATACACGACCGCGCTCAGAGATGCGTTGCTGAAGGGCGGTTTCGAGGCCGTGCTAGACGAGCAGATGGTCCTTCTCGGGCAACTCGGGGACGCGAAGGGGCTCGCCATCTTCCAGCAACTCGCGAACTGCATCCTCGACCGCCCCAGCCTGGTGCAGTTCCGGCGCGGGAAGAACAGCAAGATCCGCGTCCCCGTGCAGGCGGTGACGCCGTTCGCCGGCGGCGAGCAACGCAAGGCCGGCAAGAAAAAGGTCGCGCGGCTCCGCAGCGACACGCTCCGCCGGGCGTTCAATTCCCCGTTCTGGCCCCACGTCCTCTGCACGACCTCCGTGGGCCAGGAGGGTCTCGACTTCCACCTTTGGTGCCGGCGGATCGTCCACTGGGACCTGCCGAGCGATCCCGTCGACTTCGAGCAGCGCGAGGGCCGCATCGCGCGCTATGCGAGCCTTGCTGTCCGGCAGTCGATCGGAGGAAAGCACGGCGAGGAGGCATTGGCGCGCGCAGGCGACGGCAGCCCGTTCGCCAGCCTGCTGAAGGTCGCCGGCCAGCAATCCTCGGGGCCCACCGGGCTCGAGCGATGGTGGCTTCCGGAGAACGGCAAGCCAGCCAGCGTCAGCTTCGACTGGCGCTTCAGCCAGCGGTCCCAGCGGCGCGACGACATGCTCCAGGAATTGCTCTACTACCGTCTCGCACTGGGCCAGCCGGATCCGGACGCGTTCAGGGACATGCTGTCGCGGGTCGGCGCCGACCACGGCAACCCTCGCGACCTCGCGATCGACCTGTCGGCGATATCGAGGCCCGAGCCTCCGAAGTGAGCGGTCGACTGGAGGCCATTAACACCGTCGAGTCGGTCGCCGCGCCGCCCATTGCGATCCGCAATCGGTTCACTCGGCGATGTCCGCCGGCTCCTCCTCGTCCGCGTCTAGGGACACCAGATCAAGCAACGCGGGCGTCTCCGGCCCTTCGAGGGTCTCGACGTCGCGCAACTGGCGAGTAACGGCACGCGTGCGCCTGCCGGCCTCGTCGACCGTCCGCTTGGCCGTGTCGAGCTGCTTGCCGAGCTTCTCCCAGACCTGGCCATACTTCATGAATTCGGACTTGGCCGCGCCCAGCACCTGCCAGACCTCGCTCGACCGCTTCTCGATCGCCAACGTGCGGAAGCCCATCTGCAAGCTGCTCAGCAGCGCGGCCAGCGTCGTCGGCCCCTGCACCATCACCCGGTGCTTCGTCTGCAATTCGCTCGCGAGGCCTGGGCGACGGATAACCTCGGCGAAAAGCCCTTCCGTCGGCAGATACATGATCGCGAAGTCGGTCGAATGGGGCGGGTGCACATACTTGTCGCAGATCGCCTTCGCCTGGATGCGGATCGCACGCTCGAGCGCTAGCGCGGCCTTCTCGACCTCATCGGCGGCGCCGGCCTCCTGCGCGAGCAGCAGCCGGTCGTAATCCTCATGCGGGAACTTCGCGTCGATCGGCAACCACAGCGGAATCTCGTCCTCGCCGCGGCCGGGTAGCCTGACGGCGTATTCGACGATCTCGCCGGAATCAGGGCGGACGCGGACGTTGGTGGCGAACTGGTCTCGCGTGAGCATGTCCTCGAGGAGCATTCCTAGTTGCACCTCACCCCAGCCGCCGCGCGACTTGACGTTGCTGAGGACCCGCTTCAGGTCGCCCACGCCCGTCGCAAGGTTCTGCATTTCGCCGAGGCCCTTGTGCACCTGCTCCAACCGGTCGCTTACCAGCTGGAAGGACTCGCCGAGGCGCTTCTCGAGCGTGCCCTGCAGCTTCTCCTCGACGGTCGCGCGCATCTTCTCGAGCTTGTCGGCGTTGTCCGTGCGCATCTTCTCGAGACCACCGGAGACAGTCTCCCGCAATGCCTCCTGCCGCTTGTCGTTCGTCTCGATGAGCTGCCCGACCTTGGCGATGACCCCGTCAAGCCCGGTCCGCTGCTCGTGGCGCCCTTCGCGCTGCGCGGCCAACAGCCGGTCGGACAGGTTCTGGACGGCGTCGTTGGTCTCCTTCAGGCGCTCGGATTGCGCAGTCGCGAACCCCTCCGCATTCCGCTGCACGACCTCCTCCAGCTTCGAGCGTCCGTCGGACGCCTCCTTGCGCATCTCTGACAGCTGCTCGGTCTGGCCCTTCCCGAACTCGCCTAGCCTCGTCTCGACGGCGGCGAAGCGCGCCTCCAGCGACTCCGTCTGCGAACCGACCGCGGAGCGCAGGTCCTCTCGGCCGATGCGCGACTCGTCGCGGAAGGCCCCGGGTAGGGCGCTGGCCACCTGCTCGAGAACGGCGATCCGCGTTGCCAGATCCTCGGGGATCGTCGCGGGTTGACCAACTCTCTGCAGGATCAGCACGCACAGCACGACCGCGACCAGCGCGAGCGCCGACCCGGCGTAAACGGCGAATTCCATCTCTAAATCTCCCTTCCGCGAAGGGGGGGCACCGCCTCGGTGGCGACCCTCCTCCCCTTACGTCTCGCGCACCGTCGTGCCCGGGCTAGCCTTGCCATGCTTCGCCGTCACGTAGCGACCGCTGATCGCGCTGCGATAATGAGCGCCCGAGCTGCCGCTCTTACTTGCCGCCTCGCGCACGGTGGTGCGCGGATGCGACTTCCCGAAGCTCGCGCTCACATACCGACCGGTCCGAGCGCTCCTGAAGCCACCGCCTTTCGCCATGCAAATTCTCCATCGACTACCGCCACGACCCCGAATCGACCACCGTCCGGAGGATGACTGCGCGTCTCATTATATCGATGGTGGATGACAGAACCTGTCATGCTGCGAAGTAGTGGGAGAGCGCCAGTCAACCGCCTCAATATCCGTTCCGACACAAATTGTTCTTCTGAAAGGACTTCGATGCGACGACGATCGGCGCTAACGAGTGAATAAGATTTCGGGGGAGGAACTAGTGGAAGACTTCGAACAACAGCCATTCGCCGACGCGGAGTTCGCGGAGAATCCGGAGCAGCGCTGTCCATGCATCCTGCTCATCGACACCTCGACGTCGATGCGCGGGGCACCGATCGACCAGCTCAACAGCGCCCTCGTCGCGTTCAAGGAAGAGCTGCACTCCGACACGATGGCGGCGAAGCGTGTCGAACTGGCGATTGTGACGTTCGGCCCCGTCCAGACCCGCACCGACTTCACGACAGTGGACGGCTGGTATCCCGAGGCCCTCGAGGCGAGCGGCGCCACGCCGATGGGCGAGGCGATCGTCACTGCGCTCGACCTGCTGCGCGAGCGCAAGGACCGCTACCGCGCGAACGGCATCAAGTATTACCGGCCTTGGGTGTTCCTGATCACCGACGGCGCCCCGACCGACAGCTGGCAGGAGGCCAAGCGTCGAGTTCACGATGGCGAGGAGCGCAAGGAGTTCATGTTCTACGCCGCCGGCGTCGAGGGCGCGGACATGTCGGTGCTCTCGCAGATCGGCACACGACAGCCGCTGAAGCTCAAGGGCCTCGCCTTCCGCGAGCTGTTCCAGTGGCTGTCGAGCTCGCTCAGCGCGGTCTCCCAGTCGAGCCCCGGCGACACCGTCCCGCTCGCCAACCCCACCGCGCCAGACGGTTGGGCTGTTGCCGGCTGAGGAAAAGCGGTGGCGATGGGCCGCCGCCTCCAGGATCGGGACGTCGCACGTCAAGGCTGACGGCAGGAAGCAGGACGCCTACGTGGCCCGCACTCTGCCGGACGGCACGCTGTGCGTGATCGTGTCGGATGGCGCCGGCAGCGCGCCGTTCGGTGGACAGGGCGCCTCCCTCGTGTGCAGAACGATGGCGCGGCACCTCGCGGAATGGTTCGCGAACAGCGCGGAGATGCCCGAAGAGGAACGCGTGCTCGACTGGCTCGACGACGTCCGGGACACGCTGTCGGCCATCGCCAAGAAGCGGGAGGTCACGCGGCGGCAGTTCGCCGCGACGATGGCGCTGCTTGCGGTCCGGGGCGAGGAACTCGTGGCGGCCCAGGTCGGCGACAGCTCGATCGTCGGAAGGGCGACGGGCGCGTGGGAGGCGATCTGCTGGCCCGACAGCGGTGAGCTGGCGTCCACCACCTATTTCGTGACCGACGATCCGGAGGTTCGCCTCAACTTCGTGCGCGGGCCGCTCGTGCAGGACGGTTTCGCGGTCTTCTCGGACGGTATCGAGATGATCGCCCTCAAGCATGCGGAGCTTCGGCCTCATCCCGGCTTCTTCGACCCGATGATGCGCCCGGTCGACGCAGCCGGCGGCAGCGGCAAGCTCACCGAACTCTCCAATGCGCTTGGCCGCTACCTCGACGGGCCGGCGGTTTGCGACCGGACCGACGACGACAAGACGCTGGTCCTCGTCTCCGGCGCCTGACGATGCAGTCGGTCAAGGTCGCGGGAAGGACGCTCCCGCTCGGGAAGCGCATCGGCAAGGGGGGCGAGGGGGAAATTTTCGCCGTCGAGGGCGACGCCGACAGCGCGGTCAAGATCTACCGTCAGGACCTGCGCGCCCACCGCGAGCCCAAGGTCCGCGCGATGGTGGACGCGGGGCTGGCCGGCACGACGAAGCTGGTGGCGTTCCCGTCGGCGGTCGCCACCGACGCGCGGGGCGCCTTCGTCGGGTTCCTGATGCGCCGGGTCAACGGCTACCAACCGCTCCACGAGCTCTACAGTCCCAAGTCGCGCCGGGCGGCGTTTCCGACGGCAGACTACCGGTTCATCGTCAGGGCGGCGCTCAACGTGGCAAGGGCCGTCGCGCAGGTCCACCAGACCGGCTGCGTGATCGGCGACTTCAACCATTCGGGCGTGCTCGTCTCCAACGAGGCGACCGTGGCGCTCATCGACGCCGACAGCTTCCAGTTCCAGTGGAAGGGCAAGCCCTACCCCTGCGTCGTCGGCGTCCCTGACTTCACGCCGCCCGAGCTGCACGGCGCCGACCTCCGGACCGTCACCCGCACGAACGCGCACGACGGGTTCGGCCTAGCCGTGGCGCTGTTCCACCTTCTCGCGATGGGGAAGCATCCCTATGCTGGCCGCTTCGCCGGCGGGGACCTGTCGATGGGCGACGCCATCGCGCAGAACCGGTTCGCCTTCTCGCAGACGCGCAGCTCCGAGACCCGCACGACGCCCCCTCCCGCCTCCATCACTCTCTCCGACCTGCCGGCGCCCGTCGCCCGCGCGTTCGAAGCGTCCTTCGGGACCAGCCCCGCCGCACGTCCCGACGCGGCGGCGTGGGTCCACCTGCTCAAGGAACTCGAGGCGGCGCTCAGCCACTGCACCCGCGTCAAGACGCACTACTTCCCCTCGGCCGCCGGGAAGTGCACCTGGTGCCGGATCGTCGAGCAGTCGGCGATCGACATGTTCCCCGACCTCCAGATGCGCCCCCTCCACTCGGCTGCGGGCGGACCGTTCGACCTCGAACGGCTCTGGGCGCAGATCCGGGCGGTGCGGCTCCCCGACGCGGCGTCGCTGCTGCCCGCCATCGGCGGCACGGGCAAACCGAGCGAGGCGGTCCGCAAAGCGCGCGCCGCCCTCACCGGGTCGAGGACCTTGGGGATCGTTGCCCTGGTCGTCGCCTTCGCCGGCTTCGCGCTGGCCACGAAGCTCGCCATCGTGTGGATCGGGATCGGCATCTTCGGCCTGATCAGGCTGTTCGGCGGATCGGTCGAGCAGGTACCCTTCCGACGAGCATACGAGCAGGCGGACCAGCGGGCGCGCACCGCGGAACTTGCCTTCCTGCAGCGGGTCGGGCTCACCGAACTCGCATCGGTGCGCGACGACGTCGAGCGGTGGATCGCAGAATACAGGCAGGTCGAGGCGGACCTCGCGCGGGAACTCGCGCGCCTGAAGTCCACGCGCGAGGCGAGGCAGCGGGACGCGTTCCTCGACCGCTTCGTCATCCGACGCTCCAGCATCTCCGGCATCGGACCCGCCAAATCGGCGACCCTCGCATCCTACGGCGTGGAGACCGCCGCCGACGTTACCGCGGCGAAGGTGCGCGGCGTGCCCGGCTTCGGGGAGTCACTCACCGCCAAGCTGCTCGCCTGGCGTCGCGGGCACGAGGCGAGGTTCCGCTACAACCCGACGCCCGACGCCTCGGACGTACTGGCGGAGAACGCGGCGCGTTCGGCGTCCGCCGCCCGGCGCGCCGAGCTCCAGGGCAAGATCCGGTCCACGGCCGCCGCGCTGCAGGCCGGCCCGCAGAACGTCGCGGCGCGGGCGCGCCAGCCCGATCCCGCCCTGACCGCCGCACTGCAGGCCAGGGCACAGGCCGCGGTCGACCTCAGGCACCTCGGCATGCCCATCCCGGCGGCGAAGCCGATCAGCCTGACGAGGCCGCCGTTCACGAACGCGCCGGCCGGCCCCGCGACGGCACGACGCCCGACGACCGTCCCGACAGCCACGGCCGGTTCGACGCCGACCTGTCCCCAATGCGGCTCGAGGATGGTGCGCCGCACGGCACGGCGCGGCCCGCGGGCCGGACGCCAGTTCTGGGGCTGCTCACGCTATCCCGGCTGCCGCGGGACGAGGAACTGACATGCCAGACGAGAAAGAGGTAACCCTTCCGCCGCTCCGTCCGGACGACAGCATCCAAAAGCTGCTGCTCTCGACCCCGGCGCACTTCGTCGGCGAGTTCGACACGCCGAGCATGCTGATCTCGCACGCGTGGCCACCGCTCTACACCGGGCGGCGCCAGTGGTTCGGCAAGGACGGCGAATCGCTCAGCAGGACGGCGATCGTCCTGGCATTCCGCACGCCTCCGCCCGAGGAACCGGCACCGGGCCTCGTCGTCCCCAACTACGAGAATGCGGGCGAGGTGCTGGCGTCCGTCCTGAGCGTCCTGTTCGGCAAGAAGTTCGAGAACCACGGCCCGTTCGAGATGTCCGGCTCGTTCGGCATGCCGGACCTGGGGGCGTTCTCGACACCCTGCGAACCCCGGCTCCGGCAGAACGATGGAAGGCCACGGGCCGACCGTCCCGTGCCCCTCAACCTCGAGGAGGTCCGCCGGATCGCACCCATCCTCGGCGCGCCGCGCGAGGACCACCGCGTGGCGACGTTCATGTCGGCCGCGCGGTTCTACCGACGCGCGCTGCTGTCCATCGAGACCGATCCCGAGGGCGCCTACCTCAACCTCATCACGGCCGGGGAGATAATCTCGAGCTTCCACGAAGTGAGCGAAGACGACGCCTTGGACGAGCAGGCCCGGGCGATCCTTGCGCGGGTGGCGAAGGAGATGAAGGGCGGTGAAATGGTGGCGTCCTTCCTCCGCGGTCGGCTGCGGGGGATCAAGCGGAGGTTTGTGAGCGCGATCACGTCGATGGTCGACGACTCGTTCTTCGAGCGGCGCGAAGCGGACGAGCAATTCGGCTCCTTCAAGAAGGACGACTTCCGCAGCCGAATCGCGGCCGCCTACGACCTGCGCAGCCGCTTCGTCCATTCCGGCTATCCGTTCGGCGGCTGGATCAACCTCCACATGACGCGGTTCGAGGTCCCGATGGGCGAACCGGTCCTGGCGGACAAGGAGATGGCGAAGATACTCGCGAAGGCGCCTCTCTTCACCGGTCTCGAGCGCGTCATCCGCTACGTGCTGCTGGCCATGGCGGCGGAGCTTGGCGCCGACGTCGAGGTCGCGCCCGAACAGACCGCCGACGCCTGACAGACGCGGACCCGATCCCCTACGCGGCGAGCGTCGCCGGCATCCACCGCGCCTCCGTGCCCGCGCTCTCGAAGAACAGCACCTCGTCCTTCGACAGCCTGATGAGCTGGCGCGCCTGCACGAGGAAGCGCTCGCCCGCCCGGACCATCCAGAGCTGGCGGTCGGCGGGCCGGTTCGCCTTGGCGAGCAGCGAGGCGGTGTCGATCACCTCGGCGTCGATCGCCAGAAGCTGTCCGTCCACGTCGACGATGTGGCGAAAGCCGATGTCAAAGAATGCCATGTCCCGCGTCTCCTGCGTGCCTCGATCTCCACACATTCGCACGCGTGGGCGTCAGAAGCTGTCACCCCCATGCTCGCGCAGCATGCACAGCGCGTTCACGAGCGACATCTCCTCGACCGTGCGGCACGGCGTCTCGAGGAGCAGCGGGCTCGCGAACACCACCGCCGAAGCTTGAGCGCGCGATACGGCGACGTTGATGCGGTTGAGCGAGAACAGGAACGCGATGTCGCGCGGCAGCTCCTCACCGCTCGAGGTGGTCATCGAGACGAGGCACACGGGCGCCTCTTGGCCCTGGAACCGGTCGACGGTGCCGACGCGGATCGCCTGCGGCAGCGCCGAGCGCAACGCGTTCACCTGCGCGTTGTAGGGAGCGACGACCAGGATGTCGGCGTGGCCCACCGCCCGCTCGCGGCCATCGCGGTCGCGGTAGGCGGCGCCGAGCACGGATCTGACATGCGCCGAGATCGCGTCGATCTCCTCGGGGCTGACCTGCGAGCGCCCGAGATGGGCGACCGCCCGCATGCCCGCGCCGACGAGATCGGCGCCGGTCATCGAGATCAGCGACTGTGCGCCTGCCGCCTCGTCGCTGCCGAGCCGGCCCTCGTAGACGGCGGTCGAGATGAAGCCGCAGACGCGCGGATGCATCCGGCGGCTCACGGGGATGAAGACGCCGCGGTCCGAGGGCACCACGCGGTGCCCGTCGATCAGGAACTCGAGGCACGAGCGGCCGCTGTCGCCCGGATGGCTGCCCTGGATCGGTTGGGGTAGCTGCATCGGGTCGCCGACGAGTACGATGTTGCTGGCGCAGCGCGCCATGGCGAGGATGTTCGCGATCGAGACCTGACCCGCCTCGTCGACGATCAGGTAGTCGAAGGCCGCCTCGGCGTAGCGGGCGAAGTGCCAGGCCGTCGCGCCGACGACGTGGGCGGAGCCGATCTCGGGCGCATCGTTGTCGCTGACGAAGACGATGCCGGGATGCGCATCGTCGTCGCCATCGTCCGACTCCTTCTGAACGACGTGGCAGACCACGCCCTCGTCGCGGGCACGGTCGGCGACGGCCTCGAGCAGGTTGCCGATCGCCTTGTGGCTGTTCGACGACACCGCGATGCGCTTGCCCGCGCGGACGAGGTCGACGATCGAGAGCGCGCTCACGTATGTCTTGCCCGTGCCCGGCGGCCCCTGGATCGCGAGCGTCGTGCCCGCCATCGCGGCGATCGCACGGCTCGTCTCCGCCGGCAGGTCGCGGTCGGCCGGGATCACACCGGCCGGACGCACGCCGTCGGCGAAGACGGGCGGCGACCGCGTGAGCAGATGCTCGACCGCCGGCAGACGGCCGTTGCCCGCGATGATCTCCTCGGTCACCGCGGCGACGGCGTCCTTGAGCACCGAGTTACGCAGGGGCTGCGGCGGCAGCAGGTCGAGCCTGTCGGGAAGCTCGCCCTTCGCAGTCGAGCGACGCAACACCAACGTGTGCGTGTCATGGTCGATCGAGCGGAGGCTGACATCCTCGGGCATCGTGGCTGGCTTGATGCACGGCGACTTGCCGGCGCGCAGCTTCGTCTCCTGCGGCGGGAACCGGTAGGTCCGCTCGAACGACTTGGCGGTGACCTTCACCGGCTCGCCGACCGCCTCCAGCCCCTGGATGCACTCGAGATCGTCGAGCAGTTCCTCGCTCTCCTGCGCCAGGCGGTCGAAGATCGCCCACCAGGTCGGCTTGTCCTCGCGCTTATGGAACTGGCTGAGGTCGAGGAGCAGGTCGGCGACGCGTTCGCCGAGACGCTGGCGGACCGGCCGCAGCCGGGCGCGCAGCAGCGCAACCTCCCCGTCCTCGGCGTCGACGTTAGACAGAGCCCCGCCCTCGGGCACCGCGCCGAGCGTCGGCCATGGCATCGCGTCCGGCTGGACGTCGCGCACCAGCCAGTCGCGCAGCAACTGCGTCGAGACGCAGTCCGTCCTGTTGTAGTCGTAGATCTCGTCGAGCAGCCGCTGCTCGCCGGTCTGCCGCCACTCCTCGTAGAACACGACGCTGGCGCCCGCGCTTACCACGTCCGCGGCGCGCTTCCCCATGTAGAAGGCCTCGAGGTCCTTGATCGAATAGCCCTTCTCGGACGCGACCATCGCCCCCGACACGACCTTGAACAGGTCGACGAAGCGCCGCTCGCGCTGCAGCTGGTCCATCGCCGCCTCGCCGACGCGGTGCTGCGACGTCAGTCGGCGGAGCGCCGCGATTTCGTAGTTCGCGTAGTGGTAGATGTGCGCCGCAGGGTGCCGGCGCATGTGCCCGACGAGAAAAGCGAGGAGGTCCGCGACCGCGCGGCCCTCGTCCTCGCGGTTGTGGGCCCAGAAGGCGCGAAACACCCATTCACCGCCCTCGCGATACCAGAGGCCATGAAGATACTCGAGGCCGCCGGGGAAGTAGGGATCGCCCTCGATGTCGTAGAACACGTCGCCGTCGTCGGGCGCGGGGAGCAGGCCGAATCCCTTGCCTGGCTCGGCGTCGCGAAGCTCGAACGTCGGCGGCCCGCCGGCGCTACGCCCGGACTGGAGCCGCGCCTGAGACACCAGCCGCCGCTGCGTCTCGACCGCCATCCTGGGCACGCGCTCGGCCCGCACCGCGAGCGCGCCCATCGTCGCGACGCCCGCCGCCTCCAGCTTCTGCCGCTGCGAGCGGCTGATCCCGGCGACCAGCGCAAGGCTGTCCTCGCGGGCCCACCGCTCCTCGCAGGCGTCGTTCCAGCGGCACAGGCTGCACGCCGCGACGGGTTCCGGCCTCGTCTCCGGCCGCTCGACGAGAAACGCCTCGAGCATCCGCCGGGCGTAGCGCGCGTAGGCCGACACCTCCGACAGGCGGACGGTGAAGCGGCTGCCGTCGCCGAGCTGGAGGTGCGCCGCCTCGGGCGCGACGCCCTGCACCGTGGTGAGCAGATCCGAATAGAGGCAGAGCTGCAGGACGTGCTTGGGGTCGGGCTTTCGCTTCAGCTTGGTGTCGACGACCTCGTAGGACCACGCGCCGAACGAGGACGGCCGCTCGATTCGCTCCAGGAAGTCGGTGTAGCCGCCCCACGCCCCGCCAAGCAGGGCGCCCTGGAAGATCACGTCGGGACCCGCCGCCATCGCCTCGAGGGTCAGGCGCACCGATTCCTCCAGCGGGATGCCCTCCTTCGGGATCTCGACGACCACGCGCCCCTGCGCCTTCAGCCCCTCCAGGAACGCCAGCTCGTGCTCGTCGCCCTGCCGCTGCAGCAGCTCCGCCTCCGCGCCGTCCTTGCCTGGCTCGACGTCGCCGACCTCGATCAAGCGGAGGTCGAGCGCGGTCGCGTGGCGGCACCCCTTGAACCGCATCAGGTCCGAGGCGGACAGCCTCAAGGCGTCGTCGATCTTGCGCATGCGCATTCCCCTTTCGTCCGCTATAGCATATCAGGGTGACAAAAGCTGTCGGGGTTATGCAATGTCGTTCGCGAAGGCCCAGGAACTGCTCAAGCTCGCGATGATGGCGACGCGGCGAAACGGCGTATCGCTTGAGGAGATCGTCGAGGAGTTCGGCTGCGTGCACCGCTCGGCGCAGCGGATGACCGACGCGCTGCAGGCCGCATTCGCCCAGACCGAGACCGAGGACGGCGAGGACCGGAAGCGCCGGTGGCGGATCCACGCCAAGGTCATCGCTCCGCTGCTTACGCCGTCGGCCGAGGAGCTCGCGGCGTTGTCCACCGCCATCTCTGAACTGGAAGCGGAGCAGATGGCGACGGAGGCGGCGACGCTCCGCGGGCTGCAATCCAAGGTCCGCGCGCTGCTGCCCCCCGGGGCCGGCACGCGGCTCGCCGTCGACGAGGAGGTGCTGCTCGAGGCGCTGGGCCACGCCGCACGGCCGGGACCACGGCCCGCGATGAGCAGCGAGGTCGACGCCGCAATCTCCGAGGCCCTCAAGGGGCCGTTCCTGCTGCGGATACACTATCGCAGGCGTTCCCAGGACAAGCCGACCGAACGCGTCGTCGCACCGCACGGCCTGCTGCTCGGCGTCCGCCGCTATCTGGTCGCGCGCGACACGGCCAAGAAGAACGCCCGTCTCCAGCACTACCGCGTCGAGGAGATCCATTCGGCCGAGGTCCTCGCCGAGAGCTTCGAGATCGACACCGACTTCAACATCCGCAGCCATGCCGAGAAGGGCTTCGGCTCATACGAGAGCGCCGCGCAGCACGGCGAGGTCGTCTGGCGCTTCACTCCCGACGCGGCCGACCACGCCCGCCGGTTCGTCTTCCACCCGACGCAGACGGTCGAGGAGGAGAAGGACGGATCACTCCTCGTGAGGTTCAAGGCGTCGGGCCACCTCGAGATGTGCTGGCACCTCTACTCTTGGGGCAAGTCCGTCGAGGTGCTGCAACCAGCGGCGCTGCGGGAGATGGTTCATGGGCATCAGAGAGAGTTTGAGGCGCTGCCGTAGCTTATGATTTTAAATTCAATCACCACTAGTTCCGTAGCGTCACGCTGAGTCCGCTTATTGATCTCTAGAGTTCAAAATTGTGAGGCAGCTAACGTAACCGGCACTTAGCGGCCGTCCCATGCGTCATATCGTTGATGTCCGCATTGGCCGGCGAGCTGCCTAAAACCTGCCAGGCAGCTTACGGCCCGATTTCAGTCATGAAATCTCTGGCCCCGATCGGCTCCGCCCAAACCGCCAATTGATCCCATCGGTGCGCATGATTCCGGCGGCCTGATTGCCGAGTTGCTTCTCCAGCGCCGGCCGCCAGGGCACCAGCGTAAATTCGCGGCTTTTTTCAACCAACGCGAACCGACCACTGATCAGATCCACCCGACGTGCGAGCCGTCCTTCGATGCGGTCACCACTCTTCGCCTCCGCAAAGCTCTTTCCCAACTCATCGGAAAGTTTCCCGGCCGCTGACAGCAACTCCTGCCGCTGGAGTATTGCCAGAGCATTCGCCCGCAATCGAATGCGATCCCCCTCCCCGTCTGCGAGCTGCTGCTCAACCAGCCATTGCCGACGCGCCGCCAGCGCGCTGCGGACCTCGCGCCCGAACCCGGCGTCGCGGACTGGCGCGGGATCGCTCGACGCCAGCTCGCGATCGAGCCAAGTGGCTGCGTCCGCGGCGCGCAATTGGTCGAGCGGCACCGCTGATAGCGTTTTGACTTCGACCGGCTGATCGCTGTGGCGACGCGCCTCGTAAGCCGCTGCACGATCCACATGGTCGGCAGCGATCGACCATGCGCCATCTGGCTCGCGCGCCACACCCGCACCTGCACGCCGCATCGCTTCAAGCCGCCGAACGTGCGCCTCGGCGAACGCCTGGGTCGCAGATGGATCGTGCCGCAAGTGGAGATCGACCGAATAGCGCCCGGAGTTGGCAGCGGCGACCTCCGCCACCACCCGGTCAGCATCGCGGATGGCGAGCGTACGCGCGGTCACGCGGATGATGGCACCCTCAGGAATCGGGTCGACCGCGTCGCCTTTGCCGATGTCGACATAATGGGCGTGCCCATCGATGCCGTCGATCAGCAGATAATGGCGGTCATTGTGCTCGTCGGCCAGCCCGCGCATGATGACCCGCCCGACGACCGGTTGCGGATCGGATTCCCCAGCGCCGAACACGCTGCGTCCGATCCATGGGCGCTCGAGCTTCCGCGCAGTCAATTCGCGTTGCATCGTGCGAATGATGTCACCGCGCTCGCCGATCCGGCGAAGCGTCTCCTCGAGCTCCTCGGCGAGATGCCAATTCCCGCCGCCGACATTTTCGGCGAGGCCCATGCTCGCCAGTTTCTGCAGCCGCCCAGCGCGCAGCGACTGCTGGAATGGATCGCGATCCGCCGAATTGACGATGCGATGCTCATCCATCGACCGGACCAGTCGGCGGTCGATCGCGGTCAGCCGCTCCTCGCCGATATCGTGCCGCAGGCGCGCTTCGATTTCCTGGTCGGTTCGCGGGCCCAGATCGAGCGTTGCCAGTTCGGCGGCACGTTCGCGGATTCCGTGCGAAATATATTCTCGGGCGATGATCAGATTCTGGCCACGATCATCGACACCGCGCAGCATGATGTGCGTGTGCGGATGGGCGGTGTTAAAATGATCGACCGCGACCCAGTCGAGCTTCGTTCCCAGATCGGCTTCCATCTGCGCCATTAGCCGGCGGATATAAGGTTTGAGATCGGGGTATTCCGAACCATCCTCGGCCGAGACGATGAAACGGAACTGATGGCGGTCGCCCTTGCAGCGATCAAGGAACGCCTCGCCGTCGGCGGTGTCGCGGTCGGCCGAATAGAGCTGGCCGGGCGCGCCGTCGCGGGTGACGCCGTCACGCTTAATATAGTGCAGGTGCACGCGCGCAGCCTGCAGCCCTTTCGCGCCGAGCCGGACCAGCCTGGCCTTGACCACCGCGCGCCGCGCGCGAAACGCAGCCAGGCGATCGCGGCTAGATAATAGCCGCCCCATACTCGCCCCGCGGCCGATGCGGTTGCCGTCGAACCGGCGATTGCGGATCGCTCCTTTCTCCGCCGAACGAGCGGCCGCGGCGACGACGGTTGCAAGATAGCGCCGCGCCCGTTTTCCACCGCCAAGGCTGCGTTGCTTTCCGAGCCGCGGGGTGAAGTCGTCGTCGTCACTCATGACGCGCCACCAAGAGCCGGAGTCTCGTGAATCGAGGCAATAAACGGCGGATTTCCGCCATTCCGGCCGGGCGTGTCTCGCAGACGACGAGCCATATCTCGCGAAAAAATGATGTGCAGACAATCACATAGCAATGCCTGTGAGGCATTGCCTTTATCTTGCATTCCCTTCTTCTGCTCTTCTCCCCCTGCCCGGCTCAAAAAGAAGGCCGGGACACGACGCCTGTCCGGCGCCGTATCCTGGCCTGCCCGAGGTCGAAATTCATGCATCCGCAAATGCCTTGAGCGCGTCCCCGCGCCGCCCGAACCTGCGCTTGCCCATCATCCCGTGCGCGTTGCCGTCGCCATCGACGATCATCATCGCGACGAACCAGCGCCCGTCCAGCCGCCCAACGATCCGCACCCGATCGAGCTCGATTTCGTCGTCGAAGCCGCCCGAATAGCAGCCGATCCAGCGCTCCTCAATCCGCGCTTCCCAGTGAAAATCGACCTCTTCCGCCTCCAGAAACCGGCGCGCCAACGCCTCACCGGCACCGCGGCCGAACTCGATTTCGAGCCCCGCAACCAGCGCCGTCAGTACGCGCTCCGAGGCGGCCGAAATAGGTTGAAGATAGGCCATGATATGCTCCTTCGCTGTCGTCCTCCCGATTGAGGACAGCAGTCGAAAGACGGGCGGGGGCACGGCTGTCAGGGCCGCCGGAGCGATAGCGGAGGCGCCGCGCAGCGGACGTGGGGGGAACCGATTTGCGCAGCAAATTGGGGGGCACCCGCGGGCCTTGATAGCCGTGCCGCCACCCGTCATGCTCGGACTATCGAGACGAGCCCCTCCCCGCTCGCGATCATGGCGACACCTTGCGGATCGCGAACAATATGATCGCCGACACCTTTGGCGGGTCGGACACTGTCGCCACCGCCGGCTCGCGCTGCACCGCAAATAGGGAGGGTGGCGAAGGCAATTGGGCGTCGACCCGAGCGGGGACGGCCGGTTGAACGCCAATCGCGCCGAGATAGGCCACCGTCTCGCGCGGTAGCGGCGCAGTGCCAGCGAGCCACGCCGCATAAGGTCCCGGTCCAGCGTTGTAGGCAGCGAAACAGCCCGGATAACCGAACCGATCATACATCAGCCGCAGATAATAAGTGCCCGCGAGAATGTTGTCGCGCGGGTCATCCGGATCGTCGCCCAGCCCGAGCACCGCCCGCGCCGATGCCCACGTCGCGGGCATCAGCTGCATCAGCCCGATCGCCCCTTTCGAACTGCGGATCGGCCGTCCCGCGATCTCGGTGCGCCCACCACTTTCCCTGAGCATGACGCGCTCGATCCAGGTGGATGGAACGCCGAACCGGGCCGAGGCTTCACCGATATAGGACCGCCAGCGCACGACCCCGTCGGCATGCGCGGGTATCGCCGCGACCAGCGCCAGAGCGGCGATGAGGCGGATCAGCGCCGCCACAACAGCACCGCTCGGCCGACCACATCGGTATCTTGGGTAACGCCGACATAGCGGCCATCGAACGAATCCAGCGTGTCCATCAGCAGGAACAGTTCGCCGCCACGCAGCCGGATGCAGCCTTCCCACCAGGGCAAGGGTCGGCCGTGCGGGTCGGACAACTGGCGTACGGCGACCTGCCGGTTATCGATCAGGATCGCGCGGCCGCGAGCACAGACCTGGCTGCCAGCGGCGGCCGCAACACGCTTCACCAGCGGCACGTTCGCCGGGAGGTAATGCCGTTCGGCGGCGAGCTCGCGGTAGCGCGCAGGCAGGCGTGCAACCACCATATCACCGGCGCTCGCGGGAGCGTCCGGAAACACCCGATACAGCCCGATCGGCGCGCTGGCGCTGGCGTTCCTGACAAGGCGCGGTGCCGGTGGCCACACGATGGTCAGCCCTAGCGCGATGCAGCCGGCCGCCAAGCCGGCGACCATCAGACGGATGCTACGGTGCCGGCGCACGCTACGTATTTGCTCGCCCCAGGCGAACAATGGCGCGTCGCCGGTCGAGGTCCGGCGTGTGCTCATTGTCCGATCTCCCGAGCGCTATGCTCGCGGCTCCACAGGTCGAGATCGTCGATATGATATTGGACGAAGCGGCTGTGGCGACGGAAGACGGGGCCTTCCCCGCGCACGCGCAGGCGCTTCAACAGGCGGCTGGAGATTTTGAGATAGGCCGCCGCCTGATCGGTATTGAGGAACGGCGAGCCGCGTTTGGCGCGCTGCGCGCGTTCGATATCGTCGGGATTGTCCATGGGAGGTCCGCTCCGCACTGGAAGCGGCCCCATGCCGCTTCACGCGGCACTCCATCTGTCGCAGCGGACACTCGTCGGGGAGGGTCGAAAACGCCTATAGGCGTTTTCGACCCTCCCGCGGCCTAACTGATGATCTGGCGACGTACCGCCGGCTTAAAACGTCACGATCAATACCAGGCGGCGACACCGCCATGGTGCGAGCAGGCGCCGCGATGGTTGACGGCATGGGTCTCGCTCCCGTCCCTGCACTTGCCGGTCGCGGCGCCGGCCGGAACGGCTGGACGCGTCACTGGCGCCCGCGCAACGGCAGGCTTCGGCGCAGCGACAGGCTTGGGAACCGGTGCCGCCGCGGGTTTCGGCGCCGGTGCAACAGCCACCGTTGATGCGGCTGCGGCTCCCTTGCAAACAGCCTTGTTGGCGTTGCCGGGCTTTGAGCAATCATAGTTGCGTGTCGTTTTTGCCGGGGCGCCAGCGGCCGTCTTGGCCGGGGCGACCTTGGCCGGCCCGGCGGCTTTTGCCGGCGCCGCGGCCGTAGCCTTGCCCTTGCAAACAGCCTTGTTCGCGTTGCCCGGCTTCGAACAGTCGTAGTTGCGGGCCTGGGCCGATCCGGCGGCAAGAACCAGAGGTAATGCGGCGAGGAACAGATAATGTTTCATGGCGACCTCCTCCTAGAGAAGGCAATAGTGCAGTGCTTTTTTATGCCCGGCAATCTGGCCATTCTTGACCGGAAAAGCGCGCGCTGATCGTCGGATTGTCAGCCGTCAGCGAGCCGCCGCTCGGCGATCGTCTTCACCTCGGCTTGGAGGAACTCGACGCGCTCGACGATCCAGTCGAGTTCCTCGCGGCTGATCTTGTAGTGCGGCGAATAGCGCGCGTTGACATAGGCCTGCTGCAAAAGCTCGAAGCAGCGCCGCGCCAACTTGGTATCGCGCGGCCACACCGGGATCAGGTCGCGTGCGACGTCCTCGGCCTGCGCGCGCAGAAAATTGAGCTTGTGCGATTTCGGGCTGTATAGCGTGTGGACCAGCAAGAAGCAGTGGTAAAGGCGCTCCGTAGCTTGGTGAAGAGCGAACGCCGCTTCGTTGAAATTGCCCTCTGAGATCGCGTGGTGCCCCATGCTGAGAAATGCGCCCGCGCTGGGAAACCATTGGTCGAAATGCACCTGCGCTTCCTCACGCGCGACCGCAGGATCGAGCGGTTTGGGCGTATCGAATGGGTGATTGTCGAGCTGGTAAAGAGCGACCCCGTCGCGCACGATATCGACGAAAAATGGCCGCCCGCGCGCGAGCTGGTCGTTCACGTCCTTCAAGCTGTGGACGATGAAATTGGCCGGTGCCGACAGCCGTTTGGCGATCGAATAATCGCGTAACAGATGGTCGCCGGCCTTCGCCCAATAGTCGAGCGTGTCGGTCAGGCGATCGTCATTGACCACCACCAGGAGGTCGTAGTCCGAGAAATAGCCGCCGACCGGATCGGCCACCCAGTCGCCGCGCGCATAGGAGCCGTAAAGGATCACCTTGAGGATCCGGCCCTGCTTCTTCCACTTCTGTGTGGAGAGGCTGGTCGCGTCCTCAAACTCGGCGAACAGGATCTCGACGATACGGTCGAGATCGCGGCGCTTGCGATCGGGGAGATGACTGAGGTCGGTTTTCATCGGAGGTGAATCCTAGCGGGCTTCTCGCGTGCGAAGCAATGGCATCGACCCCGCGCCGGCAGGGCGCGGGGTCGCGCGGGGCTCAGTCGGCCGGGTTCCAGATGATGGCGAAGGTGTCGTCATCGTTCTGGCCGGCGGCGCGGCCGAGATTGGCGTAGAGCCGGCGCGGCCCGAATTCGGGGGCGGCGAGGCTCAGCGACACATAGTCGTTGCCCGAGGTTTCGCTGCGGCGGAGCCAGCCGGCACCGACCTCGACGCCGCCCGACGTGACCCGGTAGTCGGGCTGATTGTCACCGGACTTGCGGGTATTGGGCACGATCAGGACCTCGGCCCGGATCGAGAGGGTCTTGAGCTCGCCCTTGAAGGCGTTGCCGTCGCGGGTGACGTAACCGATAGCGGCCAAGGTAGTTCTCCTTCTTGCTCGCGTCGGCGGAATGCCGGGCGATGGGCAGGCCGAAGGGACGGGCAAGTGGAGCGGCGAACCCGTAAGGGCCGCAGCGAGCAGCGAAGGACCGGAGCCGAAGGCTTATTTGCAGCGCAAGCGGTCGCGAGGAGGCCCCGCAGGGGTCGGGGAAATAAGCCGGCAGGCGATGGTTTGGCCGGACCGCGACCGTTCCAGGTCACATGCCCCAAGGAGCCGGCATTCCACGGGGGCAATGCACAGGAGACGCCGCGGCCATTTGGAACAGGGCTGCGCGACAGCCGCTTTCGAGTAAGCTGGGCATCAGCTCGTACCGAGGACGATCAGCCGTCGGGAGTCGATCCCGCCACACCCGTGACAATTAGCCGTCCGTCGCGATTGCTTGGCGACATCATTCATAGGATGAGGTGGGTTCGTCCGAAATCACGAGGCTGGCCGTGTACCCACCCCACCCGCTCCAAGCAACATGTCTCGGAAACGCGATCTGCGAAAATCCTCTATGCGAGCCTTCCGGACGACTGGGTGATCCGCGGCCTCAGCGAACGGGATTATGGCATGGACGTCCTGATCGAGATTTGCGGCGAGGGGCGCGTGACTGGCGACATGATCGTGGGACAGATCAAGGCCCAGGAAAAGTTCACGATCGGGGTGACGAACAAGCGGCAATTCAACGGGCTACGCGATACCACCTATAAATATCTGCTGGGACAAGCGGCCCCGAGCTACCTGTTCGTCGTCTCCCTCAGCGACAAGGCCGTTTATTGGCGGTCGCTGCGCGAGCATGACCGGTGCTCGTCCGATCAGGATGCCGGGCTCCCCTCGATCTCAATGCACCGCTGCCTCGATCTCTCCGACGCGGGCACAATTGCGCTTGAGCATTCCTATGAGCTCGAGAAGCGCTGGCCGGGTGTCGAGCATGCGATTCTGGACGCGCTGATGTTCTTCAATGCGCTGGGGCCGCTGTTCCTGGCATGCCGTCGCCTGCCCGAGCGGTTTCCGCTGCCGTCCGCCGTGCAACTGCTCTTCGTCAATCATTACGAATATTACGGGCTAATACGGCGCTATGTCATGGGTCAAGGCACCACCTCGCCTTTGCCGGACTTCTATGGGATGGCGGTCAACGCGGGGGAGATCAGCGATAAGCTGACCTTCACGGCGGGGTTCGTAACCGATGTCTTCGGCAAGTTCCTGTACGATTATGTGCGCGCCATCGACCAGTGCGATCAGCTCGTTCGCGTCAATCAACGCCGATACTGGCACAGCAAATATCCGTTCCAGCTAGCGCATCTCGACGCCTTCCCTTCGTATTTCGTCGTGGAGGACTGGATGGCACGCTATTATTTCGACGAATATGAAAACGAGACTGGCCACATCAACCTCGCCATGTTCCAGGATGTCGACGACGGCACGCGTAGCGATTTCAGCCTATTCATACGTCGTGCGCCGGAACGATAGACCGGGAGCGTTTGGCACCCAATTGCGTCGTCGCGCGCTTTCTGCTGATCTCGAACGATGAACCCCATTCTCCAGACCGTGATCACGCTGGCCGGTCCCATGATCGGGATCTGGCTTGGCGTGGTTCTTGCCGAAGGCAAGTCCTATCGCGAGCGGAGCTGGGATCTGAAGGCGCAATCCTATTCGGCTATTTTCGGTGCCCTCGAGACGATGCGTCGGTCGACCGACCGCTCGTTGCGCGCGGAGATGAATGGACGCGAACGCGACGAAGCAGACGAAGCGCGAGACAATGAGGATTACCGGGTCGCCCGAGACGAGCTGTTCGTCCGCATCGCACGCGAGAGCTGGATCCTTCCGGTCGAGGTGCAAGAGAGCGTGGGCCGTCTGGAGAAGAAGCTCAACCAGCGTTTCGACACCTATTTCGACAGTCTCGACGAAGGCATTGGGGCGCTAAAAGAGGCATCGACCTCTCTCCAGAAATTTGCCCGCAAGGATATGTCGACGCAGCCACGGCGCCGGTGGGCTCACCTGCCTTTCCGACGCGGGTCGACCTGATCGATGCGCCATCGCCATGTCACGCCGGCCGGCGTTGCCGTTCAGGTGGGCGGCACGCTTCCGGCACGATTTGTTGCGTTCGGCGGGGCATGACGGCGGCGAAGAATCTCGGCGCCGGCGAACCGATGTTCGTGTTCAAGGAGTTAGAAGGCAGGGATGGCGAGCCGCCGCATACGATCGGCTTCACCGACGTCGACGTCCAGCCACTCGGGTATGATGAGCTCGCGAACGCGCGACTGCACGAAAAACTGACGATTCCGCTCAACTGGGATAAGTCGAAGGTCGTCCATACGACGATCGCGGGTATGGATCAGTCCAAGCGCTACAAAGTCGCGACGACGCTCGAAAGTCCTTTCACATCGCAGGCGATCGGGCTGGTTAAGGGCGGCTGGCTGCCCTCTGCCTTCGCGGTCATGCGGCAGAACACGACGGTGCTCGTCGATCGCAACGTGGTCACGCGGATTAACGGTCGCTTCGACAATGGCGAAAATCGCGGCGCCGAACCGGATTTTCTGGATCTGTTCGCTGACCAGCCAATCCGTATCAATCCGTTGCTTTTCGTCATGGAAGGCAACGACCGCGAAATACCGACACCGGAACAGGCCGCGAGCCAGCTAATGGAGGTCGAAGCGAAGCTACGCGCCGCACTTCCCCAGGCGCAAATCGTGGGCGGGCCCGACCACTTTAGGGGAGCGCTTGGTTTGCTTGAGGATTCGCGTAAGAGCTTCGAAGCTAGGACTAGCTTCCTCCTCGACATCGGGCCAAGGCTCGCCGCACCGGTGGGCCGGGCAAGAATGAGTGCGACATGGGCCGACATCGTTGCCACAGCCGACACCCATGGCATACCCCGAAACTCGCTTGTGCTTCTGGCGACCCTGAGCGCGATCGCCGTTCCAAATGGCCGGAGCCCAGCCCGACGATTGCTCAATTTCAAACGAAATTACGGCAGGGGCGACGCCTATAACGCGCTCGCCGATCTCCGCGCGCTTGATATTCTGATCTCGCTCTTTTGCCTCTTCCCGAACGATCCTGTGCAACTTTGCACGTCGGACAAGGATCTCGCCTTGCTGTGGACCGGGATCCAAGCCTCAGACTTCAGGATGGAGGGCCGTAGCTATGTCTTTGACATGGCGCCGGTAGAAGCGCTCCTCCCGGGCGACACCTATTCCGCGTGGAGGAGGGTTCTGTCCACGGAAGCCGGCATCGCGATGAGTTGAGGTTTCGGTAAACCTGGACTGGCCAGGGCCTGCCTGTCGACGCATGCGTCCCATTGGTCATCACAGATTGTTTCGAAGAACGGATCGGTCACGGACCGACACATAGGTAGCGGACTACGATAGTCGAGGCGGCAACCGGCGGGCGGCTGTCGACGGAAAAAATGCTAGGACCGGCTATGCGCATCGTCCGCAAAGTGATCGACAGCAATTACCTGCGCGATCCCGCGCTGGCGGACTATCTCGGCCGCTCTCCGCGTCATATCGCCGTGCTCACCGAATTCGTCCTGCTTGAAGCCCACAAGAAGGATCCGCTCATCACGGTCCCGAAATCGATCGCGATCCTCGCCCAATTTCCCGATCAGGTGGAGGTGATCCGCCCTTCGCGGAGACTGGCGAGGTTTCCCGGCCGGTCGGCCGGATTGCAGCGACGACTAATCGACCAGGAGCAATCGCGCGCGTTTGCCGAGCTCTGCCGGCAGATGCGTCGAACTCGGGACGACCCGGCAACGCAGGAAGCGATCCGGAGAACCGCCGAGATCGCCTCGACCCATATCGACGGCCTAGTCGCGGCCGCGCCGACCATCATCGCGCTGTTCCAGGGGCACGTCGCCCGCTTCACGCCTGCCGAACTGGTCGCCCTGCGCACGCGCCAGTCTCGGTCCCCTGACATGCAGCGCAAGCTGCTCGATATCGTGGTCGAGACGACCAAGGACGTGGCCGCGACGACGTCCGCGATCCCACCCGCCTGTCGGCCGGCGGAAATCGCGAACCTGCCGGTGTTCCGCTATTGCCTCTGCATGATGCTCTTGTTCATTCGCTGGATCGAGGTCGGGCGACAGACCAAGACCGCAAACAATCGGATCGCTAACGACGTTATCGACGCGAACATCGCAGCCTATGCGACCTATTTCGACGGCGTTCTCAGCACCGACGGCAAGCTTCGCGCGCTCCACCGGGAAGCGCGGCAGGTGCTCCGCGAGATCGGTGGCGCGGTACCGGCACAGCATCGTCTATCGTGACGGACCGAATATTGCGCACTGAAGGGTCGGTCGAGGCAGGCGCCAGCGACGCTCGCAGACCTGCTCAACGGCCATGTACCCGGAACCGTGCCTACGATAGACTCGGTCCGGTCGGCGGCGTCGATGATCAGTGTCGTCATTGCCCAGCATCGGCCTGGCGATACGCAATGCGGTGCCGCCTGATAGCGCGGGCAAAAGATCGAAAAGGTCGCGACTGCGCAAGTCGTGGCGGTTACTTCCGCACGAGGAGCGACGTAGCATGCCAGACAAACTCAGCCGCCGGCGATCGTCTAGCATGGCAGGATCGGCGACCAGGACCTTAAGCCCGCAGCCATTGCCGGTGCCGCACGGCAGGCTGACCGATGCCGAGGCGATCGCCATCGCTGGCGTGGATGCTGCTGCCGCAATCGATGTGTTGGCGGCCGAGGCCCAGGGCACCGACGCCGCGTCCGCGGTAAGCGTGCTCAAAGGCTTGGCCGAACAGATCAACGCCGCGCTCGCCGCACTGACGCCGCCCGCGCCTGCGCCAGCACCGTCCGCCGCGCCTCGGTCCGGCCGGCACGCGTGACCAAATAGTCCGGTAGCAGAAGCGATAAATGGCTCTGGCCAGCCCACTCGTGATGGTCATCCGCCGATGAGGGGATGACACCACGGTCCCCGCATATGCTAGATCCCTACCACCATGGCCGGAAACGAAATCGAGCTCGGGCGACGCTATTTCTGCCGCGAGGAAAGCTCGGGCGACGAACACAGCGGGATCTTTCATATCGACGAGCACGAAATTGCCGCAGCCTTTTGCTCGTTCGATAAGTCCTTGCCGAAAAATTTCGCCGACCCGCTGCTGGTCCGTCTGGAAAACGGCCAGATGGTATCGCTCTATAAGAACATCGCCGGCGGAGGAACGACCTATAATGATGGCAAAGGCAAAGCGGGTCCCTTTACCCGTCGGGTGATCTCGAACATCGCAGTGATCGGGCGCGATCCCTGGCATTCCGCCGACTCGATCCGGCGCGTCCAATTCTCGATCGCCGTTTCCGACGACCTTCTCCACCACAGCGACAGGTTCGACGCGATCGCCGATGCAGAGTTCGGAGAGATGCCCGATCCCACGCTATTCGAGTTGAACACGGCCGGTTGTACGGTGAAGGTCTGGTACGCGGCATCGGGTAACATGACGTTCAAGCGCGCGACGACGATCGCCGTGCGCTACGCCGTCGAATTCGACGATCCGGCAGCCCTAGACTCCTATCTCGCCCTGGTGACCTGCATCGTCCGGTTTGTCTCCGCGGCGCTCGGCCGCCGCCTAGCTCCGTTGGATATCGCTATCTCCCGGCTGCCCTATGAGGAGTTCATAAAAACGGTCGAGGCGCGCACCTACGAAGGCGACTACCAGGTGCACTACATCTGGCCGTCGAAACCGCCTTCCGACACGCCGTGGGTCGGGAATTCCTTCGTCCATGTGCGGGATGACAGCGAACTCGCGGCGTTCGTCGACTGCCTGCGCACCTGGATCGAACGGGACGAGGATTGGCGGGATGCCACCAATCTCATGATGAAATCGCTCGCGCTCGAAGGTGTGGTTTCCGGAGAGCGCTTGCTCACCGCCTGCAAATGGCTGGAGGAAATTCCAGGCGCAGAGTCGGCGCTGGTGGTGCCGGAGGCGGACATCGACCAAATCGCCTCGGCCGCGGCCGCTGAAGCCGATCGTCTGGGACATACCGGCTATAAGGAGCGCATTGCCGGTGTGATACGCGGCCAGCTTAAGACCGAAACCAACGGCGAGCGCTTCGAGCGGCTCAGAGAGTCGATAGCGGCCCGGTTCGGAGAAACGACTTTGGGACCTGATGTGGTCTCCTTTCTCCTTCAGGCGATGCGATTTCGTGGAAAGGTAGCGCACGGTCATTTCGATTTTAAGGACGACGACGAGTACAAGGCCTTCGTCAAATCGGTCTACGCGATGGAAGCCCTTTGCTATCTGCTCACCATCAAGGACCTGCCTATGACCGACGACGGCGCGAAACGGGCGGTCGGACGCGATATTGCCTCCAACTACCGACACTGCATTTAATTGCGACCGCCTCGGTCTGTGCCTCGGCCCTTCTCCCGTGCGGGCAGCAGCGATATCGCGTTTCACGCCCGCGCTGCGTCAGATCGGCCAGGAAAACCCGAACGCGGTCTCGCCCGACACCTGACCGTCCGGCGCATAACGGCGTTCGACGATCTCGCCCCGGCCCTCCGCATCGACCGCCACGACGGTGCTGCAACGCGTACCGTAGACCGGATTGCGGATGAAGATCGGCGACTGCGTCGGTTCTTGCAGGACGTCGGATGGGCTCGCGGGCTCGAGTCCGGCGTCGGGCAGCCGGTCGTCGCCCAGCGCGTCGAGCAATGCGCCGGGCAGGGTCGCGCCGCCGACGATCCAGTCGAGCAGGCCTTGCTTTAGGCGCAACGTCTTGGGCCAGGGTTCGTCGAGCGTCCCGTTGGACAGGCCGTAGAGACCGGGCGCGAGCAGGCTGTGGATCGGCCCGGGTCGGTTCGACATGAAGATCGCGCGGTCGCGATCGGCGAAGATCAGGTTGAACGGGTTGAAGTCGTCATAGGAGACCTGGTCGGGATCGGCGTACCGCCCCTCACCGGCGAGCAGGTCGGAGACCAGCGCGCCGCGCGAGGCGCGGTCGGGCCGCGGGGCGCCATAGCCGCGCAGGTTGGTGACGACAGAGAACCGGCCCCGTTCGGACGCGCCTGCCCATGTCCCGCCCGATTGCAGATCGCGCCCCGCAATCACATGATCGGGGTGCGCCCATCGAGCCAGCGCGGCCGCCGGCCGCTCGTGCAATTCGTCGCGATTGCCGGCCATGACGAGATGCCAGCGCGGATGCGCCTTCCAGGCCAGAGCGAGCACGCACATCGCACCTCTATGGCCGATCGGCAGGCGGTCGGGCGAGCAATATTCAGCAGCGGCCTCTCAACTATCGATCAGTTGACCGAAGCGTATCCGGCGCGCATCGGCCACCAATGACCGATGCCGTGCGAAAACTGATCGAGCGCCTCGCGCCCGATCCCGTCTGCGACGATTGCATCGCCGACCGGCTCGCGCTGGCCGATCGCCAGGAGGCCGGCATTGCCGCGAGCGCGCTTGCGGGGACCAGCCAGTTCGAGCGACGCCGCGACGCTTGCGTGTTGTGCGGCAACACCAAGCCGACGACGCGCCGATTGTCCTAGGCCCGATCCGTGGCGCCCTTCCGGGCGCGACCGATCGTCAGGGGCAAGAGATCGGCGCGTAGCGGCGGACGGCGAAGCCGCCCGCGATCTGGGCGCAGGACAAATCCCTGCCCCGCACCGAACAGCGCGCGACAGTGCGGCCATAGCGGTCGGTATCGGTCTGGCGGCATACCATTGCTGCACCGCTGACCAGCACGCGGAGATTGTCGGTGCTGGCGAACGGGTCGCCCGGCGTGCAAGCGCGGCCCCGCGCGCAATGGCCGGGCAGTTCGGGCGCATCGATGCCCTGCAGGCGAATACGCGTGGCGCCGCAGCGCAGCGTGTCGCCGTCGACGACCCGCGGATCGGTGCAGCCGACATCGTCGCTCGATCTGGCCGCCGATATCTGACCGACCGGCACCTGGCTCAGCCCCAGCCCGATGGTCGCCCCTGCCAGTAGCCCGATCGCGGTCACCGGGCCATACCGCCGGATCACGGTCGGCTTCCGCTTCGGCGGATGGAGAAGGGAGATACCTGGTTTGTGGCGCATGACGCTCGAAAGCCTATTTTCCCGCATTGATCAATGTCGACCCGATCTTGCCGTCGCCGCGATCCGGGGCCAGACTCCCGGTCCTCACATAAGAGGAGTTGCCCATGTATCGTTTCGCCCTCGCTCTAGCCGCAACCGCGATGCTCGCGGCGCCGGTAACCGCCGCCGGCACACGCTGCCGCGATGCCCATGGCAAGTTCATCAAATGCCCGACGACGCCCAAAAAGACCGTTCGCTGCAAGACCGCCAACGGCAAGTTCGCGAAATGCGGCACGCCCGGCGCCAAGCCGATCTGAACCGAAATCTGGGCCGGGCTCGCGTCCCGGCCCAGTACTGGGCACACCTTCCCTCTTCCGGACCTGCTAGTCGATGGCGTCGCATATCGCGCTTCTCCACAGCGTTACGATCGGCGAAGGCCGGCGCCTCGTGATGGCGGAATGGCGCGCGATGATGGCAGCGGTTGGCCTCGAGAATCCGCGAACCTGGGTGGCGACGGGCAACGCGCTGTTCGACAGCGAGGAGGTGTCGATCACGCAACTCGAGCAGCGCCTGGAGGCGGCCTTTGCGCGATCGTTCGGGCGCCAGGTCGATACGATCGTGAAGACCGCCGCGCAGTGGACCAGGTTGGTCGCGGCAAACCCGTTCCCGGACGAGGCCGAACGGGATGGCACCCGGCTCGCGGTGCGCGTGATGCGCGACCCCCTCGACCGAGCCGCCCTGAAGGGGCTGCTGCCTTATGCGACCCAAAGCGAGCGTCTCGCGATCACGCATGGCGATCTATGGGTTCATTTCGACCAGGACCCGACCCGCTCCCGGCTGGCCAACGCCCTGACGACCAAGCGCCTGGGTGCGGGCACGATCCGGAACTGGAACACGGTCCGCCGTCTGGGCGAGATGATCGCGGCATAGGGAACCGACAATCGCGTGGCGCAATGCCGTCGTTACTCGGCGAGCGCTCCTGCCGGCAGGGTCAGCATGACCTGGTCGACCTCGACCTTCCATGCCGCTGCCAGTGCGGCGAGCTCGGTCCGCGAGACAGGCGCGCCCCGATAGAGTTGGTCGAGACGGTGATCGGGAATGCCGCTCGCCCGCGACAGCAACCGGTAGGGCGTCGCCGACTGCAACGCCCAGGCAAGCAGCCATGGCTCGCCGGTGGCGATCGCCTGAGCAACGGCCGGCAACGGATTCCAGTTCGGACGCTCGACGCCGAACATCAGGCGGCCGCGAAAAGCGGGAGCTGTTCGCCCCTCGCGGCATAGATGCCCCGCGCCCGGAGCGCCGCATCGACCGCCCGGCGATAATGGACCGTCCGAACGCGTTCAGCCTCGTCAAAACCGACCGGCGCCCACTCCTCGCTCGGATAACAGGCATCGTAGATCGCACGCGCCGACGCGCGCAGCAGCGGATCGTGCTGCACGATGTTTCTCCCTCATGGCTCGAATCGCCGCTCGCACGGCGGACGGGAACATTAGAACAAAGAAGGAACATTTGGCAAGATATCTTGCCGGGCCATGCAATGCCGCCGCGCGCCCAAGCCCCGCGAGGGGCGCGGGCGCGCGGCCGAAATTTAGGGCGTAACAAAGCGGCCTGCGCGTGCGGCGCCATGCCCGCGCGCTCGGAAATTACAGGTGTTCGAACAGCGCGCGAACCTGTAGCCGAGAGCGATAGGAGTCCAAAAATGCTCCTCGTCGCCCGATTCCCGATCCCAGGAAAGATCGTATTCGAACAAATCTTCGGGGATCGAATCCGCCTCGGCAGCCTCTGCGGCCCGAGCAACTTGATCTCGCGCTGCTCGCGCGTCAGGCTCGCGGCAATGTCCTTAGGCGTCGGCATGGGTTGCGAGTCCTAGCCAATCACGCCCAGCGGCGGCCCCTCCAAGTCGGCCGCGTCGACATGCGCGCGGCGCGGACGGAACCGGAAAAGAAACGGGCGGCGGGTCGCCGCCGCCCGTTCATCGTCACGCCGCAAGCGGCACCGGCTCGCTCTCCGGCCCGGGGGCCGGCGCGGGCAGCGCCAACACTGTCCCTCCGCCGCTATCCAGCGATGCGATCGTATCGCCGGGGCCTTGCGCGGCTCCGCCCGGCGCGGTCGGGGCCGGATCGTCGTCGGGACCGCACGCCGCCTCGACCTTGGCATGGGCCTTGACCGTGCCGACGCCGCCGCGCGTCGTGTAGGCGGACGGCGGGAACGCCATCCAACGCGGTACCCAGCGCTCGACCTTGGGGCGCCCGTCATTGCCCGCCAGATGGTCGGCGATGATCCGCTTCAAGGTCGCGCCCTTCTCCTTGGCGTTGGCCGAAGCCACCGTCTCGCCCGCCACCTCAGCGACCATCGCGCCCAGCACCTCCTTGTCGCGGACGAGATCGAAGAAGGCCGGGTCGGCCTGCCAGTAATTGGCCATGTCGACCCCGAGCGTCAGCCCGATGGCGTCGACCGCCGCACTGCCGCTCGCCAGCGTCTCGCCCATCACGATCACGACAATGTCGAGGATCGCAGGGTCCGGCAGGCCTAGCAGCCGCAGGAACAAGGCGACCAGTTCACGGTCGTCGCCATTGCCGCCGCTCACCGTCGGGCGCTCGGGGTCCAGCCCAAGCAGCGCCAGCACCGCGCGCCGCCGCTCGTCGAACAGAGTCTCGGCGCGGCACGTCTCGACGCTTTCGGCGGTGGCTTCGTCGCGGGCGGCCTGCGGTTCGCGCCGCACGGTCCAGAGCGGCGAGCCGACCATGGCATGGGCGAGCATCAGCCGCAGCGCGACGCCGGGATGATTGGCAAGCGCCGCGCGCGCTGCGGCATGGCGGTGGAGATCGACATAGGTCTGCATGGCGGCGGTGATCTCGGGCCGCTGCGGCTTGGCCTCGGGCGACCCGCTATCCTCGCCGCGCCGTTCGCGCGCGGCCTGGCGGCGGCTGACATAGCCCTCGTGGAACGTCACCTCGCCGGTCGAGCGCACGTCGATATAGACGCGCCCGCCCTTCTTCTTGGGCCGCTTCTCATAATCCCATGACTGGAAATAGTCGTTCGCCGGGACAATGCCGACCTCGGCCCAGCCGTCCGCCAGATAGGCCGCGCGGCGCGCCTCGATGGCCGCCTCCTGGGCGGTCCAGAACGCGCTCGCGTCGGCGAAATAACGATCCTCGCCGAACAGGTCCGAGACGGTGGCGAGGCCGCTCGCCGCGACGTCGAACAGCGCCAGCGCGACCGGCACGGTCTGCCCGCCGAGCAGCCACGCCTTGACCTGTTGCCCGGTCGGCGCGCGCTTGTCGGGATCGTCGGCGAGCGCGAGCCATTCGGTCTGCTGGCGCTTCGAGGCAAGCGTCAGGTGCCGGACGGTAGCGCGGTCGATCTGCTCGTCGGCGTACATCGCGCGGATGCGCGGGAGCAGATTGCCGAGCGCGAGGACGCGCTTCACGGTCAGCTCGGGCAAGCCGAAGGTCGCGGCCACCTCCTCGACCGACCGGCCCTCCTTCACGAGGCGGGTGAAGGTCGCCCATTGCGTCACCTCGTCGGCATCGAGCCGGGCGATATTCTCGATCAGCGAGGCTTCGACCGCCGCCGCGTCGTCGGCCTCGTCGAGGATCGCGCACGGCAATGGCTCGGGCGGCGCCGCCTCCCCGACCGCTGCCCGCTCGTCTGCCACGATCCGCGCGGCGGTGAAGCGCCGCGCCCCCGCGACGATTTCGAAATGCCCGGCCTCACCATTGGGGCGGACCAGCACCGGCTGAATGACGCCGCGCCGCCGGACGCTAGGCAGGATATCCGACACGTCGGGCGGGCGCTTGGCGTAACGCATGTTGGTCTTGCTGACCGACAGCTTGTCGAGGGCAATAAAATCGAGTTTCATGGCATGGCTCCTTGCAGAGAGCACCGGTCCCGCGCCACTTCCACCGTTGCGGGACCGGCTTGGTTTGCGGGCGAGACGCGCCCGCTGCGTCCGCCGCCCGCTCACCGGGCGACAAGCGGGTCAGCCGGAACGCAAGGCAGCGGCGGCGGCGAGGATCGAACCGTGCAGGCGGGCGGCATCGGCCCAGCGCGACAAGGGCACGTCGCTCGAAAAGCTCGCGTCGCGCTCGATCCGCAGCCCGAACGGCAAGCGGATCGCGGCGATCTCGGCGAGACTGAAATAGCCAAGCTCGGGGCAGCCGAAGCCCAAGTCGGCGAGCCCGAACAAGGTGTCGCCATCGCCCGCAAGCTCGGTCGCGAGCCACGTCGCCGCCCCGCACGGATTGAACAGTTTCAGGACGGGCGCGGGATCGTGCCCGGCAAGGTCGCGCCGCGTCGAATTGGCGACCAGCTTCGCCCTCAAGGGAAGCGGTATGAGAATTTGTGCCATGACCATGCCTCCATCCCGCCCGCAAACCCCACAGGCCCCCGGGCAAGCGGGGATGGGCGGCGGGGAACGACCGGAGAGGCGCGGCAACGAGCGGCGGCGGCACCGCAGGCCGCAATGCAATGGAGGAGCCGGCATCGCCGGCTTGCCGCCGCCGCGGCCGCGCCTAGCAGGGAGTGCCGTCCATCCGCGCTTGGCCGGGGGCGACCAGGAACGCCGCGCGCCCCGGCGCGCGTCCGCTCGCACCGGCGGGCACCGCCGCCGCACAAAAACGGGCACCCCGAGCGAGGCGGCCGGGACAAGGTGCTGGGTCGGGCTTCGCTCGGGCCGACGTGCCGGATACGGCGCCAAAGGCCCGACGCGAAACCGGGCGCACCGGCCGGCCGCGCGAGCCGGAGCGCCCGCGGGGCCCAGCGCAGGAAGGCCGCACTCTGTCCGGTTGCGCCAGTAAGCCGGCAGTGTGCGTCCTCAGACCCGCTCCATTTCACGGGGCGTTGCGGGGTCTCGGCCCCGCAGAAGGGGTACGGCGAGACTGCGGCTCGCCGTCAGGGGAAGGCGTTCCCCTTCCCTGTTGCGATCAGGTGGGAGCCGACATAAGCCGTGTTATTTCGACGAGGCCCCAATCTGTCGCGAAAAATCCCGCTCTCCAGCGGGCCAAACTTTTCACACCACCGCCATGACCACCATCGTCGAGCAGTCGAGCAGGGCGCACCTACATCCGGTCCTGGGCGATGCCGAACGGCCGCCGGACCGGTCAGACCATGGCGCTCGCCACCCGCCATAGCGCCGAGCGCGAAGCGGTATTCTCCAGCGCCGCACTCGAACGCGAAGTCGGCAGCGTCACGCGGGCGCGTCGTACATGCCAATATCCTTGCCTAGTCCGTTCAGACGCGCGCCCGCCATCTCCTGGATCGACTCGGTATCGAGGGGTCGATCACGTCTCCATTCCGCAGGGAATAAACTTGGGGCGAGAATGGGTTAAGCGATAAACGTGGCACCCATTATCGGATACAATCAAGATTTTCGGTTATTTAAACCGCAACATATTCGAAAACACCTCAGGCGATCCGAATGCTCTCGATGCATGATAATAGACACACAACGGGCCAGACATGCGCCATTCCTCGAATCCCTTACTAAGGACAAATTTCATGCGGTATTTATTGCTGACACCACTCTGGACGACATATACGCCAGGAGACGATTGATTAATCATCCCCACTGGTTCGAACAGAACTTCCCCCTCATTTTTTTCGTTATACGCGCAGTTTTTAGTGGCTATCAGCACTCCAGGTGTATTTGCGTTTATCGCATCGGCGCCGAGTTTAGTAGTGTACAAATATAGGACTCTCGATTTACTACCATCGACGATTTCTTTCCTCAAATCATAATTTTTATCAATTAAAACGTATTGCGACGAACTGCATGCGGAGCAAGAAATTATCGACAATATAGATATCAACTTTTTCATGATGATTCCGCTTATCTATATAGTTTGATCATAGGATTTTTGGCATACTTTTCAAACATGGGAACAAATCCCGCATGGTCCCACCTCGCGGTCTCGTAGAAGAACGGAGCGGCCACAGCCTGAACCGACCTTGTCATCGATCCACCAACGTTCTCGATGAAATCGGGCGCTCCGTTAGAACCCCATTTGCTGGTCCAACTGTCCGATGTCGTCGAGCGGACATCGATCCACTGCCCCGAAATCGACTTCACGGTCTGAGCCTGCGCAATTGAATGCCTGGACATCCATCCCGATCCATCCACCGGATCAATGGTAGCAAGATAGTCAATGCTAAGGTCGCGCGAGGCCGCGTATAAGGCGCCATTAAACACCGCGTCACCGCCATAACTATGGCCTATCAAAGCCGTCGGAAGTCCCAAAGCTCGGGTTATTTCGATATAGTCGCGAATCCTATCGGTTTGGGCCCAACTCGCGAAGTTCGCGCCTTCCGCAAGACCTTTGGTGACGGGATACCCGGCTGCATAGTCATGCACAATGGTAGTGAGCTGAGTGCCTTCCTCTCCGCCACCTCCTACAAATAGCGGGTTGTAGGGATCAATGTTGGATGCCTTGGCAAGAATAAGAGCTAATTCGGGGGAAAGCGTCTCGCCAGGCGCCAAGTTCGCGGTCCTGCCTTCGATGGTCATGATCGTTACCGGCTTCGAGAGTCCTCCAATGGTCGATCGGATTTTGGTCATATCGTTTCTCGACGCTAGGCCTTTTCCTTGCGCCGAGACACTCAGGAAAAGCGGATTGTCGATCCCTGGTCGATACACCGCTTCCCGGAACCGCGTTCCCGTTACTACTATATCCGAAGAATCGCCACTCGGGACATCGGCGGAGCTTACGCTCGCATCGGCAACGGCTTGCGAGGCATAAAAACGATCCGCGTCCGCCGCTGGCACCGCATTGGCACTCTTCTTTGCCTCCGCGATCAGATCCTGCTCCCCGGGCGACATCTTGTCCGACCTGCGACTCCTTCCGCTGAGCTGATCGGCTACGAGATTCCCGATGGTTTGGCCGATGATATCAGGCAAGGCGGCCATGACATTGTCGCCGAAGTCCGTACCGTTGATCACGCTGCGGGCAGCAGCATTGGCAATGCCACCGGCGCTGTTCGAGAGCACCTTACCGCCGAAACCACCGACATGAATCGAGCTTGACGCGGCCGCGCCAATACCAGCCGCGGCAACCCCTGCCCAATCGAACTTCGGCTGCAGACCCGTAGCGGTACCAATGCCTTGGGTCAGGGCGCTAGCCAGCGTACCGCGGGCGGCGGACGCCAGCGCTCCAGCGCCCTTGATGACGGTCCCGAGCGCGCCGCTTATGCCGCCGCTGATTCCTGCGAGTGCTACTCCCTTCCAATCGAACTTGTCCTGGATGCCGGCAGCAATCCCGACGCCTTGGCTGACGATGGATCCTGCGATAGCGCCCGCGGCACCCACAGCTGCCAACCCGATCCCAGTAAGAGAGAACATTGTGCCCGCCGCAACCGTCGCGCCCACTCCCGCCGCGACGGTACCACCGAACGCGGCCGTGATGCCGGCGCCCAATCCTACGCTGCCGCCGCCGGCAGCCGATATGGATGCCGCCGCCAACGCGCCACTGGTCACCACCGTGACGGCAAGCGCGACGACGACAAGCAGGATCGTGCCAAATACGCCGCACTTGTTGCCCTTCTTGGGCGCCGCCTGGGGTTTGGGTGTGGTCGGCGAGGTTTCGCCGAACGCGTCGGACGGATCGTAGGGCTTGAAGGTCGACGCGCTGTTATGGACGTTGGTGATGCCGCCCGGCACGCGCAGCACCTGGCCGGCGGCGAGCTGGCTGTCGCCCGACAGGCCGTTGGCCTCGGCAATCTTGTACCACAGGTTGGGATCGCCCCATAGCTGCGCGGCGATCCCGGCCAGCGTGTCGCCCGCCTTGACCGTATAGGTGCCCGCGTTATCGCCTTGCTCGTAGCTGTTGACCGGCGCGTAGTTCAGGTCGAAATCGGCATAGCTCGACCCGTAGTTCGCACCGCCGCGGAACGCGCCCGTGGTCCCGCTCGACGCCGGCGCGGTTCTCCTGGCGAGCGACGCGCCGTAATCCACGTCATCGGTGCCGTTATTGCCGACATAGCCGACCTGCCTGCCGTCGAAACGATACCATAGTTCGTGCGGATCGCCGCCCGTGGTCGGATCGTAGTTGAGGTCGGCTTCGTCGCGGCGAACCGCCTGGCCCATGGCGTCGTTGGTCACCGTCACCCAGCGTTCGCGGCCATCGACCACATGCGCGCTCGTGAACACGCCGGTTGGACTGTAGCTGTAATAAGTGTGAAAGGTCGTGCCGGGCGTGTGATAGCTGTCGGGCGTGACATCGACCTGGGTCTGTACCGCCCCATCATACCAGTCATAGGTGGTGGCGGTCTGCTGGGTCGCCTGGAAGGTGGAGTTCTTGTAGGTGTTGGTCGTGGAGGACGTCACCGCACCCAAAGCATAGGCGCTCCCAGACCCGAACTGGTTGGTGGTGTCGGTCTGGATGATGTCCGAGCCCTGATGATAGATATCGGTCTCGTTGGTCAGCCGGCCGCCATTGTCATAGGTGATGGCTCGGTAGTTCGCGATCGCTGAGGTCGGGACGTTGTAGAAATAATTGTAGGACGGCCCGGCATAAGCCGAGCCGTCGCCCAGATACTCGATCTGGATCGTCAGCCGGCCCATCAGGTCATATTGGTACGCGCCCTTGAGCGCCGCGGTCGCCGGTGGCGCGGTGGGCGTGACGGTGCCGTCGCCATTGTCGGTATAGCTACCATCGGCGACCTTGACCGTGAAAAGATTGCCGGCCGCGTCGTAATTATATTCCTCGCGATGATCGGCGATGTAATCCTGGCTGACCCAATTGCCGGTATTGCCGCCCCAGCCGCCATAAGCGTTAGGATCGTACGCATTGGGATCCCAGATCGTGGCCGTCTCGGTGGTCGTTCTGGTCGCCGACGTACGCTGGCCCGCCAGATCATAGGTCAGATCGACACCGGTCGCGCCGCGCACGATCTGACCGCCCGACAGCTGGCCCTTCGACGTCAGGATGCGATTCATGCTGTCGTAGCGATACCAGCTGTCCTGCCCGCCGGTGTAGCTGGTCACCGCACCCTGCGTGTCGAGATAATGGAAGGTAGCGGTCAGGTGGCGGATGTTGCCGACCGCGTCGAAGCTCCGTGTGATGCTTGCCGACGGTGTGACCGACGAACCCGTACCTGCCGCCGCGGCGCCGCTCTCCGCCCACGCCGTCATCCGGCCGAGCGCGTCATAGGTCGCCGTCGCGTTCTCGGTCGTCCAGGAACTCTGGTCGAACTCGCTGTAGGAACCGGTCTCGTCGCTATAGGTGTTCCATTTGCCGGTTTCGCGGATCGCGACTTCGGTCAGCTTCGATCCCCGCTTGTCATAGCCATAAGTGGTGCGAAGATTGTCATATTCGGTCTGGTTGCCGAGATCGGTCTGGCCGACGACGACGGTCCCGACCAGCCCGGTGTTGAGATAGGTATAGACCGTCTTGTCGAGCGATCGGCTGACCAGCCGGCCGGCCGAGTCGTAGCTGATATTGTTGGTCCGGCCGTTATTGTTGCCCATGTCGGTATGGCTGACGAGGTGCCCGAACGCATCGCTGACGTCGGTGGTGTGCCGGCCGTTCTGGTAGGTGGTCAGCTGCGTATAGGTCCCGAACGTGCCGAGACCGGTGGTCACGCCGTTGGCGTTCCATGAGTAGGTGGTCGAGGTGACGTCGCCGCCGAACACGCGCTCGCTGACGACGCGGCCCTGCACGTCATAGTCGGTCGTCTCGGTATCGGGCGTCGTGTTGTCCGACAGCTTGAGCTGATTGTTGCTGTGCTTGATGCGCTGGCCGAGCGCGTCATAGGCATAAGTGTCGACCAGCCCGCCATAATGACTGACCTGGGTCAGGCGCCCCATCGCGTCATAGGTGTTGTTGGTGACGCGGCTGATTTCGTCGGTGACCTTTCGCAAGTCACCGAAGACGTCATAGCCGTTCTTCACGACGCCGCCGTCGGGATGGTATTCGTTGACCACCAGCGCGTCGGACTGGCCATAGCCGGTGCCCGCCAGGAGCGCGCGCGTGACGACATTGCCGTTGGCATCCATCTGGCCGATCAGGCGCCCGCTGGCATCGTAATAATAATATTCGGTCGGGGTCGCGCTGGTATTGTCGACACCGTTCGCACCGGTGACAGTGGTGGTCGGGTGCTTGACCGACAAGGTGCGGCCCATCGTGTTATAGGCATAGATCGTGGTGTAATTGAGCGCATCGGTCTGGGTCGCGACCTCGCCGAACGCGTTATAGGCCAGGCTCGTCGTGAGATCGGTCGGCGTCCCGGTCGTTGTCAGCTGCCGCTTCGTCTGGACCGTCGACAGCGCCTGGTTGCGCGCGTCGTACGATGTCAGCGTCGCATTGACGCCGTCGATATAGCTTCCGCCAATCGCCGCACTGCCGTTGGCGGTCACGATCGAGAGCACATTGGTCAGGGTCTGGTTGACCAGGTTGACGCCGGCTTTGCCCTCGTCGTCAATCTCTGCGGTCTGGTTGCCGTTGGCGTCGTAGAGGAAATAGCGCCAAACACCGTTCGAGGCGTTGGTCGCCTCGAGCCGGCCGGCATTGTCGTAGCGATATTGATCCTGGACGACGCCGTTCAGGCTGCGGCTGGTCGCCTCGCCATGCGCGTTATAGGCGATGGTGGTAACGTCGCCGGCATCGCTGAAAACACCGCCCGAGACCGTGGCGAACGCCTGGCGGGTAAGGTTGCCGTTGAGATCATATTGGTAGGAAATGCCTTCGTGCAGGATCGTGCCATTGGACTTGGCGCGATCATAGGCATCGCCGATCTTGCGGCCGGCGAGATCGTAGAAATAGGTGTGGGTCGAGGCCGCACCCGTCGGATCGGTCATCGACTGCAGGCGCCCGCCCGCGCCATAGGCATAGGTCGTGACGCGCGCCGAATTCTGGACGGTACGAACCACATTGCCCAGCGCGTCATAGGAATAATCCAGCCCGCCCTGGACAGTATTGCCGGCATAATCGGTGAACGACGCGCCCGCCGTATGGGTGAGCCGCCCGGCCGCATCATAGGTATAATTGGTAGCGTCGTGCGCGGAGCTGCCGGTATTGGTGGCGGCCTCGGTCTTGCTCAGCACCTCGCCCAGCGCATTATAGGTGTAGGTCACCGTCGATGACCCATTGGTGACGAGGGTCAGCGCACCGGTGGTGGCGGTCGGATTGATCGTCCAGTAGGTGAGTCCGGTGCGCGTCTCGGTCCAGCGTCGACCCATCTTGTCATAGGTGAAGTTGGTGGTTCGGTCCGCATCGACCGCGCCGGTGCCGAGCAGCGACGGCAGGCCGGCGGTGGTAGCGCTGGCCAGGGTGGCTGCCGTCACGCTGCTCGCGACCTTGTTGGCATAGCGGGTCTCGCCCAGCACATTGCCGTTGGTATCGAGCGTCCAGCTCGTCAGATACCGGCCGGCGTCGACCTGGGCGGTCTTGCGGCCGAGCTTGTCATAATAGCTGTAGACGACCCCACCATTGGGATCGGTGGTGGTGACGACGTTGCCATTGGCGTCATAGCTATAGGCGGTCGTGAGGGTCGTGCTGGCATTGGTGGTGTAGGTCGAGCCCACCAGCTTGCCGGTCATGACCCCGGTTACGACCGTCGATTTCAGCTGGCCGAGCTTGTTGTAGTTGCTGGTGGTCTGGCGGAACGTGCTCGTGGGCGCCGCCGGCGGCGTACCGCCCGGATTGGTCGGCAAGGTGCCGAGGGGGGTGTCATAGGACGTGGCGACGACGGTGCTGCCGGTGCCCGCAACGATCGTATAGGCGAAGGTCGAGTAGCCGCCGAGCGGAGCGATCTGCACCGTGACGCGGTCGAGATCGTCATAATAATTGAGCGTCCGGGCGCCGGCGGCGTCCTTGACCTCGATCACATTGCCGCGGCCATCATATTTGTAATATTCGACTGGGCTGACAAGGCCCGTATTCGTGGTGTTCTGGACCTTCGGCAGGTGCTTTTCGATGACGCGGTCGAGCTTGTCATAGACGTAGGTCGTGACGCGCGTCTCGGCGAGGCCGGGTGCTTCGGTATCCGACGTCATGTTGCCGCGGGCGTCATAGCCGTAGGAATGACTGGTATAGCTCGCCGCCACCTGAGTGCCGGCCGAGTTGAACACCGGGGCATTGACCACGATTGTGCTCAACAGCCCGCGACGGTCATAGCTATAAGTGGTGATGAGCCCGAGCTTGCCCTGGTTCTGCGCTACCTGGCCGAACGCGTTGTAGCTGTTCTCTTCCCAGTTGTTGAGCGCGTCGGTGGTGCGCTTCAGACGGCCAAGCTTGTCATAGGTGAACTGGGTGACAGCGTCCGCCGCATCCGGCACGAAGGTCGGCAGCGTCGTCGTGCTTCCCGCATCGCCTGTCCTGGCGCCATAGCGTGTGGCCGCCTGGAGGTCGCCGAACACCGTGTAATCATATTTTGTGCCGTAATTCTCGGCGTCCCGGACCAGCGTGACGCGGCCCAGCGTGTCGTAATAGCTGTAGGTGATGCCGCCCAACGGATCGGTCGTCTTCACCAGCTCGCCGAACGCGTTGTAGTCGTAGTGGGTGACGTTGGTCAGCGCATCGGTTTCGGTCAGGACGTTGCCAGCGCGGTCGTACGTCCAGGATGTGCTGGCACCCGTTGCGTAAGTCTCGCTGAGCTTGTTGCCGAACGCATCATAGCTGAACGTCGTGGTCTGCTGTTCGGGCGCGCCATTGGCATCGGTGCGCGAGGTGACACGTCCGGCGGCGTCATATCCATAAGCCGTATCCGCCTGGTCGGGTGTATTATACGCTTTCTGGACCGTCGCCAGCGTGCCATTGGCATTGTAGAGATAGCGCGTGACGTACCCCTCGCCATCGGTCGTCGTCCAGACCCGGCCGTCCATGTCATAGCTGGTGGCGGTGGCCGCGTAGGTCCCGGACACGAGCGCGGGGATATCGGTGACGAGCGTCGCATCGCTAACCGAGGCAAGCGACAACGGATTGTCCCAGCGTACTGTCCCGATCTGACGATCCTCGCCATCATAATCGTATCGCGTGACATAGCCCTCAGCATCGATCGTGAAGGTCAGGTCACCCCGCGCGTCGTAATAGCTGCGCGTCGTTCGGTCGTTGGCGACATTGGCATAAGCCGAGACCCAGTTGTCCATGTCGCCGGTATTATAGAGGACCGTGGGCGCAAGCGTGGTCGCATAACGGGTCGTCTTGATGACGTTGCCCATCGCGTCATATTTGTAACCGGTGACTAAGCCCGCCGCATCGATCGAATAGGCCAGATTCTCGTGGGCGTCATATATCGCCCAGCTTGAGCGATTGGCGGTGCTGGTCGAAAGGCCACTGACCGCGTTGATCGCCGAGCGGACGGCGGTGACCGTCCAGGCAGTCGGCGTCGCGATCGTGCCGGCATATTGAATGCTCTGCCGCGTTTTACCGATAACGTCCGCCGGCGATTGTGCTGGATAGACATATTCGGTGACGTGGTTCTGCGCGTCGATGACGAAGCACAGCAGACCCTGGTTGTCGTAGACATAATGGGTCGTGCGATCTGACGAACTCGTCGCGGCGGCGAGTGTTGCGAACGAAGCAGTCGCCCCGTTGGCGGGCTTGTTGGCATAGGCTGTCTCGGCGATCTTGAACCCGCCGGCATCGTAGGTGATGCTCGACAGATATCCCTCGCCGTCGAGCGCACCAACCACGCGGCCGGTCTTGTCGTAGAAGATCCGCGACGTCTTGTCGCGTCCCCCATCGAATATCGGTGTCGGCAAATAGGGCGGCTGATCGACCTGACTGGCGGTTGCCGAACTCACCATCGGCTCGGTCAACGAAAATGATCCGGCGCCCGCACCAGATGTTGTCACATAGAGTTCGAGCCGCGCCCTGACGGCGCCAGCCGGTGCCGTAGCGAAGCCCGCAACCGGCGTGTTGAATGCAGCCGTCCCGTTAATCTGCCCGATAGTCGTCGTGGGAAGCGAGTTTCCGTTCGCATCGAGCCACTGAAGGACCAGTGTCAGCGCTGAAACCGGCCCTTGGCCTTCGACGCCTGCACTTACGGCCAACCGTTCGCCGGCAGCTACGGGAAACCAATAGGTCCCGTCTGTAGAGATCGACGCGACCTGACCGCTCGCCGTGGCGGTGAATCCGGACTTGATATACGCGTGGCCGCCCGACGTCCCGGCATAGGGCGACCCGCTGTTAACAATATTCTGGGGATTGTAGCCGGTCATCCAGGCCGCAGTGCCGTCAAATTGGCTGTTGCTGATCCGGTTTAGAGCCTCACTGGACCTGACAAACTTGGGCACCAGCGAGATCGATGGGGCGGACAGCGTGACCGCGTCTCCGGCGGACGCGCTATTGACGCCTTTGACGTAGAAATAGGCGCTTGCTGTCGTCGCGGTGGCGAAGGTGCGGGTGACCCGGATGCGGGTATCGGCATTCGTCTGGAGACCAGCGAGCGTGACCGGGCCGTTGTTGTTCACCGTAATCGTACCGGGCCCGGACAAAATCATGGCGGTAACGTTGGTGGTGTTGCCCCAGCCACCCGCGTCGTTGAACCCCAACGCGTCGGTGAGCGTGGGGTTGGTGCCCGCGCCCCTAACGGTAATCTCCCAGGTCAGCGTATCGCCTGCCGCCACGGTGAAGTTGCCGGCCCACAAGTTTCCGGCCGTACCGGTTGCAGTGAACGTATAGGGACCCGTCCCTGTCCGGGTGAGGCCCGAGAGTCCCCATTGACTCGTGTTCGACAGGTCGGGCTTGAAGTTGACGACCGACACCGCCGCCTTGAGGTTGGCGATCTGGGTGGCGGTCAGCTTGTTGGCATAGGCTGTTGTGCCGGTGAGCTTGCCCGAAGCGTCATAGCTGTAGGCGGTCGCATCGCCCGCGCCATCGACGGTTTCGATCGTGTGGCCATCCTTGTCGTAGACATTGAACGTCCAGAGATCGGTGCTGCTGTCGGCCGGGCGATTGGTCGCCAGATCGAACGGCAAGGTCGGGTTCTGCAGCGTCGAGAGTTGGGTCGAAGTGAGCGCGGTGGCGTAGCGTACGGTCGCGATGATGCGGTTGTCGGCGTCGTATTTGTACTCGGTCAGGACACCGAAATGATCGACGTCGCCGACCTTCCTGCCGGCATTGTCGTAGATCGTGTAGCTGTTGTGCCCGGTCGCGTCGGTCACGATGCGCAAGCGCCCGAGCTGATCATAGCCATAGGTCGATGTCGCCACCGTCACCTGCGGATCGGCAGCGGTCGTCTTGACGATATTGGGCGAGGCCAGGATCACCGAATCGCCGGCAGCGCCGCCGCTCGAGGTCTTGACGTAGAAATAGCCGTAAGCTGTCTCGGCCTGGGTGAAGGTGCGCGTGATTCGGATGCGCGTTTCGGTGGTCGTCGACAGATTGCCGATTGCCCATAGCGAAAGATATTGGCTCGTGAACGAGCCCGGCCCCGACACGATCGTCGCGGTTGTATGGGCGGTATCGCCCCAGCCTGACGCCGAGCCATAAAAGCCCAGCATATCTTGAAGGGTAGTGCCCGATCCCTTGAGTGTGATTTCGAAGGTCAACGTGTCGCCGGCCGCTACCGCGAACGGCCCCGTAGACAGCCCGCCGCCGGCGCCGTTCGAAGTGTATTGGGTTGCCGGCGCACCCGCGATCGTACCCGCCGAGGTCGCCGTAACGTTGCCCGCCGTCCACTGACTCGCGTTCGACAGGTCCGGCTTCAGGTTGGTGCCGATGGTGGCAGCGGTCGTCTTGACGATATTGGGCGAGGCCAGGATCACCGAATCGCCCGCCGTCGTGCCGCTACCCGAGGTCTTGACGTAGAAATAGCTGTAAGCCGTTTCTGCTTGGGTAAACGTGCGCGTGATCCGAACGCGCGTCTCGGCTGTCGTCGACAGGTTGCCGATCCCCCACAGCGAATAATATTGGCTCGTGAACGAGCCCGGCCCCGAGAGGATGGTCGCCGTGGTATTGGTGGTATCGCCCCAGCCGGATGCCGAGCCGTAGAAACCCAGCACGTCCTGAAGCGTTGCGCCTGCGCCCTTGATCGTGACTTCCCAGGTCAGGGTGTCGCCGGCTGCCACCGTATACGGACCGGCCCCGAGCGATGCTCCGGCACCCGTCGTCTGGGTCGTGAACTGCGTCGCCGGCGCTCCCCCGATCGTGCCCGCCGAGGTGGCCGTGAGGTTGCCCTTCGTCCACTGGCTCAGATCCGGCTTCAGATTTGTGCTGACGGTGGCAGCCGCCGATTGCGTGGAGGCGATGAGATCGCCGGCCTTGTTGTAGGTCGAGGTCTGGGTCAGGCCATTCGCCAGCGTGACGATGGTCCGGGCATGGGCGTCGTCGAACAGCACGCTGGTGGTGCTGCCCTGCAGGTCGACTGACGCGACCACGCGTCCCAAACCATCATAAACGTAGGTCTCGGCGGAATGCTGATAATCCTGGCGCGACAGGAGCTGGCCGGCCTGATCGTAGACATAGGTCGTGGCGCTATATCCATTGGCGGTGGACCCCGTGCCAGGATTGGTCGACGCGGCGTAGCCATATACGTTTGCGACATTCCCTCGGGCATCATAGGTCGTCTGGCGCTGATTGACCGCGGTCGGGTCGTTCAGGTGCGACGCCCAATAGGTCATCTGGCTGAGCGCCGGCGCCTGGCTCGAGGTCAGTCCGCTCGTGTCATAGGTCTGTCCGACATAAGTGAGTGTCAGCCATTCACGGCCGACGCCGTCATAGCGATGCTCGACGACATTGCCGTCGGGGCTGACCGTGAACGCCAGGCGGTCGTTCGTGTCGTAAACGTATCGTGTCGTATGCGACTGGCCGGAACCAGCCTGGTCGTCACCGGTGACTGTCTCGGTGAGAAGCTCGTTCTTCGAGCCATAGGTGCGCGCTGTGACATTGCCGAGCGGGTCGGTGATAGTCTGGGCGTCGCCATTGGTGGTGAAATTCGAATAGCTGGTCGTGCCGCCCAGCGGATCGACGACGCTGGTGACGTTGCCGCTGGCGTCATAGGTGAACCTGGTCACCTGTGACGCGAGGCCCGTCGAAGCGGCGGGCGCGGTGATCTTCGTGAGGTTATCGTTCGCGTCGTAATCGAGCCGCGTCACCTGGCCGGCGGCGTCGGAGACGGTCGAATAACCCGTATAATAGTCGATCGTGGTCACCCGCGTGGTGCTGCCGGCGACCGCCTGGGTCAATGTATGGACCCGGTTCGAGCCGTCATAGCCGATCGTCAGCGACGAGCCGTCGGTTTCGGTGATCGTCGACACCATCTTGGTCGCGCCGACATAGCTGTAGGTGGTGGTATAGGTCTTGCCGTCGGCGACGCTGTTGTCGCCTGGAGTGAGGTCCACCGTCACCGTCCAAAGGCGGTTCGAGC
>Ga0207640_10000085_pt1 | contig 73838 bp, 88 predicted proteins | sample KBSCornC42_FD_184300 | JGI IMG/M metagenome (GOLD analysis project Ga0207640, IMG submission 184300) | Corn rhizosphere microbial communities from Kellogg Biological Station, Michigan, USA - KBS Corn C4-2 (SPAdes) (version 2) | ecosystem: Host-associated > Plants > Roots > Rhizosphere > Soil ... | reverse complement strand
AGCCGCAGCTGCCTTTGGCATTCGGGTTCTGGAAGACGAAGCCGGCGGTAAAATCGTCCTCAACCCAGTCCATCCGGCTACCGATCAGGTAGAGCAGGCTCGGCCCGTCGATATAGAGGTCGCCCCCGGGTGTGGCGACCTTCTCGTCCATCGGATTGGCGCTGGTGATATAGTCGACCGAATAAGCCAGTCCCGAACAGCCGCGGCGCGGGGTCGAGAGTTTGACCCCGATCGCGTCGGCGGGCGCGTCCTTCATCAAGTCGGCGATGCGCACTTCGGCCGAGGGCGTCAGCGTGAGCGCAGCGGGGCGGGCGCGGAGCGTGCTGGTCATCACAACATCCCCAGTTCGAGCTTGGCCTCGTCCGACATCTTCTGCGGGTCCCATGGCGGATCCCAGACCAGGTTGACGTCCGCCAAGCCCACACCCGGCACCGAACCAACGCGCAATTCGATCTCGCCCGGCATCGATTCCGCGACCGGGCAGTGCGGCGTGGTCAACGTCATCGTTACGGTGACATGGCCGTCGTCGCTGATGTCGACGCCATAGATCAGCCCGAGATCGTAGATGTTGACCGGGATTTCGGGGTCGTAAATTTCCTTGAGCGCGTCGATCACGCGTTCGTAGAGATCGCCGCCAACCTCGCCCGGCGCCACAGCCGGTTGGGGCTTGAGGAAGCCGGTCAGATAATCCTTGGCGCGTTCGAGCGAGGCATCGGCGGGATGCACGTCCGCATCCTCAACGCGCGCCTTCGGCGGCGCGGGTGGGGCCTCGCTGACTTCCTCGATCTCGATCTTCCGTTCCTCATTCATCCGAAGATACGCCTTACCCGTTCCAACCCCTTGACCAACGCGTCCACGTCGGCCGGACCATTATAGACACCAAAGCTCGCCCGCGCGGTGGCCGGCACGCCCAGCGCCTCCATCAACGGCTGCGCGCAATGGTGGCCGGCGCGGATCGCGACCTGCGCCTCGTCCAATATGGTGCCGACATCGTGGGGATGAACCCCCTCGACCGCGAAACTCACGATTCCGGCCGAATCCTCCGGCCCGAACAAAATGACGCTGTTGAGATTGCGCAACGCGTCGCGCGTCTGCCGCACCAGCGCGGTTTCATGCGCGTGAATCGCCTCCAGACCGATGCGCTCGACATAGTCGATCGCGGCATGGAGCCCGAGCGCGCCGACAATATGCGGCGTCCCCGCCTCGAACCGCGTCGGCGGCGGGGCATAAGTGGTGCGCGCGAACGTCACCTTGTCGATCATCGACCCGCCGCCCTGATATGGCGGCATCGCGTCGAGCGTTTCAGGCCGCGCCCACAGGCAGCCGATCCCGGTCGGCCCATAGAGCTTGTGGCCCGAGAAAACATAGAAGTCGCAGTCGAGGCTCGCGACATCGACCGGAAGCCGCGGCACCGCCTGGCAGCCGTCGACCAGCAATTTCGCGTCGACCTTGTGCGCGAGATCGGCGGCGCGAGGTACGTCGAGCACCGAGCCGAGCACGTTCGAGACGTGCGCGAGCGCGACCAGTTTGTGCCGCTCGGTCAGCATCGCCTCGGCCGCGTCGAGATCGATCCGGCCGTCATGGGTGAGCGGCGCGACATCGATCTCAATGCCAATACGGTCGCGCAGCAGCTGCCAGGGTACGATGTTCGAATGATGCTCGAGCTGGCTGAGCAGGACGCGGTCGCCCGCTTTCAGGAATGTCCCACCCCAGCTCGCAGCGACCAGGTTGATCGCCTCGGTCGCGCCGCGCACGAACACGATCTCGTTTTCCGACCCCGCGCCGATGAACTTCGCGACGCGACGGCGTGCGGCTTCATACGCCAGCGTCATGTCGGCCGAGCGCTGATAGACGCCGCGATGCACAGTCGCATAGGTCTCGCCATAAGCCCGCGCGATCGCGTCGAGCACAGGTTTGGGCTTCTGCGCGGTCGCGGCGGTGTCGAGATAGGCCCAGCCGGAGGGGATGGCGGGGAAGTCACTCAACACATCGAGAGGATTCCCGTTCGTGTTGAGCGAAGTCGAAACACGTCCTTCGACTTCGCTCAGGACGAACGGGGTGGAAGAGGCGCTCACAGCAACTTCCCCAAGGCCGCATCGATCGCGGCCGTGAATTTCGCCTCGTCGTCCGATCCGTCGAACAGCCCGCTCACGAACGCACGCAGCAGCAGGCTCTTGGTCTCGGCCGGCGGCAGCCCGCGGCTGGCGAGATAGAAGAGCGCCTGCGCGTCGAGCTCGCCGACCGTGGCGCCATGCGCGCATTTCACGTCGTCGGCGTAGATCTCGAGTTCGGGCTTGGCGTTTACCGTCGCGCTGCGGTCAAGCAGCATCGACTTCACCGACTGAACCGCGTCGGTCTTCTGCGCGTCTCGCGAAACCGCGACCTTGCCGAGATAAGAGAGCGTGGATTTCGCACCGGCAATACCGCGCACAACCTGCCGGCTGGTCGCGTTGGCCTCGAAATGGCGCACGGTCGTGACCAGCTCGACCGTCTGGCCTTCGCCACCGATCAAGGCTGCGTCGAGATCGAACGACGCGCCCTCATACAAGGTCACGTCGAGCGCGACGCGGCCGAGCTTGCCGCCGGCGTTGACCAGCTGCATCGCGAACGACGCGCCGACGCCGACCTCGATCACATAATCGCGCACGATCACTTGATCGGCCGGCGCGTCCTGAACCAGGCTGACCTGCCGGCTCTCGCCCGCCGCGACGATGATCTTGTCGGGCACGGGCACGGGCCACACGCGGCCAAGCGCGTCCAAGTCGCTATAACGCCAGGCTTCGTCGCGGCGCGTGGGGACGGCAGTCATAGATCCTCCCCGGCACGGGGAGGGGGGCCGCCGCAGGCGGTGGAGGGGGATAGCGGCTGGGCCGCGCGCTTGTGGCACGGCCCCTCCACCACGCCGCTGCGCGGCGCGGTCCCCCTCCCCGTTCCGGGGAGGATCTTCACGCCGCAATCTCCGCATAGCCTTCGGCCTCGAGCTGATGCGCCAGTTCCGGCCCGCCCGAGCGGACGATGCGCCCGCCCGCCAGTACGTGGACGAAGTCCGGCTTCACATAATCGAGCAGCCGCTGATAATGCGTGATCAGCAGCACCGCCTTATCGGGCTTGCGCATGATCGTGTTGATGCCCGCGCCCACCGCGCGCAGCGCATCGATGTCGAGGCCGCTGTCGGTCTCGTCGAGGATCGCGAGCTTGGGGTCGATGATCCCCATCTGCACCATCTCGGCACGCTTCTTCTCGCCGCCCGAGAAACCGACATTGACCGGACGCTTGAGCATCTCCGGATCGAGGCCCAGCGCATTCGCCTGCGCGCGCGCCAGCTTGATGAAATCGCCGCCCGACAAAGGCTCCTGCCCCCGCGCGCGCCGCTGCGCATTCAGCGCCTCGCGCAGGAATTGAAGGTTGGACACGCCCGGAATCTCGACCGGATATTGGAAGCCCAGGAACAAGCCGGCGGCCGCGCGCTCGTGCGGCGCCATTTCGAGCAGGTCCGCGCCTTCGAACTTGGCCGATCCCTGGGTCACCTCGTATCCGGGCCGCCCCGACAGGACATAGCCGAGCGTCGATTTGCCCGCGCCGTTCGGCCCCATGATCGCATGCACCTCGCCCGCGTTGAGCGCGAGGCTAAGCCCCTTGAGGATCGGCTTGCCGTCGACTTCGGCGTAGAGGTTTTCAATCGTGAGCATGATGTCCATTGATCTCAAAGGGGTTTGGGCCGGCATCTGATTAGGCGATGGCGCTCTCCGCCCGTCAGCCATGTCAGATGCTGTTGATCCGGCGATAGAATGAACCTCTCGCTCGCAACCTCCGATCCGTCCGCCCATTTGTAACGAGCCACGATCGCGATCGAATTCTGATCGAGAATTCTCAGGCTCCTTAGTTGGCCTTCGCTCTCATAGGGTTCGATAGTTCGGGATTTGATCTTGAGGTGGCTGCTCCAGTCGCCTTCTTCACAACCCTTGGCGCTTTCGTCCCAGTCTCCGCGAAACGGGGGTGGGATAAGCAGCTGATATTTGGCGTGGACGCTCGTCGCCCCCACAGCCGCCAGCAAGGCCAAAATCGGCATCATCCCACGCTCCCCTCAAGACTGATCCCCAGCAGCTTCTGCGCCTCGACCGCGAATTCCATCGGCAGTTGCTGCAGCACCTCCTTGGCAAAGCCGTTGACGATCAACGCCACCGCCGCTTCCTGATCGAGGCCGCGCGACATGGCGTAAAAGAGCTGGTCGTCGCTGATCTTGCTGGTGGTCGCCTCATGCTCGATCTGCGCGGTGGGATTGCGCACTTCGATGTAGGGCACGGTGTGCGCGCCGCATTCGGAGCCCAGCAGCAGGCTGTCGCACTGGGTGAAGTTGCGGACATTTTCCGCTGTCGGCCCGACGCGAACCAGGCCGCGATAGGTGTTGTCCGACTTGCCCGCCGAAATGCCCTTCGACACGATGGTCGAGCGGCTGCCCTTGCCAAGATGGATCATCTTGGTGCCGGTATCGGCCTGCTGGTAATTGTTGGTGACCGCAACCGAATAGAATTCGCCGACGCTATTCTCGCCCGCCAGCACGCAGCTCGGATATTTCCAGGTGATGGCGGAACCGGTCTCGACCTGGGTCCAGCTGACCTTGCTGTTCCTGCCCTGGCAGAGCGCGCGCTTAGTCACGAAATTATAGATGCCGCCGCGGCCCTGGGCATCGCCCGGATACCAGTTCTGCACGGTCGAATATTTGATCTCGGCATCGTCCAGCGCGACCAGTTCGACCACGGCAGCATGAAGCTGGTTCTCGTCGCGCATCGGCGCGGTGCAGCCCTCCAGGTAGGAAACGTAGGCGCCCTTGTCGGCGACGATCAACGTGCGCTCGAACTGGCCGGTATTGGCGGCGTTGATGCGGAAATAGGTGCTCAATTCCATCGGGCAGCGCACGCCCTCCGGCACATAGACGAAGGTGCCGTCGGAGAAGACCGCCGCATTGAGCGCCGCGAAGTAATTGTCCTGGATCGGTACGACCTTGCCGAGCCATTTGCGGACCAAATCGGGGAATTCCTTCAGCGCCTCGCTGATCGAGCGGAAGATCACGCCCGCGCGCTCAAGCTCGGCGCGGAAGGTGGTCGCGACCGAGACGCTGTCGAACACCGCGTCGACCGCGACCTTGCGGCTGCCCTCGACGCCCGCGAGCACCTTCTGCTCCTCGATCGGGATGCCGAGCTTCTCGTAAACGCGCAGGATTTCGGGATCGACCTCGTCAAGGCTGCCGAGCTTGGGCTTCTCCTTGGGCGCGGCGTAATAATAAGAGTCCTGATAATCGATCGGTGGGATCTTGAGCTTGGCCCAGTCCGGGCTCTCCATCGTCAGCCAGTGGCGATAGGCCTTGAGCCGATAGTCGAGCATCCATTCAGGCTCGCCTTTCTTGGTCGAGATGAAGCGAACGATATCCTCGTTCAGCCCCTTGGGCGCGAACTCCTGCTCGATGTCGCTCGAAAAGCCCCATTCATAGGCCTTGTCGACGGCGGCATGCGCCTCTGCATTCTTGCTCGCCATCAGTGCACCGCCTCGGCCGCAAGGCTCTCCAGGGTTACGCCCGCCAGCGCACCGCGCATGGCACTGTTGACCGCGTTCCAATGCGGCTTGACGCGGCAGCTATGCTCCACGCCGCAATCGTGCCGGCCCGCCTCGACGCAGGACGTCATCGCGATCGGCCCTTCGACCGCCTCGACGATGTCGGCCAGGCTGATCTCCGCCGCGCAGCGTGCGAGCTTGAACCCGCCGCCGGTGCCGCGCGAGGAGACGATCAGCCCCGCCGCAGCCAGCCGTCCGACCAGTTTTTGCGCGGTCGGCAGCGGCACGCCGGTTTCTTCCGCCAGACAGGTCGCGCTCAGACGCGCGCCATCGCTACGCGCGGCGGCGGCCAGCATTACGACGGCATAATCGGCAAGGTTCGAAAGACGCATCTGCTCAAATCGGACTGATTCGTTCCGATTGGGCAAATGGTCCCTCATGCGCGGGGGGTCAACCCTGGTGCGCCATAGAAAAAATCGCGTCACCCCAGCGAAAGCTGGGGTCTCGGGAGACGGAGATTACCGCACGTACATTGCCAGCGCGTCGCGGCGAAACTGCGCGGCGCTGTCGGGGCGGCTGTAGAACATGTGCCCGCCCGCGTAGAGGCTCAGCCTGACGCGCTCCGGCACGCCGAAGCCCGGCATCTGATCGACGATCAGCCGGCTTGCGAAATAGGGGCAGGACAGATCGTCCATGCCATGCGCGATCATCACCTGCATCTTGGGGTCGTTGGCGATCGCCTTGCGCAGGTCGCTGACCGGCGAATCGCTATTGTCGCGGGCCCAGGCGCCGTTCACTTCGTAGGACAACAGATTGTAGCGCGCATTGACCTTCCACCCGACCTGATTGGTCATCAGATCGACCGCGGCGCCGGTCGCGGGCGCGATGATCGCATCGAGGATCGGATCGTTCGATTGCTGCTGCGGCGCGCCGGGAAAGGGATCGTAAGCGGTCACGTTCGAATCATAGACCGACCCGATCTTGCCCTCCGCGCGATGCACTTCGCGCAAATAAGTGCCGATATCGACCCGCCCTTCGCTCCGCCGGACGATCACGGGATCGAGCCCGATATAAGCCGAAACCTTGGCGGTCATGCGTTCGATCGCCTGGGGATCCGATCGGCCGCGGAACAGATCGGCCGCATATTCGGTGCGGTCGTAATTCTCGACCTCGGCCAAAGCCACCGGGCCGGTCAATTTGCCCTGACGTTCCAGGTTCGCGGCCGCCATCGACGGCAGCGAGATCATGTAGGGCAAAGGCGACAAGGCATTCTGCCCGCCGTCGACTGCGCCCGGGTTCAGATAGGGCGACACCATCGTGATGCCGTTGAGGCCGACGCCCAGCCGGCTCTGCAGGAAATAAGCGACGCGTGGTACGCGATAGCCGCCATAGCTTTCGCCGACCAGATAATGCGGCGCAGTCATCCGCCCATTCTTGTTGAGCCAGTCGAAGATGACGCGGCTGAGATATTCGATGTCCGCCTGCGCGGTAAAAAAATCGCGCTTGGTGCCGGCCTCATCCTCCAGGCTGCGGCTGAAACCCGTCCCGATCGGATCGATGAAGACCAGATCGGTAAAATCCAGCCAGCTATGGGGGTTATCGCGCGCGACCGCGCTGTCCGAAGGCGCATCGCCCTGCCCGCCGAACTGAACGCGCTTCGGCCCGATCGCGCCGAAATTGAGGAAGGCCGAGGCCGCGCCCGGCCCGCCATTGAAGGCGAAGGTCACCGGCCGGGCACCCGCCTTGTTCGCCACGGTATAAGCGGTGAACACCACCTCGCCGATCTTCTTGCCTTTGGCATCGCTGATCGGGATCGTCCCCACGGTCACGTCATACCCGACCGGCTTGCCCGCGATCACCGCGCTCTGGTGGATCGTCTTGTCGGCAGGCAGCGGCGCGAATTCGGGCGTGGCCGGCTTTTCGTCGGCGGCAAAGACGGGTGTGGTGGCGGTCAGCAGAAGAGCGGCGATCAGGCTGATGTGCATCGGAAACAGGCCCCCTCTCAAGATATAAAGTTGCGCGCACCATGTTCGAGCCGCGCGGACCCGGCAAGCAGGAACGCGAGGGCCAGCGTGGGCGTTTGCAGCGTGAGGAGAACCGTCCATGACCGACCAAGCCATCGATACGGCGAAGGCCCCGGAGGCCCCCGAAGTTCGTACGGCCATCGACGCGGAGGACGTCAAGCGGCTGAAGCGCAATCCCTCGGACGAGGATGCCAAGCTGGACGTCGCGCTCGACGAAAGTTTTCCCACCTCCGATGCGCCATCCAATACGCAGCCGGGAAAGGGCAAGGATCCGGCGCCGTCGTCAGGTTATGACGCCGAGGAAGAGGCGAAGCGCGCCCGCTAGAATTGGCGCCGGTCAGCCAATAGCGACTGGCCGAAAACCCGCCATCCACAATATCTGGCCTTCGGCTCGTCGCATTTCGTCTATTCCTAGGAAAATGCGCGTTGCGCGGGCGGGGTATCCGTGATTCTCTCCTGAATAGAGCGAAAACGCAGGGTTAAGGGCCCGGAAACTATCGCCGTGCTAACCCTATGTCTTCTCTCTGGGTGGGAGGGCAGTATGGGCGTTCAGATGCGACCGGCCGATGGGGCGATGGCCCTGGCCGAAATGAAGGAATTTGCGGGCTTCCCCGCAGGCACGCAGCGGTACATCCGGCGTTCGCTGGATATCGGGCTCGCCCGGCAGGATGCGATGCGACGCTGGCCACGCGACGTGGTCGAGGCCGCGAGCATCAAGGCGCAGGCGCGCATCTACAGCCGGCTGGATCATATCCGCGACGCACTTCCCGACGATAGCGGGCTCGATCAGATGGAGCCCTTTTTCTCGCCGCTGGTGACGGTCACCGCATTCGACCTCGGTCAGGGCCGGCTCGAAAGCTTCGCATCCTACCGCTTCCTTTACGAGCGGTTGGTCGGCGGCGGTGTGCGACCCTGGCTGCCAGGCGCCTTCTGCGCGGCTGCAGCCCTGCCGCATCTGCATCCGGAAAAGCGGCGCGTGCTGCTCCAGTCGATCAGTGAAGCCGCCGCGACCGCGCCGGGCTGGTCGAGCCGCCAGCCCTGCTTTTATCCGGAGTGGGTCGACAAGATCGAAGAACCGCTGCCGAACTGATGCGCATCGCCGCGGGCTCGGTATGATTCCCAGTACCGGCCTTGGCCTGCGGGCCTGCAAGGGCGGCGCGGTCGTGGTGGGGGTGGCGATCGAGCAAGGCGAGCCGCGCGTCCTGCTCTCCATGTTCCTGAATACGCACGAAGAGGGCGATCGGTTGTCATCGGAGCCCTACCGCGTCGCGGCCGAAATGGCCTCGAACGCGCAGGGCACGAACGCCGATATGACGGCGGCGGTGGTGGAAGGACGCCGCCGCCAGAACGCGCTGGCCGCGGCCAATCTACGACGCCTTCTCGATGGACTAGCACATATACCCCGGCGACGAATCGTCGCTGGCTTGCTCGTCAATCGTGCCGCCTGGATCACCGACCTGCTTGCTTACAGCCTCGCCTTTGCAGACCATGTGCCGGTGGCGGAGGGCCTGGCGGTCCGGGACGCATTACGTTTCGCGTTCGATCGCTGCGGGATCGAAGCGATCGAGCTGGACGAGAAGTCGCTAAGGGACAAGGCGGCGGCCTTGCTTGATCGCTCGGAAGCGGACATCGAAGCACGCCTGAAAGCGCTCGGCGCGCAGGCAGGAAAGCCGTGGCGCAAGGAGCAGAAATCCGCGTGCCTCGCCGCCTGGGTTGCGGCGGCGGGCCAGGAATGACGCGACCGGCGCGGCGAATCTGGTCCTTCTCGCCGGAACGCCATCGCCTTTCCCGACGTTCGACGGCATAGCGCGGCCTTCGTTTCGCCGCCGATCCTGCCGGGGAGTGAGATAATGTCCGCCGTTCGCCTGACCACCAAGCGTGTCGAGAAGCCGTGGGGCCGGCGCGACCTGTGGCCCGCTTTCGAATCCGTCCCCGAAGGCGGTGCTCCGGTCGGCGAGATCTGGTTCGAGGTTCCGGGCGCGCAGGACGGCAGCAAGGACGGTCCCGAGCTGCTGATCAAATATCTGTTCACCAGCGATCGGCTCTCGGTTCAGGTCCATCCCGACGACGCGACCGCGCAACGCCAGGGCTATCCGCGCGGCAAGGATGAGGCATGGGTCATCCTTCAGGCCGATCCCCACGCCTCGATCGCGCTGGGGACGCTGCAGGCAATGAGCAAGGACGAGTTGCGCGCCGCATCGCTCGACGGATCGATCGAAAGCCTGCTCGACTGGAAAGCGGTCAAGAAGGACGACAGCTATTATACGACGGCGGGCACGATCCACGCGATCGGCCCGGGCCTGACGCTGGTGGAGATCCAGCAGAATGTGGATCTGACCTACCGACTCTACGATTATGGCAGCGATCGTGAGCTGCATCTCGACAAGGGTGTCGAGGCCGCCGACCCGGTGCCCTATGTCGCTGCCTACAAACCCCACGACATTTCGCCCGGCCGCGAAATTTTGGCGGACGGCCCCAAATTCGTGCTCGAGCGCTGGCGCAGATCGGGCAGCGGCACACTCAAAAGCGATGGCCGTCCGCTGTGGCTGATCCCGCTTTCGGGCCAGGGCAATATCGACGGCGGAGCATTCGCTGCGGGGGGCGTATGGCTGGCCACCGGCGAAACTCAGCTCACGCTCGACGACGGTGTCGACATGCTGGTGGCCTATCCTAATCCGGGAGTGATCGAGGACCTCTGGACCTGAGCTGAGTCTTTCCTGCCGGCCAGTGGCAGTCACGATGTACCGCAGCGGATAGCGTGCCGGCCGCCTCCATACCGGCTCCGTTACATCGTACTGTCACAAAAGTGTCCTACCCGATTCCCGGTCGGCCAAAGGGGCCGGTCTAAGGGGATTTTACATGACAATCCGTCGCACGCTGCTCGCCGGGGCGGGGCTCGGCGCGCTCGCGCTTTGCGCCACGCCGACTTTCGCCAAGGCTCCGGTTCATCACAAGAAGGCGCATGCCACCGCCCACAACGCCAACAGCGCGCTGATGGAGCAGGTTAAGGCGTTGCAGGAGCAGGTCGCCGATCTGAGCGCGCGCCTCAACGTGAACGAGGCCGCTCAGCGCGAGTCCGTCGCCAACATCAACAATGCGCAGGTCGCTGCGTCCTCCGCCGCCAGCCAGGCCGCGCAGGCGCAGACCGCAGCCAGTGCCGCGCAGACCGCCGCATCAGATGCCAGCAAGGCCGCCGCCAAGTCGGTCCCGGCTGCCGTCAAGACCGAGCTTGCGAGCTTCTCGAAAGGCAAATGGTGGGATTCGACCACTATTTCGGGCCGCATGTATTTCAACTTCTCGAACGTCGACACCAAGGTCAACGGCCTGAAGCCGGTTGGCGTCACGTCGAACAACGGCACCGGCTTCAACATCAAGCGCTTCTATCTGGGCGTCGACCACACGTTCAGCCCGATCTTCGCGGCCAACGTGACGATGGACGTGGCCAACGTCGTCGGCTCGACCAACACGCAGAACGTCAACCCGAACAGCGCCACCTCGCCGGCTAATGCCACCGGTCTGGTCGGCAAGGGCTTCTACATCAAGAAGGCCTATCTGCAGGCGAAGCTGGATCCCGCCTTCATCGTCCGCCTCGGTGCGGCCGACTTGCCGTGGGTCCCTTATTCCGAGAACCAATATGGCTATCGCCATCTTGAGAACACGATCGCGGACCGCACCAGCTTCGCCACCTCGGCCGACTGGGGCATCCACGTCCTCGGCGATCTCGCCGGCGGCCTGGTGAGCTACCAGGTCTCGGTCGTCGATGGCGGTGGCTACCGCAACGTCAAGGTCTCGAAGTCGGTCGACGTCGAAGGCCGCGTCTCGTTGAACTATAAGGGCTTCTACGCTGCGGTCGGCGGCTATACGGGTAAGCTCGGCAACGACACCGAAGGCGCCGTGACGCCGAACACCGCCAGCCGCGAAGATGCGATGGTCGGCTACAAGAACAAGATGTTCAACATCGGCCTCGAATATTTCCACGCCAAGGACTATAAGAACGTCACCACCGTGGCCGAAGACAAGGCCGACGGCGTGTCGGTGTTCGGCAATTTAAACTTCAACAAGACCTGGTCGGTTTTCGGTCGTTATGACTGGATCAAGCCGAACAAGATCAGCAACGACAATCTCAAGGACGATTATTACAACATGGGCATCCAGTGGGAGCCCGTGAAGATCGTCGACCTTGCGCTCGTCTACAAGCATGAGCGCATCCAGAACGGCACGCTCGGCACCGCGAACGGCACGATCGGTGGCGCCAATCCGGCCGGCACGCTCAGCGGCGGCCGCGGCACTTATGACGAGTTCGGCCTGTTCGGCCAGCTGCGCTTCTAAGCGTAACGCATCCTCTCGATGCAACTGGGCGGCCCGGGAAACCGGGCCGCCTTTTCTTTTGGGCGATGCTCTCAACCCAAGTCAGAAAGATCACCGGTTCTGCATGGATCATGACGCTGGTGTGGCAGCCGCCAAGCGCGTGGGGCGTGGGCGGCTGACGCAGATCAAGAATTCGGAGGCTTCGGACGCTGCCGCCGCTGACTCAGTCAGCCGGACTCCTAGAGAAGATCGCCGACCATGAAATAGAGCAGGGCCAACCACGCGAATAGGCCCAGGGCAGCGAGCGGCCAGGTCAACCAGCGACGGAAGAACTCAAATAATCGGCTCATCGGACCGCCATAAGGCAAAAGCTGGCCGCGCCGGAGGTACGGCTCACACAAAAAGGGCGGCCCCGGCATTCCGGGACCGCCCTTTCTTGTTCGGTAGATCCGAAGTTAGCGCTTCGAGAACTGGAAGCTGCGGCGGGCCTTCGCCTTGCCGTACTTCTTACGCTCGACCGCGCGGCTGTCGCGGGTCAGGAAGCCGGCCGCCTTGACCGGGGCGCGCAGCACCGGCTCGTAGCGCGTCAACGCCTGGGCGATGCCGTGCTTGACCGCGCCGGCCTGGCCCGAAAGGCCGCCGCCGGAGACGGTCGCGATCACGTCATACTGGCCATCACGCTCGGCGACTCCGAACGGCTGGTTGATGACGAGACGCAGCGTCGGGCGCGCGAAATAGACTTCCTGGTCGCGGCCGTTGACCGTGATCTTGCCCGAGCCGGGCTTGATCCACACGCGGGCGACCGCGTCCTTACGACGACCGGTTGCATAAGCGCGGCCCTGCTTGTCGATCTGCTGCTCGCGCAGCGGCACGGGCGCGGGCGCGGGGCCCGAATTCGAAACGGGCGCCGCGTCAGCGGCCGAAGCCGCGTCGGTGGTGGCCGCGGCAACCGGCGCGGGGGCGGCAGGAGCCTCCTGACCGGTGAGAGTCGCCAGATCGGCGAGAGACTGACGGGTGTCGGACATTATGCGCCCACCTTGTTCTTGCGGTTCAGCGAGGCGACGTCGATCACCTCGGGGTTCTGCGCGGTATGGTCATGCTCAGCGCCCTTGAAAACGCGCAGGTTGCGCATCTGCTGACGGCCGAGCGGGCCACGCGGGATCATGCGCTCGACGGCCTTTTCAAGCACGCGCTCCGGGAACTTGCCGTCGAGCACCTTGCCCGCCGTCACGCCCTTGATGCCGCCGGCATAACCGGTGTGCTTGTAATAGACCTTCTGGTCGAGCTTCTTGCCGGTGAAGCGCACCTTGTCCGCGTTGATGACGATGACATTGTCACCGCAATCGATGTGCGGGGTGAAGCTCGGCTTGTGCTTGCCGCGCAGGATATTGGCGATGAGCGTGGCAACGCGGCCGACGACCAGACCATCGGCATCGATCAGATGCCATTTCTTGACGACCGTAGACGGCGTAGCCGGCTTGGTCTGCTTCGAGAGCGCCCTCATGGACTTGACCCTTGGTTGGTGGGCAGCCAGTGCGGCGGGCCCGAAAACAAACGCGCCGCCCGAAAACGAGCGGCGTCGATGCGGGCCAAATGTCGATTCGACCCCAAAAAGTCAAGCAAAACCGCCGAAATGGCGTGAGGTATTATGATACCTTTCCCTTTTCGCCCGTCGTCACCCCAGCGAAAGCTGGGGTCTCAGGAGACAAGGGCCCGCGCGTCCTCCCGAGATGCCAGCCTGCGCTGGCATGACGTGAAAGAGCTTACCGCCGTCCTCTCGAAGGCATCCCCACGCCATGCGCCGCCCACACCATCGCCGCCAGCAGCAAGGCAGCGGTCGCCTGATGCGCGACCGCGATCGGCAATTGCACTCCCGACAACAGCGTTTCCACGCCCAGGCTGATCTGCATCGCCACCAACAGCATCAAAACCACACTGCGCACCGGCCGCCGCGCCCGCCAGGCGGCCATAGCCAGCAGAAAGACCGCGACCGCGACCGCCCACGCCCACCAGCGATGCTCGAACTGCACCACGATCGGGTTGGATGCGAGATTGAAGCTGGCCGGCTTGCCCTTGGTCCAGGCTTCCTCGGGGAACCACTGCTCGCCCATCTTCGGCCAGGAGGCGAAAGCATAGCCCGCGCGTAATCCCGCGGTGAAGGCACCCAGCATCAGCTGCACCGCCAACATCAGGATCGCGACGAAGGGCCAGAATCTGAGTCGGACCCGGCGTATGCCCTTGTCGAGCGCGAACAGGTCGAGCGCGGTCCAGATCAGCACCGAATAGATCAGCATCGCGGCGAGCAGATGGATCGCGAGGCGGAAATGGCTGACCTCGGTCCGCACCTCAAGACCCGAGGCTACCATCCACCAGCCGATCAACCCCTGAAGTGCGCCCAGGCAAAGGATGAGGAAGGTGCGCCAGCCAAACCCCCTGGGGATCCACTTCTTCCACCAGAAGACGAGCAGCACGATTCCCAGCACCGTGCCGATCGCGCGCGCGAGCAGACGATGCAGATATTCCCAGAAGAAGATGTGCTTGAAGCCTTCGAGCGTCATGCCGCTGTTGAAGGCGTGATATTGCGGTATCGCTTTGTAACCGTCGAAGGCGCGCTGCCATTGCCCGGCGTTCAACGGCGGGATCGCGCCCAGGATCGGATCCCATTGGGTGATCGAAAGCCCGGATTCGGTCAGCCGCGTGATGCCGCCGACCACCACGATCCCGAACACCAGGATCGCGACGAGGAGCAGCCAGCAGCCGAGCAGTCGCGGGCGAGGTTGGGGACGAAACGAGCGGGCCACGGAAGGGCTATGGCGGTTGCCGCGCGCGGGCGCAATCCGGGCACGCTCAACCTCCTCCGCGCAATCTCCGTTCCTCCCGTTCCATATACGTCCGCACGATCGGTACCGCGTCACGCTTGCGGGTGAGCTGGATCTGGAAGACGAGATGACCATCATGGCGGAAGGCCGCGACCGCGCCCGCCAGGTAGAATTGCCACATGCGGAAGAAGCGCGCGTCGTAGAGGCCGGTGATCTCGGCCTCATGCGCGGTCACGCGTTCGTACCAGGCGGCGGTGGTATAGGCGTAATGCAGCCGTAACGCCTCGATATCGGTCACCCACAGATAGGACCGCTCGATCGCGGGCATGATCTGGCTGAGCGCGGGGACATAGCCGCCCGGGAAGATATATCTGGTGAGCCAGGGGTCGGTCGCGCCCGGCCCGTCGGCGCGGCCGATCGTATGGAGCAGCATCACTCCGTCGGGCGCGAGCAAATCGCGGCATTTGTCGAAGAAGGTGCGGTAATAAGGTGGCCCGACATGTTCGAACATGCCGACCGACACGATCCGATCGAATCTGCCTGTCACCTGCCGATAATCGATCAGCTCGAACCGCACGCGCCCGCTTACGCCCGCCGCCTCGGCGCGTGCCCGCGCGATCTTCAATTGCTCTTCGGACAGCGTGACGCCGAGCACGTCGACATCGGCGACCCAATTCAGATAGAGCGCCATCCCGCCCCAGCCGCAGCCGATGTCGAGGACCCGCTGGCCGGGTTTGAGCGCGAGCTTGGCGGCGATATGCGCTTTCTTGTCCGCTTGCGCCCCGTCGAGCGACTTTGCCGGATCGTCGAAATACGCGCAGCTATATTGGCGGTCGGCATCGAGGAAGAGATCGTAGAGGCCCGCGGATAGATCGTAATGATGCGCGACGTTGCGCTTCGATCGCCGCTCCCAGTTCCAGGTGTCGAGCAGTGCCGCGATACGCTGTGGACGCCACAGTCGGGTGCGCACCGGATTGTCCGCGTCCCAGCGCACATTGTACCCGATCAGGTCGAGGAATTGGCGGATATCGCCGTCCTCGACGATCAGGCGGCCCTCCATATAGGCTTCGCCCGCGCCCATTGCCGGGTTGCGCGCGATCCGGCGCGGCGTCGCATGGTCGGCAAAGCGAATCGTCACCGGCTGGACCTCGGCCGAGGGGGCGCCATAGAGATGCCTGCGACCATCGGCGGTAATCACGGTGAGCGTACCGCTGCGGACAAGCGTACGGAAAAGACGGTCGAACAGGTACAAGCTCCGGCTCCATTTTGAGGGCGCGCCTTGCTTCGCTTGTGCGCGCCTTGCCGCCTGCGTTCCACAAGCCTATTTTCGGGTTCATGGTGCACGTCCACGAACATAAGCTCGCCGATGGCGCGGAACTGGAAGCCGAGGCTCAGGCGACGCTGGAGGGCGCGGGTGAGCAGTGGACGCCGATGCGCGCGACCGTGTTTTCCGCGCTCGCCGGGTTCGATCGGCCCGCATCCGCCTATGACATCGCCGATTCGATCTCGAAATCGGAGGATCGCCGCGTGGCCGCGAACAGCGTCTACCGCATCCTAGATCTGTTCGTGGCGAAGAACCTGGCGCAGCGGGTCGAGACCGCCAATGCCTATATCGTCAACGCGCATCCTGCCTGCCGGCACGATTGCATCTTCCTCGTATGCGATGCGTGCGGCCAGACCACGCATATCGACGACGACGCGCTTACCGATCGGGTGCGCAGGGCAGCGGATGCGGCGGGCTTTACGGCGGTGCGTCCGGTGATCGAAGTTACCGGCCGCTGCCGCAACTGCATCGGAAATTGACCGGGATTTGACCGGGAATCGAAGCGCGGTGGCTTTGCCTTCGCGCGACAAAGGCTTAAACCGGGCTGATGTCTGATCGTCCTGCGACTCCCCTGCTCGATACGATTCACGCGCCTGCCGACCTCCGCCGCCTGCGGCCGGAGCAACTTCGGCAGGTGGCGGACGAATTGCGCGCCGAGACCATTTCCGCCGTCTCTTCGACCGGTGGCCACCTTGGGGCGGGGCTGGGCGTGGTCGAGCTGACCACCGCGGTCCACTATGTGTTCGACACGCCGAACGACGTTCTGATCTGGGATGTCGGCCACCAGGCTTATCCGCACAAGATACTGACCGGACGGCGCGACGGCATCCGCACGCTGCGCCAGGGCGGGGGCCTGTCGGGTTTCACCCGCCGCAGCGAAAGCGAATATGACCCGTTCGGTGCGGCGCATTCGTCCACATCGATCTCCGCCGCCCTGGGCTTCGCCACCGCCAACAAGCTTTCGGGCAAGCCCGGCAAGGCGATCGCGATCATCGGCGACGGCGCGATGTCCGCGGGCATGGCCTATGAGGCGATGAACAATGCCGAGGTCGCGGGCAACCGGCTCGTCGTGATCCTCAACGATAACGACATGTCGATCGCGCCGCCGGTGGGTGGCCTTTCCGCCTATCTGGCCTGGCTCGTCTCCTCAAAACCGTTCCTGTCGATCCGCGACATTGCCCGCCGGGTGGTTCGCAAATTGCCGCGACCGCTCCACGACGCGGCGCGCAAGAGCGACGAGTTCGCGCGCGGTATGGCGATGGGCGGCACGCTCTTCGAACAGCTCGGTTTCTATTATGTCGGGCCGATCGACGGCCACAATCTCGACCATCTGATTCCGGTGCTGGAAAATGTCCGCGATGCATCCGAAGGCCCGATCCTGGTTCATGTCGTGACCAAGAAGGGCAAGGGCTATGCCCCGGCCGAGGCCGCGTCCGACAAATATCACGGCGTGCAGAAATTCGATGTCGTCTCGGGCAAGCAGGACAAGGGACCCGCGGGGCCGCCCGCTTACCAGAATGTCTTCGCGGACGCGCTGATCCGCGAGGCGCAGGCCGACGAGCGCATTTGCGCGATCACCGCCGCGATGCCGTCCGGCACGGGCGTCGACCGTTTCGCACAGGCCTTCCCCGACCGCACCTTCGATGTCGGCATTGCCGAGCAACATGCCGTCACCTTTGCCGCGGGCCTCGCCGCGCAGGGGATGAAGCCGTTCTGCGCGATTTATTCGACCTTCCTGCAACGCGCCTACGATCAGGTCGTCCACGACGTCGCGATTCAGAATCTGCCGGTCCGATTTGCGATGGACCGCGCGGGCCTGGTCGGTGCGGACGGGGCGACCCATGCGGGCTCGTTCGACCTCGCTTACCTCTGCACCCTGCCCAATATGGTCGTGATGGCGGCCGCCGATGAGGCCGAGCTCACGCACATGGTCCACACGATGGTGGCGCATGAGACCGGCCCGATCGCGGTGCGCTATCCGCGCGGAAGCGGTGTGGGTATCGAGATTCCGGCCGAGCCCCGATTGCTTGAAATCGGAAAGGGTCGGGTGGTGCGCGAAGGCAAGGCCGTCGCGATCCTGTCGCTCGGGACGAGGCTCGACGAAGCGCTCAAGGCTGCCGACAGGCTCGACGCACAGGGGCTGTCGACGACGGTTGCCGACCTGCGCTTTGCCAAGCCGCTGGACGACGCGCTGATCCGCCGCCTGCTCACCACGCACGAGGTGGCGATCACGGTCGAGGAGGGTGCGGTCGGCGGGTTCGGCGCGCATGTGCTGACCTTCGCCTCCGATGAAGGACTGATCGATGCCGGGCTCAAGTTGCGCACGCTCCGCCTGCCCGACCGCTATCAGGAACAGGACAAGCCGGAGCGGCAATATGCCGAAGCGGGCCTCGACGCCGATGGCATGGTCGCTGCAGTGCTCGCTGCGCTTCGCCACAACGATCTCGGGGTAGGCGTCGCCGGGTGAGACGCCCGCGCCTGACGATCGGGCTGGCTCTCTTCCTGCCCTTGCTGACCGGGGCGGCGCCTCCCCCGCCGGACGGCGCGATAATCGTCGACGTTTCGGGCATTCGTTCCGACAAGGGAATGGTCCGCGTCAGCGTCTGCCCGCGCCCCAATTTCCTGGGCGATTGTCCCTGGTTCGCGTCAGTGCCGGCTCGGATCGGCGCGGTAAGCGTGACGGTGCCTGACGTTCCCCCAGGGCGATATGCGGTGCAGGCTTTTCATGATGCGGACAGCGACGGGAAGCTTCAGCGTTACTGGTTCGGCCTTCCACGCGAAGGCATCGGCTTCTCCAACGACGCGATGGCGCATATCACCTATCCGCGCTTCTCGGTTGCCGCCTTCGACCATGCGGCAGTGGCGCAGCAGGTGGCGGTCACCGTGCGCTATTTCCTCCGTTAGCCCGGCGCCGGGGTGCGAGCGCGCTCGCGAAGGGCGTGATCAGCAGCATGGCGAGCCCGCCCAGAACCGCCGCAATCAGCCGGTCCTGGAGATGCAGGCTGGCCCAGCCGTAGATCGCGACCGCCGCCAGCAGCGGCAACAGGATCAAGAGCGCATAGACCAACCGTCCGGTTGTGGGAGGCGCCGGTCGCCCGCGCGGCGGCAGTGCGTCCAGCATTGCGTCGACCACGCGCCGCTCGGCCGGCGAAAAGCCCGCGGCCAGCAGCGGCCGCACCGCGTCGCGCCGGTAACGGCCGAGCATTGCATAGAGGCGCAGTGCCTCCAGCCGCGGATCGCCGAGGCGCTTGCCGCGCCGACGTGCCTGCGTATCGCGGCGAGCTTGCAGGATCACCTGTCGCTCGGCGGCGCCCAGGCGGATTTCGCGCGCCGGTCTCTGGGCCGCCAGCCACAGGGTTGTTTCCGTCTGAACGTAGGCCATCGCCGCTCCTCCAACCCGTCCCGAACGGTGTCGATTCGAGCTTCGATTACGCGGGCCTGCGTCAAACGTTCGTGACGGGGAGCGTGAAAGCCGCGTGAAAAGAGATTGCGGCGATAAGCAATGGCGAAAAGGCGATTAGCGCGATGCCTTGCCGGGCCTGGTGTAGGGCACGAATTCGCCCAGACCGACGAAGCCGCGCTGCATGCGCGTCCCCCTGTCCAGCAATCTGACCTGATCGAGCTTGCAGAGTTCAGATCCGTAAATGAACTGCACCGGCACGTCGTCCTCGTGCAGCATCTGCGCACCGCGCGGACGGTTGACCCAAATTGTGGAGTCCATTCCACGATAGACGATTGCCGTGCCATCCACGATCGTCTGCCCCTCGATGCGGTTGAGCGATAGGCAATCGACCGGCTTGCCCGGGATGCGCCCGTCCAACTGGGCGGCAAGATCGGCCTCGCCTCGTTCCTGCAGGGACTGGCGCGCGGGCGCCGGCGCCGCCGAACTAAGCAGCCAGGCCGTCAGGCAAAGGGACAAAGTGCGCATCGTCGTCGTCCTTTCGTTCCTGCCGTATGCGCTCGCGCGGCTGAACCCCGCCTGAGCGCCGTAACAGGCAAATTCCTTTCCGGCACGGCAACCATGCCCGGGTTTGGTTCCTCAACCTGTCGCGGATAATTAACGATCGGGCAGGCTTTGTGATAAGCAAATCTGCTGAAAACGGTTCCGCGGCGCTTTTCGGTTGCCAGAGGCCCTCAGAATAGCCTTAACAATCTGTTTATATTCTTGTGGATAAGTGCCATCGTGGTTTCGATGCTCGCCTTGCTGCTCCCTTTTGGCCTCGCCTTCGGCGGCCTCGCGGCTCTTGGCGCGATCGCAGGCATCGTCGCGGCCGTACTCTGGCGCCGTCAGGCCACGCCGCGCCAGCCTAAGGCGGCTAAGGAAACGGGGACCTCGCTGCCGCCCGCCATAGCGTCGCTGGCGGACGATCTGGCAGAGGCCGTCACCCGCAACGAATTCTTCCTCGTCCATCAGCCGAAGATGCGGGCACGGTCGGGCGAGGTGCACGCGGTCGAGACGTTGATCCGCTGGCGTCATCCGACGCGCGGACTGATCGGCCCCAACGATTTCATCGCGCTTGCCGAGGAACGCGGCGAGATGCGGCGCATCACCGAATGGGTGATTCGTCAGAGCATCGTCGAACAGGCCAGCCTTTCGGCCTGCGGCCACAACGTCACCTTCAACGTCAATATTTCCGCGCGCGTGCTGCCGGACCGCGATTTTGCCGAATGGGCGCTGGCGACCGTCAGTGCCGCATCCGGCCCGATCGGGTTCGAGATTACCGAAACCGCGATGATCGCCGATCCTGAGGGCGCGCTCCGCAACCTCCACCTTTTTGCCGACGCCGGCATCAAGATCGCAATCGACGATTATGGCGCCGGCCTGTCGTCGCTGGCGTATCTCAAACAGCTTCCCGCGCACGAACTCAAGATCGATCGGATGTTCATTTCCGGCCTGTCGTCGAGCCATCGCGATCCGCTCCTGGTACGCTCGACGATCGACCTCGCCCACGCGCTCGATATGGAAGTTACCGCCGAGGGAGTTGATTCGCCCGCAGCGCTCGCTTTGCTGAAAGTCATGGGCTGCGACGTGATTCAGGGATTCCTGATCGCGATGCCGATGGCGCTCGGCGACCTCCGCTCGTTCCTAGATGCGCGCGAAGACGCGACACCGGAATCGTCCCTTGGATTCAATTGGTTGGGGCGTGCGGACCGCGCTTGATAACGCCTGCGTAACACTTGTGCGAACAGTGGGCGCTAAATAGTTAACAATGCATTAATAAAACTTGAAAAGGGGTTAAGGACCCGGTAACTATCTCCTCGACACAGCGGCATTGTGCCTGCTGCACGCGACGGAGACGTTATGTTCAAGGCGACCAAAATCCTCACCATCGCCACTGGTTTGGCTATGGGTGTGGCCGCAGCAACGCCGGCCTTCGCGCTCGAGCAGATCCGCCCGATCCGCCCGTCGCTTGAGCAGATTCGCCCGATCGGCCCTTCGCTCGAGCAGATCCGTCCGATCGGACCCGCGCTTGAGCAGATCCGCCCGATCGGCCCGTCACTCGAGCAGATCCGTCCGATCCGTCCGTCGCTGGAACAGATCCGTCCGATCCGCCCGTCCTGATCTGACGTCTTAACCGAATTCTCGAAGGGCCGGCTTTTGCCGGCCCTTTTTCGTTTCCGATACGATTAGCCGCGGGGATTCATTGCGCTTCACGCATTGAAAGCGTTAACCTTGCGCGCTTATTGGCGGGGTTGTGCGGATGACTGGCCTGATCCGGCTGCTGACGGCCCTTGCGCTCGCCTCGTGCGGCGTCGGAGCGGCGCATGCCGCGAACACGCCCCGGGGCTTCGACCAGAGGGTCTTGGCCCTACGCAGCGAAATGATGCAGGATCCCAGCCGGGTGCTCGTCGAGGCGCCCGGGCTGCGCGCGCTGACTCCGCAAGGGGCAAGCGCGCAGATGCGAACGCATATCGCCGCCACCGCCGACTGGCTGCGCGCCGAGGCGCTTATTCGCATGAACCGCCCGCGCGAGGCGTTGCCCCTTATTCGCGACACACTCAAAGCGATGGATGGGGCCGACAATGATCCGGCGCTGCGCGGCGACCTAATCCTCGCGCGTGGCGGCGTGGCGAGCATGCTGGGCCGGGTCGAGGATTCGCTACGCGACTATCAGGAGGCCTTCCGGCTGTTCGGCGCAGCCGGCGCGCAGCGCGGACAGGCTGTCGCGTTGCAGAGCATCGGTTCGATCTATGCCGACGCGCATGATTACGACAATGCGTTGCGCTATTTTCAGCAATCCATCGACGTGTCTGCGAACGATCCGAACCTGCTGCTGTCCGCCTATAACAATGTCGGCAACACGTTGTTCGAACTCAAGCGCTATCAGCGGGCAGGCGCCTCCTTCCGGCAGGCCCTCGGCATCGCACGCCAACTCAACAATCCACTTCTGCAGGCGCAGATTTTGCGTAACCTCGCCGCCACGCAGGCGGAGGCCAAGCAATTCGTCCCGGCCGAGGCTGCGCTGAATGAAGCCTTCCGCATCTCGAACAACGGTCCCGCGGCAAGCTCACGCGCGGCGCTTTACGCGGTCGCCGCGCGCGTGGCGCTGCGCCAGAGACAGCTTGATCGCGCCGCCGATCTGATCAAGCGCGCCTTGGCCGGCGCTGTCGGCGCAGAGGCCAATCTGCCGATGCGCGACTTCCACCAGACCGCCTATGAAATTTTCCGCGATCGGGGCGATCAGGCGGAGGCGCTCAAGCATCTCGAGGCCTTCCGCCAAATCGACGACGAGCAGCGCGCGCTCGCCGCCTCGACCAGCGCCGCGCTGATGAATGCGAAGTTCAATTTCACCAACCAGGAATTGAAATTCAACAAGGCGCAGGCGCAGTTCCGCAATAGGATGCAATTGGCTTTGCTGTCGGCTGCGGCCGTGATCTCGACCCTGCTGCTGATCGGATTTCTCTCGATCCGGCGCAGCCGGAACCAGGTGCGCGAGGCCAATACTTCGCTGTTGACCACCAACGTCGCCCTGGAAAAAGCGCTCGCCGCCAAGACCGAATTCCTCGCCACCACCAGCCACGAGATCCGCACCCCTCTCAACGGCATTCTCGGCATGACACAGGTTATCCTCGCCGGCCGCCAGCTCGATCCCACTTTGCGCGGCCGGATGGAGCTGGTTCAGGGCGCGGGCGAAACGATGAAGGCGCTGGTCGACGACATTCTCGACGTCGCCAAGATGGAAACCGGCGAACTGCGCATCCAGACGGCCGAAATGGACCTCAAGCGGCTGCTTGAGGATGCGGTCACCGTCTGGACCGGCCAGGCCGAAACCAAGCGGATCGGGATCGAGTTCGACCTCGAATATTGCCCGAGCAAGATCATCGCCGACGAGGTCCGCCTGCGTCAGATCATCTTCAACCTGATGTCCAACGCGATCAAATTCACCGATCGCGGCCAGGTCCGGCTCGCGGCTTTCTCCGAGACGGAGGACGATAGCGAAAGCGAGCGGCTGGTGATTCGCGTTGCCGATAGCGGGATCGGCATCCCGCAGGACCGGGTCGAGGAAATTTTCGAATCCTTCCGTCAGGTCGATGGCGGCGTCACCCGTCGCCATGGCGGCACCGGGCTCGGCCTTGCCATCTGCCGCAATCTTGCGCGCGCGATGGGCGGTGACGTGACCGTGGTCTCGACGCTCGGGGCGGGATCGGCCTTCACGCTGAGCCTGCCGCTGGAGCGCGGTGCGGCCGACGTCGCACCCGCAGATCGCGTCGCCGCGACCAGCCTGCCCACCGCCAACCTGTTGATGATCGAGCCGAATCCGCTGGGCCAGGGAATCATGCGTGCCTTGCTGGCCGGCGAATGCGCGAGCGTGCAATTCGTTACCGAGGTGTCGCAAGCGCTTGACGCGCTCGCCACGGGTGCGGTCGACCATGTTCTGGCCGAAGGGACATCGCTTGGCCTGGATGCCGCGGGCGCGGGCGCTTTGGCGGCAGCCTGTGTTGCGGCCAAAGCCCGCTTCACCTTATTGTGGCGCGAGCCTACACCCGGGATGCTTGACGAATTTGCGAAGGAGGGCGTGACACATGTGGTTGCCAAGCCGATCACCGCGCCCGATCTTCTCTCCGAAATGAATAGAGTCTATGGCGAACCAATTGCGAGCCGGAACATTGCGGCATGATGCGCGGCGGGGCGGAGAAGCTGTGAGATGAACATATTGTTCGTCGAGGACGACGCGATGAATCGCCGTGTGGTGCGCGACATGCTCACGGTCGCGGGTGCGACCATGGACGAAGCGCACGATGCCGAGAGCGGCCTGCAGATGATCGATTCGCACGAATATGACATCGTGCTGATGGATCTGCGCATGCCGGGAATGGACGGCCTGACCGCGATCAAGCACATTCGCGCCCGCGCCGACGAGAAAGCGAGCGTGCCCGTGATCGTCGTCACCGCCGATACCGCGCTCGACATCTGCCGCGACTGTATCGATCAGGGCGCGGACGAGGTCATCCTGAAGCCGGTCGCCATGAACAAATTGTTCGACGCGATCGGGCGCCTGATCGCGCGCGGCAACAGCCGGATGATGTTGAACTGATCCGCAGGCGCGGCGGCCGCGCCGCATAGATCGCGGGGGCTATTTCGGAATCGGGATCGACCGCACTTTGCCGGTCGCGCGTTCGGTGAACCAGACCCTGTCGCCGAACGGCTCAACCGCAGTCGGCGTTTTCAGCCCGTCCGCGATCACCCTGATATGCGCGACATCGCCCGTGATCGTGAGCACATCGATCTTGCCGGCGCCGTTCTCGGCGAGAAGCAGCCTGCCGCCGGCGGCTCGCATGCCGTCCGGCCCCTTGACCGGGGCGTCCATCCAGATGTCTACCGGTATGCCGGCCTTGCCCGACGCATCGATCGGAATGCGGTAGAGCTTGTTGAAAAACACGTTGGTCACGTAGAGCGCGCCGTCGAGGAAGGTGATGCCGTCGACGCCGGTCAGCACGCGATTTTCCAGGAATAGCTCGGGCGCTGGCGCTCCGGCCGGGAGCCGGTAGATTTTGGCGCCGATCGTGTCGGAAATATAGAGCGCCCGATCGGGCCCGACGGTCATGTCGTTGCAGACATTGTTGTCGCCGGGAAGCGTCCAGCGCTGTTTTTCCTTGCCGGATTCGAGATCGAAACCGCGCAGCACGGAATGGCGCGCGACCGGCGTCGTCCGCGGCACTGGCGTCAACTGGCAGGTCCAGAGCGTTCCCGTTGCGGGATCTGCCAATTGGCCGAAGAAGAATGTCCCAGGCCCTTCCGCACTTGCATCTACCAGCGGTTCAGCCGCAGCTGCACCTTTCCGGACCAGATATACGAAGGGCGAACCGGCACTCCCGACGATCAGCGCCCCATCGGGGCGTAAGGTCAGGCTTTCGGGCTGCGACTTTTCGTCATGGACCAGGAGCTCGCCGGGCGGGGCCGCCCGCACCGTTGATGCCAGGAAGGCCAAAGCAAGCACGGTTAGGCGGACCATTGGATTTCCTCCCCTGTAACCGCGTTCTACGGCCCATACGGTCAAGTTGGAAGGCGGCGCCCCGCCTCTTAGCGGCGCGCTGCGAAAAAGCCTCGGAGTTGTACCGCTGCGTGTCGGGCCCCAATTCCGGGGTAGATTTCCGGCCGGTGATGGCAGGTTGGTTGCTGGAAGAATCGCGGGCCATGCGCGACCGCGCCGCCTTTGGGATCTTCCGCCGCATAATAAAGCCGCGCGATTCGGGCATGCGCGATCGCGCCGGCGCACATCGCGCACGGTTCCAGCGTCACCCACAGGTCGAGGCCGTCGAGCCGTGGCTGCCCCAGCGATTCGGCCGCACGGCGAATCGCCACGATCTCGGCATGAGCGGTGGGATCGTTGCCCGCCAGCATCATGTTGGCCGAGGTGGCGATAATCTCTTCGCCGCGCGCGATTACCGCGCCAACCGGCACCTCGCCTTCGGCCGCCGCCGCGGCGGCAAGATCAAGCGCGCGGCGCATCGGCAGGGGCAGGGGGAAGGCCATGCCTTCCCCTTAGCGAGGACAGGCCTCAGGCGCGAGCAAACAGGGCCGGGCGCAGCACGACCGCCAGCGCGAACAGGATCCCAGGCACCCAGAACAGAATCGTCAGCAGCGTGCCGATCCAGAATTCGGGGCCCAGCCCGCGCGCGAGGAATATGCCGAGCGGCGGCAGCAATATAGCCGCGATTACCGCCGTCACGCTCGGCCCTTCAGCCACCTTACTTCGCCTTGTGCACTGCGACCGTGGGCACCTTCACGGTCTTGTCGACGGTATCGACCTTGGGCACCGGCACGGTCGTGTTCTTGGTGCCGACATCGACGCTGCCGACGTCCGCCTTCACGGTCGGCGCCTGGCCGCCTTCAACCTTGACGGTCGGCAGCGAGCCCGAATTGCCGTGCAGGTTCACGAAGCCGGTGGCGACCGCGATGATCGCGATCACGACGACGATCGCAAGGATGGTGACAACCGCTCGCATGACATTTCTCCCACTGTTCTGGACCGCTAACGTGCCTCACCGCGTGGGGTTGCATCGCACGAGGCGAGGTTTTGGCGCGCCGAATCGGTTGGGGCGCCGCTACCCGAAGGCCGCGATCGCGGACCGCCGCAGGAGCCCGGGCGACCTCATTGAACGGCCTTCAGAGCCTAAACGGCGTAAATCCGGCCATCAAACTTGACGAATCTGCGGGGTGCCGTTATCGGCGCGCTCTTTCCAGAACCATCGATTTCGGGATTTTGAGCGCATGGCGCGTATTTGCGAGCTGACCGGCAAGGGCCGGCAGGTGGGCCACAATGTGAGCCACGCCAACAACAAGACCAAGCGGACCTTTCTGCCCAACCTGCAGAATGTCACGCTTATCTCGGACAAGCTCGGCAAGGGCGTGAAGCTGCGTGTCTCGACCCACGGCCTGCGCTCGGTTGAGCATGTCGGCGGTCTCGACAATTGGCTGCTCAAGTCGAAGTCGGAAACGCTCTCGCTGCGCGCGCGCCGCCTGAAGCGTGAGATCGAGAAGGCATCGGCGGCCGCCTGAGCCGTCGATCGGGCAGGCGGCATGCCTGCCCCCTCTCTTACCTAAGTGGCTGCACTGCCAAGGTGAACCCTGGCTAACAGCCTTATTCAGTCTTCACTCAGCGGGTTCCCCGCATAAGACCTCCCATGGCGGATGTATCGCCATGCGTAGGAGAGTGGAATGGCGTTACGGACGCTCAGGCTTGCGGGAGCCGCGGTGATCGCGGCAACCGTACTGGTACCCGCCGCGGTGAGCGCCCAGAATGGCTATACCGCACCCCGCCTTTATGTCGGCCAGGCTTATGGCGATGGCCCGCGCGACCGCGACGGCTATCCGCGCGCCGGAACGCGCCGCGATGGCTATGCCCGCGAGGCTTACTATGAGGATCAGCCGCCACCCCGGCGCCCGGCCCCTCGGGAGCGGCGCGAGCGGTGCAGCCGGGATAATGCCGGATCTTTGCTCGGCGCGATCGCTGACGGCCTGCTTGGCGATAGTGCTAGCGGCAACCGCGGCAGTCGTGGCGGCCCATCGCGAGGGCACGACGCGGACCGCGACTGCAACTAGGACCCCGACCTAATCTGCGTCGAACAGACCCGCCAGTTGCTCGACCATTGTGCCGCCCAATTGTTCGGCATCCATGATCGTGACCGCTTTCTGGTAATAACGCGTCACGTCGTGGCCGATGCCGATCGCTACCAGCTCGACCGGCGAGCGATTCTCGATCCACCCGATCACCTGGCGCAGATGCTTCTCAAGATACGAGCCGCTGTTCACGGACAGGGTCGAATCGTCGACCGGTGCGCCGTCGGAGATCACCATCAATATGCGCCGCTCCTCCTGGCGCGTGATCAGCCGGCTATGCGCCCAGAGCAGCGCCTCCCCGTCGATATTCTCTTTCAGAAGCCCTTCGCGCATCATCAGGCCAAGGCTCTTGCGCGCGCGCCGGTAGGGGTCGTCGGCGCGCTTATAGACGATGTGGCGCAGGTCGTTGAGCCGGCCCGGCGCGGGCGATCGCCCCGCCTGCAGCCAGGCCTCGCGTGATTGGCCGCCTTTCCAGGCGCGCGTGGTGAACCCCAGAATCTCGACCTTGACCCCGCAGCGCTCGAGCGTGCGCGCCAGAATGTCCGCCGATATCGCCGCGATCGAGATCGGCCGCCCGCGCATCGAGCCGGAATTGTCGATCAGCAGGGTCACGACCGTGTCGCGGAAATCCGTGTCGCGCTCGATCTTGTAGGACAGCGAATGCGCGGGGCTCACCACCACGCGCGCCAATCGCGCCGCGTCGAGCAGCCCCTCTTCCTGGTCGAACTCCCACGAGCGGTTCTGCTGCGCCATCAGCCGCCGCTGGAGCCGGTTGGCGAGCTTGGTGACTGCGCCCTGAAGATGAACCAGCTGCTGGTCGAGATAGGCGCGCAGGCGCGTCAGCTCTTCCTCGTCGCACAATTCGGTTGCGGTGATGACCTCGTCGAAACGCGTGGTGTAGGCCTTATAGTCGAGGAAGCCGGGCGTATCCGCCATCGGCCGGTTGGGGCGGACGGGCTGCATGCCCTCCTCGCCGTCATCGCCTTCCTGGCCCTCGCCTTCGAACTCACCTTCCTGCGATTCGCGCGTCTCGCCTTTCTCGTCGCTTTCGGACGAGGATTCGGATCGCACGTCCATCTGGCCATCGGTCTGGCCGCCCGGTTGATCCTGGTCGCCTTCTTCGCCGTCCTCGCCCTGCTCAGGCTCTTCGCCCTCGTCGTTTGACGATTCTTCGGGGTCGGTCGCCTCGGGCTGCGCCTCGATCAGCTCCAGATCCTCCAGCAGGCGCGTCGCCAGCCGCGCAAACGCGCCCTGATCGTCGAGCGTGAGGCCGAGCGCGTCGAGGTCCGCCCCCGCTTTTTCCTCGATCCAGTCGCGCACCAGCGCGAGCCCGCCTTCCGCAATGATCGGCGGTTTCTGACCGGTCAGCCGCTCGCGCACGATCAGCCCCAGCGCGGAGGCAAGCGGCACCTCGGCACGATTGCGCGCGCGTGTGAGCGGATCGGAGCGCAGCCGCATCTCCAGCGCATGCCCCAGATTGGCCTGCACGCCCGCCATTCCGCGCGATCCCAGCGCCTCGACCCGGGCTTGCTCGACCGCATCGAATACCGCGCGCGCATGGGCGTCGGCGGGCGCAATCCGGGCATGGAGCTTGGGATTATGATGCCGTTCGCGCAGCGCGAACCCGTCGGCGAAACCGCGTGCCTCCGCCACCTGCTCGCGCGGCAGGTTGCGGCCCGGCATCGGCACGCGCAATTGCTTGAGCGAAGCGGACGGCGCCTCGGTGGTGAAGCTCAATTCGAGCTCGGGCTCGTGCGCCATCGCGCGCGCCGCGCCGGCAAGCACGGACCGCAGCGCATCAAGGGGCGACTGCTCGGCCATCAGGCCTTGCCGACGATACTTTCGGGCAGATCCTTGCCGAACACCCGCTGATAATATTCGGCAACCAGCGGCCGCTCCGCCTCATCGCATTTGTTGAGGAAGGACAGGCGGAACGCGAAGCCGAGATCGCCGAGGATCAAGGCGTTCTGCGCCCAGGAGATGACGGTGCGCGGGCTCATCACGGTCGAGATGTCGCCTGCCATGAAACCCTGGCGGGTCAGCTCTGCCACCTTGACCATATTGTCCACGGTCTGCTTGCCGCCGGGCTTGTCATATTCGCCCGATTTGGCGAGCACGATCTGCGCCTCGGTCGCGGCTGGCAGATAATTCAGCGTGACCACAATGTTCCAGCGATCCATCTGGCCCTGATTGATCTGCTGGGTGCCATGATACAGGCCGGTCGTGTCGCCGAGACCCACTGTGTTCGAGGTCGCGAACAGCCGGAAATAGGGATTGGGCCGGATCACGCGATTCTGGTCGAGCAGCGTCAATTTGCCCTCGGTCTCCAGCACGCGCTGGATCACGAACATCACGTCGGGACGCCCCGCATCATATTCGTCGAAGACAAGCGCCGACGGCGTCTGCAGCGCCCAAGGCAGCAGCCCTTCGCGGAATTCGGTGACCTGCTGGCCGTCGCGCAGCACGATCGCGTCGCGCCCGACCAGGTCGATCCGGCTGATATGCGCATCGAGGTTGATGCGGATCATCGGCCAGTTCAGCCGCGCCGCGACCTGCTCGATATGCGAGCTCTTGCCGGTGCCGTGATAGCCCTGGATCATCACACGACGGTTGAAGGCGAAGCCCGCGCAAATGGCGAGCGTGGTGTCTGGATCGAACACATAGGCGGGATCGAGATCGGGCACGCGCTCGTCGGCTTCCGAAAAAGCCGGAACCTCCATGTCGGAATCGATACCGAACAGGTCGCGGACCTTCTTCATCTGATCGGGCGCGGACATCACCGTGTCGGAACGGCTGTCGGGCTGGATATTGGACAAATCGGCCATCGTCGCTCTCGGTATGCAATCGGATCGGGAAAAGTGTGGGTATGTTTTGGGCGGTAATGGGTCGGCGATCCGACTGCAACATTGCTCGCGCTGGTCGAGACGCGCATGAAATGAATGAGTTAAGCTCAAGGTCAGAATTAACTAACAAAAGATATATCGCTTAACGCCAGATTAACCTACAAGAGTCGGTGGCGGGGGCTGGACGCGCGAGTCGGGCTTGCGACCATACAATGTTCTAGGATGGGGTACTGAACATGAAAATCAGCACGATTCTGAAGGCTTCCTCGGGCGCGGCGATCGCACTTGCTGCTTCCACCTTTGTCCCGGCCACTGCGGCGCAAGCCGGCACAGTCATTCTCGAGGGCAGCGACGCGATCGGTTTTCACTGCCCGTTGGGCCAGTCGACCGCATGCGATTATAAAGAGCAGACCTTCAGCGCCCTTGGCGGCGCGGATTCACGCTCGATCGCGGTTATCGGACGTGACGTGAACGGGAATCTTGTCAGCGGTTCGTCGCACACGACTTCGTCTTTCGACGACCTGAGTTCGGCCGGAGCCCTCAGCCAGTATGTCGCGATTTATTTCGTGCCAGGTTTTGGCTGCTGCGACTCGAATCCGGCTGCTCTGGCGGGCCGCGACGCTGACGTCGCTGCTTACATCAATGCCGGCGGCACGGTTGAAATCGGCAATTATGACGGCAATTCGGCATGGGATTTCCTGACCGGCGGCAGCGGTAACAGCGCCTTCGTGGCAGGTGTCGGCGGCGCATTGTCGGGGCCCAGCTGTACGGACGGCGAAACGGTCACGGCGTTGGGCCTTTCCAACGGCTTCACCCAGCCTGGTGTGGTCGGTTGCTGGACGCACCAGGCCTATGGTCAGGACCACTTCGGCGCTCTGGGCTTCACCCTGAGCTTCTTCGACTCGGATCCGCAGTTCGCTCTGGACAATCCGGGCTATGGTGGCTTCTCGAGCCTGCTGTCCAACGGCAAGACCGTGGTCGGCATCTCCAACGCTCCTGAGCCCGCAAGCTGGGCGATGATGCTGGGCGGTTTCGGCCTGATCGGTGGCGTGATGCGCCGTCGCCGCACCGCGGTCAGCTTCGCCTGACGCGCGGTTAAACTCAAGGAAATGGCGCCGCCGGTCACCCGACCGGCGGCGCTTTTCTTTTCGGCGATATTCAGCCCACTTTGGACGGTAGCGGGAACCAGGTGACGAAGCGCTCGGCGAGCGCATGGTCGCCTTCGACCGTGATCCCGCCCGTCTGCTCCAACGCCGCGAGCGGTTGGCCGCCATAGACCACCGCCGCGATCAGGCTGGCATCCGCCGCGGCAATCGAAAAATCTGGATTTTCGGCCTCGGCGCGCACGATATCGAGCCGGCCATCATGCAGATGCGCGGTGAAGGGATCAGGACCGATGCGGAATCCGATCCGCGCATCGATGCCCCCGGCCCGTCCACTATCGATCATCGTGCGGAACGACATCATCAGCGACGCGCCGCTCAGCGGGAGGCGCGGATCGTGCAGCGGCGAACGCACTGCCCAGCGGCCTAATGCGGCAAGCGGCGCCTCGCTCTCATACCCCCATTCGGTCAGCTCATAGACCTGGACCGAGGCAGGGGGCGGCAATTTGCGGCGGATCAACACACCGTTGGCCTCCAGGCTTTCCAACCGCTGGGTCAGCACATTGGCGCTGATGCCGGCCAGCCCGCGCTTGATCTCCCCGAAGCGGCGGGGCCCGAACATGAGCTCCCGCAGGATCAACGGCACCCAACGCTCGCCCACCAGCTCCAGCGCCAGGGCCATCCCGCACGCATCGTCATAAAGCCGGCGGGGAAGGGCGGATGGGCCTTCCGAAAGGTCGTCGGTTACTTTTTCTAACTCCATGGTTGTTTTTTATAACCAAAGCGCGCATCCAATGCAAGCCAAGTGATTCGCACGGAGGAAGGAAGGCCCATGGAACGCCAGATCTTCATCAACCTGCCGGTGACCAATCTGGTCGCTTCGTCGGCTTTCTACGCGGCTCTGGGCGCAGAGCCCGACGAGCTGTTTGGCGACGTATCGAGCGCGATGATGCGCTTCACCGATACGATAACGGTGATGCTGCTCGATCGCGCGCGGTTCGGCAGCTTCGCGCCGAAGCCGATCGCCGATGCGCACACGGGCAACCAGGTCTTGCTCTGCATTTCGTGCGCGGACCGCGCCGGCGTCGACCGAATGGCCAACACCGCCCGATGGGCGGGTGGGCGCGCCGACCCGATGCCGTCACAGGATTATGGCTTCATGTACGGGCGTAGTTTCGAAGATCCCGACGGCCACATCTGGGAAGCGGTGTGGATGGATGTCGCAGCGGCCATGGCCGCGCGCAAACCGATGCAAGACGCCTGAACCGACTCGCTACACATAGGGAAGAGGAACCCACAATGAGTGACAATCCCATCATCACCGCCTTCATCTGGGTACCCGATTTCGCCAAAACGCACGTACGCGACATGCGCGTGCGCTGGGCGCTGGAAGAGGTCGGCCAGCCTTATCAGGTACGGCTTCTCGACAATGTGACATCCAAGGCGGCGGATCATCGCAATCTCCAGCCGTTCGGCCAGGTGCCGACCTACGAAGAGGATGGGATCCGACTATTCGAATCGGGCGCGATCCTGTTGCATATCGCGCGCAAATATCCCGGCCTTTTGCCGGCCGATCCGGCGGGTCGGGCGCATGCCGAGCAATGGGTGTTCGCGGCGATGACGTCGGTCGAACCGGCGGTGCAGGATCTGGCCATCGTCAACGTGTTCGAGCGCGACCAACCCTGGGCCGACGACCGCCGCCCGCTGAGCGAGAAGCGCGTCCATGGCCGGCTTCAGGACCTTTCCAACCGACTGGGCGACAAGCCCTATCTGGAGGGCGAGTTCACGGCGGGGGACCTGATGATGGCGTGCGTGCTGCACGGTCTTTCGGGCACCGGCTTGCTCGATTCTTATCCCAATCTCGCGGCCTATCTGGCGCGCTGTCACGCGCGCCCCGCCTATCAGCGGGCACTGACCGCACACATGGCAGACTTCACCGATCAGCCGCCGATCGCGGCCTGAACTGGCGCTAAGGAGAAACATCATGGCGTATATCGACGGATTCGTGGCCCCGGTCCTGCCCGGCAAGGGCGAGGGCTATGTCGAGACGGCACGTGACGCCGCCAAGATCTTCCTCGAGCACGGCGCGATCCAGGTGGTCGAGTCGCTGAGCGACGACGTGCCCCATGGCAAGGTCACCGATCTCTATCGCGCGGTCGCCGCCAAGGACGACGAGACGCTCGCTTTCTCGTGGATCGTCTGGCCGTCCAAGGACGCGCGCAATGCCGGCATGGCCAAGGTCATGGCCGACGAACGGATGAAACCGGGCGCCAAGGAAATGCCCTTCGACATGCAGCGCATGATCTTCGGCGGATTCGAAGTGGTGCTGGATACCAACGCCGGCTGACGCCCGCGGATAGGAGAGAGACGATGACCGACAATTTCGTTTGGTACGAACTCTGCACGAACGACCTGGAAGGCGCGAAGGCCTTTTACGGCAAGCTGTTCGGCTGGACCGCCACCCGCTTCGAAGGCGAGGGCGCGAACGATTATCATATCCTGGAAATGGCCGGCAAAGGCGTGGGCGGGCTGATGCCGCTCCCCGAAGGCATGCCCAAGCCTTTCTGGCTGGGCTATGTCGGCGTTGCCGACGCTGACGCCGCGATCGAGAAGGCCAAGGCGGCCGGTGCCACTATCCACCGCGTGATGGACATTCCGAGCGTCGGCAAGATCGGGCTGATCAGTGACCCGCAGGGCGTCGGCTATGCCGTGATCCAGGGCTATAGCGACCGAAAGAGCGAGGCGTTCGATCAGGCCAAGCCAGGCCACGGCAATTGGCACGAGCTCTACACGACCGACCTTGCCGCTGCGTTCGATTATTATTCGGCCCAATATGGCTGGACCAAGGGCCGCACGATGCCGATGGGCGAGATGGGCGACTATCAGCTGTTCCAGGCCGATGGCGTCGATATCGGCGGCATGATGAAGGCGCCGGAGAATGTGCCGCCGTCCTGGGGCTATTATTTCGGCGTGGAGGACATCGACGAGGCCGAGGCACGGATCAAGGCCAATGGCGGGACGATCGCCAACGGGCCAATGGAAGTGCCTGGGCCGGCCTACATCATCCAGTTCACCGATCCGCAAGGCGCCTATGTCTGCGTGGTCGGCCCCCGCAAGTGAGGAGATGAAGCATGGCGACCGCCGCACTTCACCCCTCGCGGGCGACCAGGCGTGCGGTCGCCAGCTGGATTTCGAGCGCGACCACGGTCCTGCTCGCCGCCCTGGTGGGCGTGGTAGCCGCCGCGCAGCTTCGCCTTATCGCGAGCTTGCTCGGCGAAACCTGGCTCGGTGCCCGCGCCTGGCTGCGCTGATCGGAAACGAAGGAGAGAGACTATGACCCGCGTCACCCCCTGCCTGTGGTATGACGGCAATGCTGATGAAGCCGCCAATCTCTACGCCTCGATCTTCCCGGATTCGTCGGTCGACGCGGTCAACCGCTCGCCCGCGGATTATCCCAACGGCAAGGCGGGCAATGTGCTCACCGTCGATTTCACGGTGATGGGCATGAAGTTTCTCGGCCTGAATGGCGGCCCGATGTTCAAATTCGACGAGGCCGTATCCTTCATCATCCACACCAAGGACCAGGCCGAGACCGACCGTTACTGGGACGCGATCCTCGCGTCCGGCGGCACGGCCAGCGCGTGCGGCTGGATCAAGGACAAATTCGGTCTGAACTGGCAGATCACCCCGCAGCGCCTGCTCGATATGATGACCACCTCCGACAAGGCGGCCGCCAAACGCGCGATGGAGGCGATGATGGGCATGGTGAAGATCGACATCGCGGCGCTGGAGCGTGCGTTCAGCGGAGAAGAACAGGTCGATGCGTAAGCTCGTCGGCGGCGTCTTTCAGTCGCTCGATGGCGTGATGCAGGCGCCGGGCGGGCCGACCGAGGATTGGACGCAGGGGTTCACGCTCGGCGGCTGGTCGGTGAGCTTTTGGGATGATCCGATGGGTCAGGCGATGGGCGACATTTTCGCTGCGCCCTTCGACCTGCTGCTCGGCCGCAAGACCTATGAGATCTTCGCGGCGCACTGGCCCTATGTCGGCGCGGACGATCCGATCGGTCCGCTGTTCGACAAGGCCCGGAAATATGTGCTCACGCGCGGCGACGACCCACTCGACTGGGTCAACAGCCACCGCCTTGCCAGCATCGCCGAGGTCGCAACGCTGAAACAGGGCGACGGCCCCGATCTGCTCATCCAGGGCAGCAGCACGCTTTACCCCGAATTGCTCGCCGCAGGGCTGATCGACAAGCTGTTCGTCATGACCTTCCCGGTCGTCCTCGGCCAGGGCAAGAGATTGTTCGGGACGGGCACGCCTTCGGGGGCGTGGAAGATGCTCGACTATCAGGTCTCCACGACGGGCGTCGTCATGGCGAGCTACCAACCCGCGGGCGCGGTCCCGATCGGCAGCTTCCAGATGAAGGAGCCGAGCGAGGCCGAGCAGCGCCGGCAGGGACGGATGAAGCGCGAGGCCTGAGGATTGTCCCATGGAACATCTGAGCTACCCCAATGAGAGCGCGGACTATCGCGCGGCGCGCAACGCGCTGCTCGATGCCGAGATCGAGCTCAGGCGCCAGATCGAGCGCGTCGCAGCAATGCGTCGCGCTCTCCCGCCCGGCGGCGCGGTTCCGACCGATTATCCGTTCGAACGGATCGGCGCGAACCTGATGCCGGAGACGGTCACGCTGTCCGCGCTGTTCGGGGATCATCCCTCGATCCTGCTCTACAGCTTCATGTACGGGCCGGAGCGCGACCAGCCCTGTCCCGGCTGCACGCACATGCTCGATGCGATCGACGGCAGCGCGCGCCACGCCAATCCGCGTTTCCCGATTTATGTGGTCACGCGATCCCCCGTCGCGCGGCTCGCCGCCTGGATGGGGCAGCGCGGCTGGAGCCATCTCATCCCGCTTTCCGATCTCGGCAGCTACACCACGGACTATCACGGCAACACCGCCGGCCTGCCCCAGCCGATGCGCGATGCGCGTGGCTACAAGGCTGGCGAGGATTGGGACGAACCGATGTTCAACGTCTTCCGCAGGGACGGCGACACCGTCCGCCATTTCTGGGGGAGCGAGTTGACCTATGCGCCCGAGGATCCCGGCCAGCATCATCGCGCGGGCGACCTGGTCGACCCCTTGTGGGGCCTCCTCGACATGAGCCCGGAAGGGCGCGGCGACTATTTCCCCAAGCTGAATTACTGAGCTTCCTCGCCCAGGGTCAGGCGAAAGCGGGCGCCTTCTTGAGCTGGGTGTAGGCGTCGATCACGTCCTGCAGCTTCTTCTCGTGCGCCCGGTCGCCACCATTGCGGTCGGGATGGTAGCGGCGGACCAGTTCCGAATAACGCTGGCGCAACGCGCGTCGATCGGCGTCCGCCTCCAGCCCAAGAACCTTGAGTGAGCGCCGGTCTGCGTCGCTGAGCGGCTTGCCGTCCTGACGTGCCGCATGCCGGCCGGTGCCGAAGCGCGCCTGAATCGCATCGAGCGGATCGAGGAAGTCCGACCAGCGCGGCGTGCCGCCCGCGCCCGGCGAGAAAGCGCGCGTTTCGCGCTCCCAGCCGGCATAAGGGCGCTGCTGTGCTGTGATCTCCTCGGCGGTCATGCCGTTGAAGAAATTATAGCGCGCATTGAATAAGCGGACATGCTCCAGGCACAGGAAGCGCCACGCCCCCGGCCCATTGAAGCCCGACCGTGCGCCCTCTTCGGCCGGCGCGCGAAATTCGCCCGGCTCGGTGCATCCCGGCTCGCTGCACTGGCGCTCCCCCGGCACGCGGCCGTGAAAACGTGGCTGTCTTGGCCTGGCATCTGCCACGCATGATTCTCCCGCAAACAGGACTATATAAGAGCGATGAGCGAAACTCCCACCGGGCCGGTCGCGGCCGAAATCGAAAAAAGGCTGCGCGCCGGCCTGTCCCCGCAACGGCTCGCCGTGATCGACGATTCGGCCAAGCATCGCGGCCATGCCGGACATGATCCGCGCGGCGAGAGCCATTTCACGGTCGACATCGTCTCGTCCGCTTTTTCGGGCAAGTCCCGCGTGGCGCGGCACCGCCTCGTCAATCAGGCGTTGGCCACGCTCCTGGCCGAGCGTGTCCACGCGCTGGCGATCGTCGCGAGGGCACCCGAAGAGGCGTGATGCCCTCAAGTCGGAGGGTAAACATGTATGAGCTGTGGTATTGGCCCTCGATCCCCGGGCGCGGTGAATTTCCGCGTCTCGCGTTGGAGGCGGGCGGGCTGGCCTATCGCGACATGGCGCGCGACGCCGGCGAGGCGGGCTATAAGGCGCTTTCCGCGCACATGGCCGAGGCACGCGACGACCCGCCCTTCGCGCCGCCCTATCTGGTCACCGAGGACGGCACCACCATCGGGCAGTCCGCCAATATCCTGCTCTATCTGGGAGAGCAGCACGGCCTGGCACCGACGGATCCCGCGGGGCGGTTATGGGTCAACCAGGTCCAGCTGACGATTGCCGATATCGTGACCGAGGCGCACGACACGCACCATCCGGTCGTGCTGGGCGATTATTACGAGGAGCAGAAAACCGAGGCCAAGCGGCGCAGCGCGGATTTCCGCGTGCACCGCATCCCCAAATATCTGGCGTGGTTCGAACGCATATTGGAGAAGCGCGGAGATTGGCTCGCGGGCGAGGCCTGGAGTTATGCCGACCTATCGCTCTTCCATCTGATCGAAGGGCTCAATTTCGCTTTCCCCAGGCGGATGGAGGCGATCGGCGGCCACTATCGCCGCGTGATGGGGTTGCACGATGCGGTCGCCGAGCTGCCTGAGCTGCAGGATTATCTGGCGAGCGACCGCCGCCTGGCTTTCTCGGACGGGATCTTCCGTCACTATCCGGAACTGGACGCGGCCTGACGCGCGAGATGTGGGCGGCTTGGGCAAAATTACAGCCAAAGCGGCATTAACGAGGACCAGATCCGCAGATGGGGCGTTTAGCCGGCATGAGCGAACGCGATGTCGAGAGCGTGGTGATGCGCCTGCTGTGCGAGAAAGCCGAGGAAAGGCTCGAACAGGCGTGGGCGGCGAGCGAGATCGCACACCGCACCGTCCAACTGCCCGACGGCTCTTATCATTGGGCAAGGGAAGATGAGGCACATCAACTGCGGTAGCGCAGCGCCTCGACCAGAAGCGCGAAGGCCGGCGAATGCTGGCGGCGGCTGGGATAATAAAGATGATAGCCCGGAAAAGGCGGGGTCCAGTCTTCCAGCAAGGCGGCCAGTCGCCCTGCGGCGATATGCGGTCGCACCAATTCTTCCGGCAGGAAGGCGAGACCGAAGCTCGCAAGCGCCGCCTTGAGGATCGGCGGCAGCGCGTTGAAGACGAGTTGCCCGTCGACCCGCACCTTCAACTCCTGCCCGTCTTTTTCGAACTCCCAGGCATAGAGCCCGCCCGAAGTCGGCAGGCGCAGGTTGATGCAGCGATGCTGTACCAGGTCCCGCGGATGACGCGGTAGTGCGCGCTGCGCGAGATACGCGGGGGCGCCCACCACGACGAGGCGCTCCTCGGGTCCGATCCTGACCGCGACCATATCCCTGGCGATCTGCTCGCCCAGCCGGACGCCCGCATCGAACCGCTCGGCAACAATGTCGGCGAGCGTGTAGTCCGCCCAGATCTCGACCCTGATGTCGGGATAATGCGGCAGGAATTGCGCCAGTTTCGGCCACAGCAAAGTTTCGGCCGCATGCTCGCTGCTGTTGATCCGGATCGTGCCCGACGGCTTGTCGCGGAGCTCGCTGAGGGCGTCGATCTCGGCATCGATCTCGTCGAAATGGGGCCCGATATTGCGGAGCAATCTCTCACCCGCCTCGGTCGGTGCGACGCTTCGCGTGGTGCGGGTGAGCAGCCGGATGCCGAGCCTTTCCTCGAGGCCGCGGATGGAGTGACTGAGCGCGGATTGCGACACGCCGAGCTGCGCGGCCGCGCGCGTGAAGCTCTTTGCGCGGGCAACCGCGAGGAAAGCGAGCAGGTCGTTGATGTTCGTGCGCGGCATATATGAGCTCATCTCATAAGTTCATGCCGATTTCACCGACTAATCCGCGTCCCCCTGAGCACCTAGATCGGCCACCTGCAATCGTCTCAGGAGATAATCCCATGCAAAAACGCACGCTCGGCAACGGTCTCGAAGTCTCCGCGCTCGGCCTCGGCTGCATGGGGATGAGCTTCGCTTATGGCATCGCGCCCGATCCCAGGGAGATGATCTCACTGCTCCACGCCGCGGTCGAGCGCGGGGTGACCTTCTTCGACACGGCCGAAGTCTACGGTCCGTTCGCCAATGAGCTATTGCTGGGCGAGGCATTCGCCCCGATCCGCGACAGGCTGGTGATCGCGACCAAGTTCGGCTTCAGGATCGAGGACGGCAAGCAGAATGGCGTGGACAGTCGCCCGGATCATATCCGCGCGGTCGCGGAGGCCAGCCTCAAGCGGCTCAAGACCGACGTGATCGATCTTTTCTACCAGCATCGCGTCGATCCGAACGTGCCGATCGAGGATGTCGCGGGCACGGTCGGCGACCTCATCCGCGAGGGCAAGGTCAAGCATTTCGGCCTGTCAGAAGCAGGGGCCGTCACGATCCGCCGCGCGCACGCCGTCCAGCCGGTCGCCGCAGTGCAGAGCGAATATAGTTTGTGGTGGCGCGAGCCGGAGGCGGAGATATTGCCGACGCTGGAAGAACTCGGCATCGGCTTCGTGCCGTTCAGTCCGCTCGGCCGCGGCTTCCTCACCGGCAAGATCGACGCGGACACCAAGTTCGAAAGCGGCGACTTCCGCAACAGCCTGCCGCGCTTCAGCGAGCAGGCGCGCGCCGCCAACCAAAGGCTGGTCGATCTGATCGCCGCGATCGCGAAGCGAAAGCTCGTCAGCCCGGCACAGATCGCGCTCGCCTGGCTGCTCGCGCAAAAGCCCTGGATCGTGCCGATTCCGGGAACGACCAAGCTCAACCGGCTGGAGGAGAATATCCGTGCCGCATCGGTCGAACTCAGCGCGGCGGATCTCACCGAGATCGGCCAGGCGGCGGACAGCGTGACGATCGAGGGCGCGCGCTATTCCGCCGCGACCCAGGCTATGATCAATCGCTGATCGAGCAGGCGGCACCCACGCCGCGCCTTCACAGCCGCCGGATGCGCGCTTACGGATTGGCCGAGGGGGATTTATGTCGATCGCACTTTTCTTTCTGGCGGCAGCGGCCCACGCCAAACCGCATGCGGCGCCCGATACATCGACGCGCAGCGGTCTGATCGCGAGCTACAATGCGATGTTCAAACACATTGACACCGATCACGACGGCAAGGTCAGTCGGGCCGAATGGGAAGTGATGGTCGACGCCTCGCCCATGCTCCAGTCGCAGGGCCTGTCGGAAGCGCAGCGTAACGGTCTGCGCGCCGCGTTGATGGCGGGCTTCGAACAGAATGATTCGGACAAGGACGACTTGCTCACGCTCGACGAATTGATGGCCAAGCCGCTGGTGCGCTTCGCCTGTCTCGACGCCAATCACGACGCGAAGGTCACCCAGATCGAGGCGAAGGAGGGAATGGACCTCTGCTCGATGCTGTCGGGCATATCCGGCAAGGGCAAATAAAGCTCCGCATCTCCGCCAAAAGGGTCCGAGTCGCCGGTTGCCTTCATCGGCACCCGCGCTAAGCTTTCCCGGCAATGAAGGGAAAGACGATGGCAATCGTCGGAACCAACGACCCGGTCCTTGTCCTGCTGTCGGTGTTGATCGCGATTTTCGCGTCCTACACCGCGCTGGATCTCGCCGGCCGCATCCATGCTTCTGACGGGTGGAGCCGCCGGCTGTGGCTTGCCACCGCCGCGGTGGCGATGGGCGGCGGCATCTGGGCGATGCATTTCGTGGCGATGCTCGCCTTGCGTATGCCGGGCATGGCCGTCGGCTATGATCCCGGCCTGACGATCTGCTCGCTGCTGCTGGCGATCACGGTGACGGGTGCCGGCTTCGTGGTGATGACCCGCGCGTCCGGCTCGCTGTCGGTTATCGCATCCGCCGGCCTATTCATGGGCCTCGGCGTGGTCGGCATGCACTATATGGGCATGGCGGCGATGCGCATGGCGGCGGATCTGCGCTACGATTATCTGTGGGTCGCTTTCTCGGTGCTGATTGCGATCGGCGCGGCGACCGCAGCCTTGTGGCTCGCGGCGCGGCGGAGCGGGATGACCGAGCGGATCGGCGCCGCGATCCTGATGGGAATCGCGATTGCGGGCATGCATTATGCCGGCATGCGCGCGGCCATCTTCACCGCGCATCCGGGCGTCGATCTGGCGCACCGCGTGTCGAGCTTCGATCAGGCGTCGCTCGCGGTCGCGGTGGCCGCCACTACCTTCCTGATCCTGGCGCTCGCGCTGGTATCCGCGATCTTCGATCGCCACTTCGCCCAGCTTGCCCACCGAGAGGCAGAGGCGTTGCGCGAAAGCGAGGAGCGGTTTCGCTCGCTCTATCGCGGCACGCCGCTGCCGCTCCACTCGCTCGACTGCGAAGGACGGATCGAGCAGGTGAGCCAGACCTGGCTCGATTTGCTCGGCTATCGCGAGGAGGACGTCATCGGCCGTCCGCTCATCAACTTTCTGACCGAGGAATCAGCACGTCGGGCACGACAGGTGGATTGGCCCGCCTTGATCGCGAAGGATCGGCTCGATCCGTGCGAGTATCGGGTTGTCACCAAGCAGGGTGAGTTCCGCGACGTCGTCTCAACCTTCAAGGTCGAGCGCGATGCGAAGGGCGAATTCCTGCACGTGCTGGGCGGCCTGACCGACGTCACCGAGCGCAAGCAGGCCGAAGAGGCACTGCGTCAGGCGCAGAAGATCGAGGCGATCGGCCAACTCACCGGGGGCATCGCGCACGATTTCAACAATCTGCTCGCGGTGGTGCTGGGCAATCTCGAGCTGCTGCGCAAGCGGCTGCCCGACGACCCCCGGATCGTGCAGCTGATCGAAAGCGCAACCGAAGGCGCGCAGCGCGGCGCCGCGCTCACCCAGCGATTGCTCGCCTTCGCGCGCCGGCAGGACCTGCGCCCCGCACCGATCGACGTGCCCGGGCTGGTGCGGGGCATGACCGATCTGCTGCAACGCTCGCTCGGGCCCAAGATCCGCGTCCAGACGCATTTCCCGTTGCACCTGCCGCCGGCCAAAGTTGATGCCAACCAGCTCGAAATGGCGTTGCTCAACCTTGCGGTGAATGCGCGGGATGCGATGCCCAACGGTGGCACGCTCGATATCGCCGCGGAGGAAGTCGACGCCGGAGTCGGGGCCTATGAAGGTCTCGCCGCCGGCAATTACATAAAGCTCAGCCTCGCCGACACCGGCGGAGGAATGGAACCCAACACGTTGGCACGCGCCAGCGACCCTTTTTTTACGACCAAGGGCCTGGGCAAGGGCACGGGACTTGGCCTGTCGATGGTGCAGGGCCTCGCGGCGCAATCTGGCGGCAAGCTGTTTCTCGACAGCGTCGTCGGCAAGGGCACCGTCGTCGCGCTCTATTTGCCTGTCGCGGCGGAAAGGCCCGAACCGCTCGAGCAGACACCCGACGCGCCGCTCGCCTCGGCGGCCGCAATGTACAAGATCCTGGTGGTGGACGACGACGCGCTGGTGCTGGCCAACACCGCCGCGGTGTTGGAGGATCTCGGCCACGATGTCACGACCGCCCTCTCTGGCGAGGAGGCGCTTGCCCGGCTCGAAGGCGGCCTCGCGATGGATCTTGTGGTCACTGATCAACTGATGCCGGGCATGACCGGCCTGCAGCTGATCGCGGCTATCCACCGCAAGCTGCCGAGCCTTCCCTGCCTCGTCGTGACCGGCTTTGCCGAGATGACGGCGGAGGAAGCGGGACAATGCCCGATCCTCGCCAAGCCCTTCACCCAGGCCCAGCTTGCCGCCGCGCTCGGCAGAATCGCGATGGCGCGCAAGGTCGTGCCGCTCAGGCGGCGGGGCTGACAGCGGGGGCCGCTCCGTCTTCGCCTCTCGGCTTTCACCAGGTGAGGTCGGTGTGCGTGAGCAGCCGCATCTCCATTAGAGATGCGAGGGTCCTCCCATCGCCGCGTAGCTCCTCTCCACGACGGCGGCACCACAAGCCCGCCGTCGCCCCGGACTTGTTCCGGGGCCCACTCTCGGGCTTGGCGCCTGCCTCTCGGTGGATGCCGGAACAACCCTGTCCTGAGCTTGTCGAAGGATCCGGCATGACGGAGAAGGGAGACCTGGACAGTGGCTGGTTACGCCGCCTTCGACTCGACAAGCTCAGAACGAGTGCGGGAGGGGCGCGCGGGCGGTTGAAGGGCCAATACGAAGGGTGGGGTGGATATGGGGAGAGGGCGGCTTACATTAGGCGCACCAAGGAGGCGATGATGGACAAGGGTGATCTCGATCAGCTCACGAAAACGGGCAGCGTTCCGCAAGACGTGTACCGGATCATGCGCGATGCCATTCAGAAAACCGCCGAGCAAAAGGGCCGGCTGTATGAGGACGGCCATGAGGCGCATTATATGGCGCTGGCCGCCGCCATGTCGCTGAGGGCCGCCGGCTATTCGATCGAGAAGGTGAAGGTGGACGCCTGACCGCGTACGCCCCAAGGTTGCCCCTCCCGGCCATCCCACCTAAAGCCCGCGCCATGGCCGAACCGATCATCATCGCCGTTCCCAAGGGGCGCATCCTCAAAGAGGTGATGCCTTTGTTCGCGCATGCCGGGATCGTGCCCGAGCCGGCGTTCGCGGACGAGGATAGCCGCGCGCTACGCTTCGCCACCAACCGGCCCGACATCGGCCTGATCCGCGTGCGCGCGTTCGACGTCGCCACCTTCGTGGCGCACGGCGCGGCGCAGTTCGGAATCGTCGGATCGGATGTGCTGATGGAGTTCGATTATTCGGAGCTCTACGCGCCGGTCGACCTTGGCATCGGCCATTGCCGCATCTCGGTCGCCGAGCCCGCCGACATGGCCGCCAAGGACGATCCCCGCGGCTGGAGCCATGTCCGCGTCGCGACCAAATATCCCCACATCACCCGCCGCCATTTCGAGGCGCGCGGCGTACAGGCCGAATGCGTCAAGCTGAACGGCGCGATGGAGATCGCACCCGTGCTGGGCCTGTCGAGCCGGATCGTCGACCTGGTCTCGTCAGGCCGCACGCTGGCCGAGAACGGCCTGGTCGAGGTCGAGACGATCGCCGAGGTCTCCGCGCGCCTGATCGTCAACCGTGCTGCCTTCAAGACCCGCGCGAAGGACGTGCTTCCCTTGGTCGAGGCGTTCCGCGAAGCCACCGGCGCGAGCCGCGCGGCCTGAAATCGGGCCCGAACCGGCGGGCGGTGACCTGCCCGCCTGGTAAAAAGCCGAAACTGCGATAGGCTTGCGCGCATCGTCTTCCATCACGGGAGAAAGCCGGATGTACGTTGCCGAAGATGGAGCTCGACGGCCACTGGTGTTCGGCCTCATCGTTCTTGCGCATCTGCTGCTTGGATTTCTCTTCTTTTCATCGTCCGGCCCCGCGCCTCCACGCAGCTTTTCCGCTGAGAGCGGCTCCGCCGGCGGAATCGGGCTTTCCGTCCGCACGGCCCAGGCGAAGAAGCCCAGGGCCTTCTTATTGTCCTTCGATCGGACTCCGCTGATCGGCCCGTCCACCTTCGCGCCCCCCTCGCGGAAGGCGGAAGAGACGCACAAGGTTGCCCCGTCCCCCCATCCCTCCTAAAGCCCGCCGCGCTATGCTGCGGCTCTCGGCCTCCGATCCCGATTTCGATTCTGCCTTTACCGCGCTCGTGAATGCGCGGCGCGAGGCGGATTCCGACGTGTCCCGCGACGTCGCCGCGATCGTCGCTCGCGTGCGCGCCGAGGGCGATACCGCGCTTAAGGACTATAGCGCACGCTTCGATGGCCATGATCTCGACGCATCGGGCTGGGAGATCGGCAAGGCCGAACGCCGCGCCGCACTTGCCAATCTCGACTCCGATCTGCGCAAGGCTATCGAACTCGCCGCCGAGCGCATCGCCGCCTACCATGCGGCCCAGAAGCCTGACGATCGCGACTATAAGGACGCGGCCGGGGTTCGCCTTGGTGCGCGCTGGACCGCGGTCGATGCGGCCGGCCTATATGTGCCGGGCGGCCGCGCGGCCTATCCCTCGACCGTATTGATGAACGCCATTCCCGCGCGCGTGGCAGGGGTCGGGCGGCTGGTGATGGTCACGCCCACGCCCAAAGGCGAGGTCAACGACCTGGTGCTCGCCGCGGCCGAGATTGCCGGCGTGGATGAGGTCTGGCGCGTCGGCGGCGCGCAGGCGATCGCCGCGCTCGCCTACGGCACCGATCGGATCCGGCCGGTCGACGTGATCGTCGGCCCCGGCAATGCCTGGGTCGCGGAGGCCAAGCGCCAGCTTTACGGCGTGGTCGGGATCGACATGGTCGCGGGCCCGTCCGAGATCGTGGTCGTCGCCGACGCGGCCAACGATCCGGACTGGATCGCGGCCGATCTGCTCAGCCAGGCCGAGCATGACCCGACCAGCCAGTCGATCCTGTTCACCGACGATGCCGCCTTCGCCGACCGGGTTGCCGCGGCAGTCGAGCGTCAGCTCGGCGAACTCGCCACTGGCAAGACTTCGCGCATCGCGTGGGAAGCCAATGGCGCAATCATCGTCACCGCCACGCTTGACGCGGCGATGCCGCTCGTCGACCGGCTCGCGCCCGAGCATCTTGAGCTCGCGGTCGACGACCCGCAGACTTTGTTCGACCAGGTCCGCCATGCCGGATCGGTCTTCCTCGGTCGTCACACGCCCGAGGCGATTGGAGATTATATTGCCGGCCCCAACCATGTCCTTCCCACCGGCCGTCGTGCGCGCTTCGCATCCGGTCTGTCGGTGCTCGATTTCATGAAGCGTACCAGCTTTATCGCCTGCGACCGCGCCAGCCTGGCCGCGATCGGCCCGGCTGCGATCGCGCTAGCGCATGCGGAAGGCCTGCCCGCGCATGCCGCATCGGTGGAGGTCCGCCTGTGAAGCGCGGACAAACCCGTTCGCAATCCCGCAGCGCCGCGCGTCTGGCCGCGGTGCAGGCACTCTATCAGCAGGAGATGGAGGGCACGCCGCTCGCGCGTCTGCTCGACGAATTCCACCAGCATCGGCTGGGCAAGACGATCGAGGACGTCGAATATGCCGACGCCGAGATCGCCTTCTTCGACGATGTTGTGCGCGGCGTGGATGCGCGCCGCGACGAGATCGACGCCCGGATCGGCGCACGCCTGAGCGCCGGCTGGAACCTGGCGCGGCTCGACCGCCCGATGCGCGCGATCCTGCGCGCGGGCACCTACGAGCTGATCGCGCGCGCCGACGTGCCGACCAAGAGCGTGATCAGCGAATATGTCGACGTCGCGGACGCCTTTTACGACAAGCGCGAGACGGGGTTCGTGAACGGATTGCTCGACGCGGTGGCGAAGGATGTGCGGGCCTAGGCAAGGCGCGTCATGCCAGCGAAAGCTGGCATCTCAGGAGATAGCGCATAAGCTCGCTATATGCGGCGCGGCGGCTGGACCTATGTTATGACGAACGAGGCGCGCGGCGTATTATATATCGGCGTGACCGCCGATCTGGCAGCGCGGGTCGATCAACATCAACGCCGCCAGGGATCCGCCTTCTGCCGAAAGTACAATTTGACGCGGTTAGTTCACGCCGAGTTGCGTGCAACGATTGATGAAGCGATCGTTCGCGAGGAGGCATTGAAAGCGTGGAAGCGCGCCGGGAAGATCGAGTTGGTCGAGTCCGCAAATCCGGAATGGCGCGATCTGTCTGTCCATCTCACAAAAGCCTCCTGAGGCCCCAGCTTTCGCTGGGGTGACGGTACCTTAGGTCAGGCCGCCAGCGGAGCCTGGGGTTCGAGGCGTTCGGCGCTGACCACGGCTTCGGCCGCGCGCAACGCGGCGACGATGCGCATCAGATGGCCGACATCGTGCACCTCGATCGTAACGACGAAGGTGTGGAAACTTTCGTCGCGCTCGGCGAGGTTGATGTTGACGATATTGGCACCCTGCGCGCCCAATATGCCTGCCATCACGCCGAGCGAGCCGGGCTGGTTGCGCACGATCACCGACAATCGCGCGGTGCCGCCGTCGCTGCCGTCACCCCAGGCCAGATCGACCCAATCCTCTTCGGGGGCTTCGAGCAGCACCGGGCATTCGATCACATGCACGCAGACCGGCGCGTCGGTATGGCGCACGCCGACAATGCGATCGCCCGGCACCGGCGTGCAACAGGAGGCAAGCGTGAACGCCACGCCGGGCGTAAGGCCCTTCATCGAGATCACGCTCTGCTGGGTCGGATGGACGTTGGTGCCTGCCTTGCCGCTTGAACCCGGCATCAGCGCGTCCATCACCTGCGCGTCGGTAAGCGTGCCGCGGGCGATATTCTCCATGAAGCGATCGACATCGGGCAGCTTGAGCCGTTTGACCGCCTCGTCGAGCGCGTCGGGCTTGAGGCTGGTCGGCATGCGCGCGACGATCGCATCGTAGAAGCGGCGGCCGAGCGCGATATTCTCGGCATGCTCCTTCTGGCGGACGAAGCGACGGACCTTGGCGCGCGCCTTGCCGGTCGCGGCGAAGCCCATCCAGGCCGCCTGCGGCTCCTGCGCCTTGGATCGCAAGATCTGCACCTGGTCGCCATTTTGGATGACCGTGCGCAGCGGCACGACGCGGCCGTTGATCTTGGCACCCACGGTCTGGTCGCCGAGATCGGTATGGACCGCATAAGCGAAGTCGATGGGGGTCGCGCCCTTGGGGAGCTGGATCAGCTCGCCCTGCGGGGTGAAGGCGAAGATCCGGTCCTGATACATCGCCATGCGCGTATGTTCGAGCAGCTCCTCGGGGCTTGCCGCATGATCGAGGATCTCGACGAGGTCGCGGATCCAGCGCGAATTCACGTCGGGCTGGATCACGCCGCCGGTCTTGTAGGCCCAGTGCGCGGCGACGCCGAACTCGGCCTCTGCATGCATCTTGGCGGTGCGGATCTGAACTTCGATCCGGACCTGCTCGTGATGGATGATCGTGGTGTGAAGCGAACGATAGCCATTGCGCTTGGGGGTCGAGATATAATCCTTGAACCGCCCCGGTACCATCGGCCAGCGCTCGTGCAGTAGGCCGAGCGCGCGATAGCATTGCTCATTATCCTCGACGAGCACGCGAAACGCCATGATGTCGGACAGCTGCTCGAAGCTGATGTGGCGCTCGGTCATTTTGCGCCAGATCGAGTAAGGATGCTTTTCGCGCCCCTCGACATCGGCCTTGATGCCCTTTTGCGCGAGCATCAGGCGGATACCGGACGAGATGCGCGAAACCTGATCGCCGCCGCCCTTCTTGAGCTGCTCGAGCCTCTTGGTGATCGAATCATAGGCGTCGGGTTCAAGCTCGGCGAAGGCGAGGCTCTGCATCTCCTTCATGAATTCGTACATGCCGATCCGCTCGGCGAGCGGCGCGTAGATATCCATCGTCTCGCGCGCGATGCGGCGGCGCTTTTCTTCCGACGGTATGAATTTGAGCGTCCGCATATTGTGCAGCCGGTCAGCCAGCTTGACCAGCAGCACGCGGATATCGTCCGACATTGCGAGCAGGAATTTGCGCAGATTCTCCGCCGCGCGCTCATTGTCGCTCTGCGCCTCGATCTTGCTGAGCTTGGTCACGCCGTCGACCAAACGCGCAACCGAAGGCCCGAAGGTCTTTTCGATCTGCTCGGGTGTGGCGAGCGTATCCTCGACCGTGTCGTGCAGGATCGCGGTCGCGATCGTCTCATCGTCAAGGTGGAGATCGGTCAGGATGCCCGCCACCTCGATCGGATGGCTGAAATAGGGGTCGCCATTGGCGCGCTTCTGGCTTCCGTGCGCCGCCATCGAGAAGACATAGGCGCGGTTGAGCAAAGCCTCGTCGGCTTCGGGGTCGTACCCGAGGACCCGGTCGACCAGCTCATATTGGCGCAGCATATTTCCAAGATGGGGTGACGAGGGGCCTTAAGGCAAGCGTCTTGCACCCCTTTTGCAACAGGCGTTGCGCTTCGGCCTCATTCTTTAGCGCCGGACTCAGCCACCGGAGCGACCCGAGTCTAAGAATGAGAATAATTCGCAATAAGGTTGACGTTGCGAACGACTCTCATTAGCGACCTTTGAACGGTGGCGGAACGGCCGCCAAACAAAGGGAAGACATGACCGCCAACGCCGCCTCCCGCGCTGACTGGGCCAAGCCGGCCTTCCTGGCATTGTCCTGCGTCGGCTTCGTTTCCTCTGCGCACGCCACGATCGATGGCGCCGCCAACGACACCGCCGACACAGCCGCCGATGCGCATGAAACGCTCACCGTCACCGGCCAGCGGCAGGAACAATCGGACAATGTGAAGCTGACCAAGCCGGTGATCGACACGCCGCGCTCGATCACCGTGCTGGGCGAGCAGCTGATCAGGGACACGGGTTCGCAAACTCTGGTCGATGCGCTGCGTACCGTGCCTGGCATCACCTTCGGCGCGGCCGAGGGCGGCAATCCGATCGGCGACCGGCCCTTCATCCGAGGCTTCGATAGCCAGGGATCGACCTATCTGGACGGCGTGCGCGACATCGGCGCGCAGACGCGCGAGGTGTTCGCGGTCGATCAGGTCGAGGTGATCAAGGGGTCGGACAGCGTGCTGGGCGGGCGCGGTTCGGCCGGTGGCACGATCAATATCATCTCCAAGCTGCCCAAGCAGCATGATTTCGCGCGTGGCGACATCAGCGTCGGCAATGCCGGCTACAAGCGCGCGACCTTCGACGTGAATCACAAGATCAACGACATGATCGCCTTCCGGATCGAGGGAATGTGGCACGACCAAAATGTCGCGGGCCGCGACGCGATCTGGCAGAAGCGCTGGGGGATCGCGCCCAGTGTCACGATCGGGCTGGGTACGCCGACACACCTGACCGCGTCTTATTATCACCTGCGCACGAACGAGCTGCCCGACAGCGGCCTGCCCTACACCTATGTCTGCTCCGCGACGGTGTGCAACGCGCCAGCGGGCAGTTTCGTCCTGTCCGAGCCGGTGCATCATATCACCACGCGCGGCGGCCAGACATATGACGTGCCTTATTCCACCTTTTACGGGCTGAAGGACCGCGATTTCCGCAAGTCGAACACCGACCAGGCGACCTTGCGGTTCGAGCATGATTTCGCGCCGGGCATCACGATCCGCAACACCGCGCGCTTCAGCCACACCTGGCAGGGCTACATCTTTCTGCTGCCCGACGATTCGACCGGCAATGTGGTCGGCACCACCGTGTCCAACCCCACCGTCAATGGCGTCACTCAATATACCAATGGCGGTTATGTCTGGCGGCGCGGCAATACGCGCGTCGGCACCACCAACAGCATGATCGACCAGCTGGATCTTTCGGCGAAGTTCGAAACCGGCCGCATCCAGCACAGCATCGCCGCCGGCCTCGAATATTCGAGCGAGGATGCGAGCCGGGGCACCTATATCGAGGCGACCGGATCGACGATCAGCCCGCGCTGCAACAGCGATACGATCGCGCGTTATTATTGTGCGCCGCTGGTCAATCCGAACCCGAACGACCCGTGGGTCAGTTATGCGAGCGATACGTCGACCGTGCGGACGCCGATCGCGCGTTCGCCCGATTGGCAGAATACGGACAATAGGGGGCTGACGCGCGCCGCCTATCTGTTCGACTCGATCACGTTCGACGACTGGCTGATCGCCAATCTCGGTGCGCGCTACGACATCTTCACATCGGACGTGCGCCCACCCCAGACCAGCATCACCGCACCGGTGATCGACCTGAAACGCACCGACAGGAACTGGAGCTGGCAGGCTGGCCTGATCGCCAAGCCGACGCACAACACGAGCCTCTATATCTCCTACGCGACCTCAGCCACACCACCCAACAGCCTGCTGGGCGAGGGCCAGGAGCAGAATTCGCTGGGCACCACGGTCACGCCGTTGCTCGACCAGCTCAAGCCTGAAAAGACGCGCTCGCTGGAAACGGGCGTGAAAGCCGAGCTGCTCCACGACCAGCTGATGCTGACCGGTGCGGTGTTCCGTACCGAGAGCAAGAATAGCCGCGTCGCGATCGACGCCAACACGGTGGCCTTCATCGGCGAGAAGCGCGTCACCGGTTTCGAGATCGGCCTCAACGGCAAGCTCGCCAAGGGCTGGACTATGTTCGGAGGCTATTCCTATCTCGACGCGAAGATCCGCGAGGCGGGCTTCACCGCGCTGACCTCCGCGGCGGTGCCGGGCCAAGCCGCGAAGATCGTCTATGTGCCGTCGGTCAACACCGGCAAACGCTTCCCCCAGACCGCGAAGAACAGTTTCACTGCCTGGACCCGTTATGAAACGCACGGCCTCACCATCGGCGGCGGCGCTTTCTACACGAGCCGCGTCTATGGCGGTTATTCCGACAATCGCAGCGCGACCCAGAATGGCGCCGGCCTGGTCACGATTACCCCGGCGACCAGCGTGATCGCGCGTTCGATACCGTCTTATTGGCGCTTCGATGCGCGCGCGGCCTATAAACTGGCGCCGCATATCGAGCTCAGCGTCAATGCGCAGAACCTGACCGACAAACGCTATTTCAGTCAGGCTTATACCAGCCATTACGCAACCGTGGCGCCGGGCCGGACCGTGTTCGGTACGTTGAGCTTCGACTATTGATGACCGCGTCGGCGATCGAAGCGCTGAACGCGCTCGACGGGCAAGAGGTGGCGCGGCGGCTATCCGGCTCGCGCGACGAGGTCGCCGCGTTCGTCCGGGAGGCGGCGGAAGCCGGATCGGCCGAGGCGCAGGCGCGGTTCGGCCAGATGCTGCTCGACGGCGACGGGGTCGCGCAGGATTCCGCCCAGGCCTTCGCCTGGTTCGAACGCGCGGCACGTGCGGGCCATCTGGAGGCGGCCAATATGGTCGGCCGCTGCTACGATCTCGGCTGGGGCGTTGCCCAGGACAAGGCGAGCGCCGCAGCCTGGTTCCGTCAGGCGGCAGCGCGCGGATTGACCTGGGCGAAGTATAATTACGCGACCCTGCTGGCGCTGGGCGAAGGCGTGGCAAAGGACAGGCCCGCCGCATTGGCGCTGTTCGAGGAGGCCGCGGCGGAGGGCAATGCCAAGGCGCATAATTTCGTCGGCAGCTTTCACGAGGATGGCTGGGCCGGGCCGCGCGACATGGACCAGGCCGCGCATCGCTACCGGCTTGCGGCCGAGGGCGGGGATTTCCGCGGTCAGTTCAATCACGGCCGGATGCTCGCGAGCAAGGGCAATATCGCCGCGGCGCTGTGCTGGATGTCCCTCGCCTGGGCCAACGGCAATACGCGCTTTCGGGCGCAGATGATCGACTATCTCATGGGCGAAGACGAGCCGTTTCGGTCGCTGGTTCGAAGCCTCGAGGGCAAGGCCGCATGATCATTATCCCGAACCTGTTGAGCGGCGAGCAGCTCCGCGACATCCGTGCGCGGCTGGATGCGGCCATATGGATCGACGGCAATGCGACCTCGGGCCATCAATCGGCGCAGGCCAAACGCAATCGCCAGCTGGCCGAGGACGATCCAGAGGCGAAGGCGCTGGGCAATATCGTCCTCGACGCGCTTGCCGCCTCGCCTCTGTTCGTGGCGGCCGCGCTGCCGCTCAAAGTCTATCCGCCCTTGTTCAACCTTTACGGCGCGGGTGAAGGTTTCGGCGACCATGTCGACAGCGCGGTCCGGATCCGCGCGGGCAGTGATTTCCGCATCCGCAGCGATCTGTCCGCTACGCTCTTCCTAAGCGATCCCGACCAATATGAGGGCGGGGACCTGGTCGCCGAGGGGCATGCTCCAGTCCGGCTGCCCGCAGGCGACATGATCCTCTACCCCGCCTCCACGGTGCACCACGTGACACCGGTCACGCGCGGCGAACGCCGGGCGAGCTTCTTCTGGATCCAATCGATGGTGCGCGACCTCAGCGCCCGGACGATGCTGTTCGATCTCGATCGGTCGATCCAGGAATTGACCGCGAGCGCCGGCCCGGACGCGCCCGCGCTCGTTCGCTTGACGAGCCTCTATCACAATCTGCTGCGCCGTTGGGCGGAGCTGTAGGGAACATATGACCAAGGGTCAGCTGCGCAACGCCTGGTTCCAGGTGCATAAATGGGTCGGCCTGCTGCTGGCGATCGTGCTGATCCCGCTGTCGCTGACGGGATCGATGCTGGTGTGGGACGAGCCGCTCGACCGCCTGATCGAGCCCAGCCATTATGCGGTTTCGGGCCCGGCCACCCTGTACGCCTCGGCCTATGTCGAAACCGCGCGTCGGGCGCTTCCTGCGGGAAGCAAGATCGTCAGCGTGCGGATCGGCGAGGGGCCGGTGATGGTCACGGCCATGCCGGCCCAGCCCAGCACGATGCGCGGTCCGCCGCTTCGTCTCGCGGCGTGGATCGACCCGGCGACGAGCAAGCTGATCGACAGCGGCCTCACCATTTCGCCGCTGCTGCGCTGGGCGCACATTTTCCACGGCAGCCTGCAGATTCCCGGCATGGGCCGGGCGGTGGTCGGCTGGCTCGGGATGGCGATGTTATTGTCGTCGTTGACCGGTATCTGGCTGTGGTGGCCGCTGACTGGCAGCGTGACGCGCGGCTTTCGCTGGCGGCGCCAGCCCGCGCTCGACGGCAATCTCCATCACCTGGTGGGCTTCTGGATCGCCCTCCCGCTCGCTTCGCTTTCGCTGACCGGCGTGATCATCGCCTGGCCGCAGATGATCGGCCGCACCACCAACAGCATGACGCGCCCGATGCAGATGCCGCTTGCCGCGACGCATCTCACGATCGACCAGGCGATTGCCGCCGCCGGGACCGAGGGCAAGATCACAGTCACTTTCCCGACGGACAAGCAACCCGACTGGACGATCGCGGCCGGCCGCGGGCGCACGCTCAGGGTCGACGATGTGACAGGCGTCGCGCTGCGCGAGAAGGATGCGGAGATGGGCCGCGTGCGGCCCTTCTACCGCAGGCTCCATGACGGCACCGGCATGGGGCTGATCTTCCAGATCGTCATCTTCCTCGGCGGACTCGCGCCCGCCCTTCTCGGCGTGACCGGCATCCTCATGTGGCTGCGCACGCGGGGCTGGCGGGCGGATATCACCAAGCGGCGGGAAGCCGCCCGCGCCTGATTAACCCCGGCTGCATGGCGCGTCGCCGGAAGTTCAGGCAAACTATTGTAAAAGCCTGACTAAGCGGTCGTCGATGTGCCCTAAGAACATCGGCGGCCGCGCCGTTTCTTGTCAGATTCGTTCGCTGCTCAACCGCTGGCAGACCATGTCGAGCTGGTCGAGCGTGGCGTAATTGATCGTGACTGTCCCGCCCCTGGCGCCGAACGCGATCCCGACCTTGAGGCCAAGCTGATCGCGCAATTGCCGTTCGAGCATTGCAACGTCGGCATTGCCGGCTGGCGGCGCACCTTGCGGCTCGCGCGCGCGCTTAGCCTTGCCGCCGCGCGCCAGATCCTCGGTTTCACGCACCGACAGGCCGCGCCGGATCACCTCTTCGGCGAGCGCCGCGGGATCGGCGGCGCCGATCAGCGCACGGGCATGGCCCATGCTGAGCTTGCCGTTGACGACCGCGTCCCGCACGCTCTCCGGCAGATCGAGCAGGCGCAGCAGGTTCGCGACATGGCTGCGCGACTTGCCGACAAGGCCCGCAATCGCCTCCTGCTTATGCCCATAATCCGTCGCAAGCCTTTGATATGCAAAGGCTTCTTCGATCGCGTTGAGCTCCTGTCGCTGGATATTCTCGATGATGGCGAGCTCGAACGTCTCGGCATCATTGAGGTGACGGACGATCACCGGCACGTCGTGCAATTGCGCGCGCTGGGCCGCACGCCAGCGGCGCTCGCCCGCGACGATCTGGTAATAGCCTGCGTCCCCCGGGCGGACGACGATCGGCTGGATCAGGCCGCGCTGTTTGAGCGACTGGGCGAGCTCGTCGATCGAGGCGTCGTCGAAATGGCGGCGCGGCTGGGATAGGTTGGGCGCGAGGCTGCTCACGCTCATCATCTGGATGCCCGCCGGGCGCTGCGCCTCCCCCGCGATCGGCTGCTCGCGCGCCACCTCGCCCAGCAGGGACGAAAGACCCCGGCCAAGCCCGCGTTTGACTTCGCTCATTGTGATTCCTTCGGGCTCAGGCAGCCGCCGCGGGCATCGGCAGGCGGCCGATCATCTCGCTGGCGAGCGCGATATAGGCTTCGGAGCCGGGGCAGCGCTGATCATAGACCAACGCCGGCAGCCCGTGACTCGGCGCCTCGGACAGGCGCACGTTGCGCGGTACCGCGGTCTTGAAGACGAGGTCGCCGACCACCGCGCGAACATCTGCCGCAACCTGCTCGGACAGGCGGTTGCGGCGGTCATACATGGTGAGCGCGATGCCCAGGATGGAGAGATCGGGGTTGAAGCGGGCACGGACCCGGTCGACCGTCTGCAGCAGCTGGCTCATTCCTTCGAGCGCGAAGAATTCGCACTGGAGCGGGACGAGCAGGCTGCGCGCGGCGACGAGCGCATTGATCGTGAGCAGGCCGAGCGAGGGCGGGCAGTCGATCAGGCAGACATCCCAGCGGCCTTCGAGGCCGGCCAGCGCCCTGTCGAGGCGGCTGGTACGATCAGGGAGGTCGGCCAGCTCGACCTCGGCCGCGGCGAGGTCCTGCGTTGCGGCGACCACGTCGAGGCGCGGTACGCGGGTTGCGATGACCGCATCCGACAGTTCGCAATCGCCAACGAGCACCTGATAGATCGACTTACTTCTCGCCGAGCGCTCCACCCCCAGCCCGGTCGACGCATTGCCCTGCGGGTCGAAGTCTATCAGCAGCACGCGAAACCCGGTCGCGGCGAGCGCGGTGGCGAGATTGATCGCGGTGGTGGTCTTTCCGACACCGCCTTTCTGATTCGCGATCGCGATGCGGATCATCGTCGTGTCTTCCCCGGGGTGACGCCGCTGGCGACGATGATCGCCGCTTCGGAATCGGTGACGCTCGGAACGAGCCTGAAGTCACCCTGCCATGAAGCGCGCGCGGCTTCCAGTTCCTCGGCGGCGCTTTTGCCTTTGGGCAACACCCAGCGAGTGGTTTTGTCCGAAAACGGAACGGCTATCGAAAGGAGCTTGGGCAGAGGAGCAAAGGCCCGGGCGCTGATCACGTCGAACCGACGATGCCGCATCGCCTCGACCCGGCTGCCGATGACTTCGGTGCGGTAGGCCACCCCAGCGATTTTGGCCGCCTCGCGAAGGAAGGCGATCCGCTTGGTACGTGATTCGACCAGGGTGACGTGGCCGTTACCGAGGATCGCCGCAATCAGCCCAGGAAAGCCCGCACCGGACCCCAGATCGAGCCATGACTTCCAGCCGGCAACATGCTCCAGCAACTGGGCGGAATCGACGACGTGCCGGGCCCAGATCGCATCGAGCGTCGAGGCCGAGATCAAATTCTGGTGCGCCGCCTCCTCCCGCAGGAAGGCTAGAAAGCGGTCGATCGCTTCGAATGTTTCACGTGGAACATTTCGCGCCTCAAGCCAGGCATGCGCCTCATCCTCGGTCATGCGGCGCGACGCTGCGCAGCGATAAGGATGGCCGCGAGAGCGGCGGGGGTAATCCCCCTAATACGCGAGGCGGCAGCGAGATCTGCCGGTCGCGCCGCTTCGAGCCGCTCGACCATCTCGTTGGAGAGTCCACCGATGGCGCGATAGCTGGCAATCGCGTCGAGGCGTGTGTGCGCATCCTCTTTCAGTCGAGCGACCTCGGCGCGCTGGCGTTCGAGATAAGGCGCATAGCGCGCGTCATCAAGCGCCTCTGCCAGCACATCCGCGGGCGAATGTTCCACGTGAAACAATAGCTCAGCCACAACATCCTCACCTTGCCGAGCGCGGTCGGCAAGCGTCACGCCCGAGACCCGGCGCTCCAAAATGGTATGGGCTTCAGCCAGCTGGGCTGAGCGCGTTTCGATCAGCCGGCGGCGTTCCGGCCCTATCGCCCCGCTCGCAATCGCAGCAGCGCCCAATCGCGTCGCAGCATTGTCCGCGCGCAACCGCAACCGATATTCAGCGCGCGCGGTCAGCATGCGGTAAGGCTCGGTCACACCCTGAAGAGTGAGATCGTCGACCATCACGCCGATATAGGAATCAGCACGGTCAAACAGGACTGGAGCAAGGCCGCACGCATAAGCCGCAGCGTTGAGCCCCGCGACCAGGCCCTGCGCGCCCGCTTCCTCATAGCCGGTCGTGCCGTTGATCTGGCCCGCGCAAAAGAGCCCGTCGATGGCGCGCAGACCGAGCGTGGAGCTCAGGCTGCGCGGATCGACATAATCATATTCGACGGCATAGCCCGGCTTGACGATCCGGGCCTGCTCGAGCCCGGGGATGGTTGCGATCATCCGCTCCTGCACGTCGATCGGGAGCGAGGTGGAGATGCCGTTGGGATAGACGAGAGGATCGTCCAGCCCCTCCGGTTCGAGGAATATCTGATGGCCGTCCCGATCGCCGAAGCGGACGACCTTATCCTCGACCGACGGACAATAACGCGGGCCGGTCCCTTCGATCGCGCCGCTGAAAAGCGGCGAGCGATCGAGGCCAGCGCGGATCGCATCATGCGTGGCCGGGGTGGTACGTGTGATTGCGCATTCGAGCTGGGGCAGCGCGCGCGCGGCGCTGAGCGCGGAGAGCGTCCAAGGTTCTGGGTCGGAAGGCTGGCGCTCCAGCCGCCCCCAGTCGATCGTGCGTCCATCCAGACGCGGCGGCGTGCCGGTCTTGAGTCGACCCATTGGCAACGCCAGCTCGCGCAGCTGCGCCGCAAGCGGGATCGCGGCCCCCTCCCCCGTGCGGCCGCCAACCTGCTGGTCCTGACCGCAATGCAATTTGCCCCCAAGGAAGGTCCCGGTCGCGAGAATCACGGCGCGCGCCGAAAGTCGGCTGCCATCGCTTAGAAGCAAGCCGGCGATCTTGTCCTGTTCCACGTGGAGCGCGTCCGCTGACCCCGCGACGACCTCCAGATGCGGCGTCGCGCCAATCAGTCGCTGCGTCGCCGCGCGAAATCGCTTTCGGTCGGCCTGGACCCGCGGACCATGAACCGCCGTGCCTTTGCTGCGATTGAGCATGCGATGATGGATCGCAGCGGCGTCCGCGGCGCGCGCCATCACCCCGTCGAACACGTCCAGCTCGCGGACGAGGTGGCCCTTCCCCACTCCGCCGATCGCGGGGTTGCATGACATGGCACCCATCTGATTCGGATCCATCGTCACCAGCGCCACGCGCGCTCCACGGCGCGCGGCCGCCGAAGCCGCTTCGCAGCCGGCGTGGCCGCCGCCAATCACGATGACATCATAGTCGCGCATAGGGGGTCGCTATGGTCACGTCGCGCACAGAGTCAAATGTTCCACGTGGAACATTTTACTTCCCGATGCAGAAACGCCCGAACAATGCGTCGAGCATGTCCTCGACTCCGGCGCGGCCGGTGATGCGGTCGAGGGCGAGCCGGGCAAGCCGTAGGTGCTCGGCGACAAACAGCGCGTCTTCTTGCTCCCTCGCGGCAAGCAATTCTGCCACGGCTTCGCCGACCCGCTCGCGATGGCGGGCGTTGAGCCCAATCGCATCGGCGGGCGGCAGCAAGGCCCTCACGCGCGTCTCCAGGAGCGCGCGCAAGGTGCTAAGCCCCTCCCCGGTCAGAATCGAGGTCGCCACGTCTACCGCGCCGCTCTCCTTCTTGCCGAGATCGGCCTTGGTGCGCACGAGGATCGCGCGGTCGCGATTTGGACACCGATCGGGTGGGCCGAGCCATAAAATCAGGTCGGCCGCCTCGATCGCCGCGCGGGCGCGCGCCATGCCGAGCTGTTCGACATGCCCGCCGGTATCGCGTAGCCCGGCGCTATCGATCAGCAGGCACGGCATGTCCGCGATCGAGAGGGGAACTTCGATCAGGTCCCGGGTGGTGCCCGCAACTGGCGATGCAATGGCCGCCTCACGTCCAGCCAAGATATTGATTAAGCTTGATTTTCCTGCGTTAGTTGGGCCCGCGACCACGATCCTGACGCCATCGCGCAGCCGCTCCGCGGGAGGTCGCTGCAGCGCAGCCTCCATCTCCCCCGCCAAGCCGGCCATATGATCGAGATCGCCAGCCGCCAATGCGGGAACGTCATCCTCATCTTCGGCAAATTCGATCGCCGCCTCCACCCGCGCAGCCAGACCGAGCAGCTGATCGCGCCAGCCGCCGACCAGCCGGCCGAGGCCCCCCTCTGCCTGGCGCAGCGCCTGACGCCGCTGCGCCTCCGTCTCCGCGGCGAGCAGGTCGGCAAGGCCTTCTGCCTGGGTGAGGTCGAGCTTGCCGTTGGAGAAGGCTCTGCGCGTGAATTCACCCGGTTCGGCCGGCCGCAGACCGGGTAACTCCGCGAGCACTGCGGATACAGCCGCGACGACAGCCCGCCCGCCATGAAGGTGGAATTCGGCAATATCCTCCCCCGTCGCGGTCGCCGGGCCGGGGAGCCACAGGATCAGGGCACGGTCGAGCATTTCGCCGCGGGCCATCAGCGTCGCGCTCACCGCCCGGCGCGGCTCCGGCAGCTTTCGGGCAATATTTTCAAGTGCTTGACGTGCATCCGGCCCGCTGACGCGCACCACCGCAATCCCTGCGGGCAGGGCGCCGCTCGACAGCGCGAAGATCGTGTCGCGGGATGCGCCGCTCATCGGAGGCCCATATCAGGACTTAGGCGTGGCCGCGCCCGTCATCTGATCGACCATCTGGCGCCAAGCGTTCATCCCCATCTCGCCCATGCCGCCCCATGAGCGCATCATATTCTCGAGCATGTCGGGGGTGATGCCGTTGGTCATCGCCTCCTTCATCTTGTCAAGATAGAGGTCGTGGATCGGCGCCATATCCGGCAGACCCATGAAGCGGCGCGCCTCCTCGGGCGTGCAATCGATGTTCATGGTGATGTTCATCGGTTGCCTTTTTCCCTGTTGTTCGTTCCCCAGTTCGTGCTGGTAAAGCATGGAGACAGAGGCGTCCATGCCGCGGCAAAAAGGGGCAAACCATGGGTGAGTGGATCGCGCTAAATGCGCTCGACGGCGAAGGCAGCTTCGATGCCTGGCTGACGCGGCCGGCGGGTGAGGCCAAGGCGGCAATCATCGTCATCCAGGAGATTTTCGGGGTGAACCCCGGCATCCGCCGCAAGGCGGATGACTGGGCCGCCAAGGGCTATCTCGCGATCGCGCCCGACATGTTCTGGCGTTTCGCGCCGCGCTACGAGGCCGATCCCGATATCAAGGAGGAGCTGGACCATGCGATGCAGGTCCGCCTCCAGTTCGATCTCGACAAAGCCGCCAAGGACGTCGAAGCGGCGATCCGCCATGCCCGCGCGCTGGGGGCTGCCAAAGTGGGCGTGGTCGGCTTCTGCGCGGGCGGAAGCGTGGCCTATCTCGCCGCGACCCGGACTGATGCCGACGCAAGCGTAGGCTATTATGGCCGCCTGATCGTGGACCATCTGGGCGAGGCGCACGCGATCGCGCGGCCACTATTGCTGCATTTCGGGGAAGCGGATCCTTCGATCCCAGCTGAACTGCGCGCCAAAGTGCGGCAGGCTTTAGACACTAACGCACGCGTCACGATCCATGATTACGAAGGAGCGGGGCATGGGTTTGCGGCGGCGTCCGGCCGCAGGCGGAACGAGGCGGCGGCGGCGCTGGCGGATCAGCGGACGGAAGAATTTTTCGCGGAATATCTCGAATAGCATGCCAGCGTAAGCTGACATCTCTTGAGGCCACGCCAAGCCGCCAGAGACCCCAGCTTCGCTGGGGTGACGGTGAATCAGGTCAGGTAAACAGCGTGATCACCCCAACCTTTTCGTTGACCCAGCCTTCGTAGATCATCTTGAGCGATACGAAGAGGATCACCGCCAGGCCGAGATAGGCGATCCAGCGGTAGCGGCCGATCACGCGGGCAAGTAGGTTGGCGGCGACGCCCATCAGCACCACCGACAGAAGCAGGCCGATGATCAGGATACCCGGATGCGCATGTGCCGCGCCGGCGACCGCGAGCACATTGTCGAGGCTCATCGATACGTCAGCGATCGCGACCGCCCAGGCGGCAGCGGCGAAGCTCTTGGCGGGCTTGAGACCGTCCACCCCGTGTCCGCTGTGGCCGCTGCGCAATTCACGCCACATTTTCCACGCGACCCACAGCAGGAGCAGCCCGCCGGCGAAGGTAAGCCCGACGATCTGGAGCAATTGGGTCACGGCAAGCGCGAAGACGATACGGAGCACGAGCGCGGCGATGATGCCGATCATGATCACGCGCTTGCGCTGTGCGGGGCTGAGCCCCGCCGCGATCGCGCCGACCACGATCGCATTGTCGCCCGCGAGCATGACGTCGATCATGAGGACCTGGATGAAGGCGGACAAAGCCGCCGGCGATCCGAGGTTGGAGAAATCGGTGACGATATTGTGGAGGAGCGCTTGCATCGGGCGGGTCTAAAGCCAGATCGCGCTTGGCGAAAGTACCGTGCGCGGTAGATCCAGGATTGGAGGGATCATGCGAGAGTGGTTTCGCCGACCTCGACCAGCGGCTCGCCGAAATAACTCACATCCGGCCAGGGCTCGTAGAAAGGCAGGAGCATCTCGCGCACCTGTTGATAGCGATCCGATTTGCGAAAGCCGTCGCGATGGCTCGCGATATCGTCCCACAGTACGCGCAGCAGATAGAAGCCGACCGTCTCACATGCTGGCCGCACCTCGATCCCGCGAAAGCCGGGTGAGGCGGCGATCAGCGGGATCGCCTCGCGCAGCCTCGCCTCGAACCCGTCCGAAGCGTCCTGGCGGATACGCAGCATGGCATGCTGGACGATCACGGCCGGAACAACACTTGCCGCGCCTACTGGTTCATCGAATCGAAGAAGTCCTCGTTGGTCTTCGAGTCCTTCATCTTGTCGAGCAGAAATTCCATCGCGTCCGTCGTGCCCATCTGCATGAGGATGCGGCGCAGCACCCACATCTTGCTGAGCTTGCCCTTGTCGATGAGCAATTCTTCCTTGCGGGTGCCGGACTTGCCGACGTCCATCGCCGGGAAAATGCGCTTGTCGGCAACCTTGCGGTCGAGCACGATTTCCGAGTTGCCGGTGCCCTTGAACTCTTCGAAGATGACCTCGTCCATGCGGCTGCCGGTATCGATCAGCGCGGTCGCGATGATCGATAGCGAGCCGCCTTCCTCGATATTACGCGCGGCACCGAAGAAGCGCTTCGGGCGCTGCAACGCGTTGGCGTCGACACCGCCGGTCAGCACCTTGCCCGACGAGGGGACGACCGTGTTATAGGCACGGCCGAGACGCGTGATCGAATCGAGCAGGATCACGACATCCTTCTTATGCTCGACCAGGCGCTTGGCCTTCTCGATCACCATTTCGGCGACCTGGACGTGGCGCGTCGCGGGCTCGTCGAAGGTCGAGGAGACGACCTCGCCCTTCACCGAACGCTGCATGTCGGTGACTTCCTCAGGCCGTTCGTCGATCAGCAGCACGATCAGGAAGACTTCGGGGTGATTGTCGGTGATGGCTTTCGCCATATTCTGCAGCATCACGGTCTTGCCGACGCGCGGCGGCGCCACGATCAGGGTGCGCTGGCCTTTGCCTTGCGGGCTGATCAGATCGATCACGCGCGCCGACTTGTCCTTGACGGTCGGGTCGAGCGGATCGAGCGTGAGCTTCGATTCGGGATAAAGCGGGGTCAGGTTATCGAAATTGACGCGATGGCGGACGACCGCCGGATCGTCGAAATTGACCTGGAGCAGCTTGGTGAGCGCGAAATAACGTTCGCCGTCCTTCGGATCACGGATCTCGCCCTCGACCGTGTCGCCGGTACGCAGGCCGAACTTACGAACCTGGTTCGGGCTGACGTAAATATCGTCGGGGCCGGCGAGGAAATTCGCCTCGGGCGAGCGCAGGAAGCCGAATCCGTCGGGCAGCACCTCGATCGTGCCCACGCCCAGGATCGTCTCGCCTTCCTCGGCCTCAGCTTTGAGGATGCCGAACATCAGGTCCTGTTTGCGCATGGTCGATGCGCCCTCGACGCCGCGCTCTTCGGCCATGGCGACCAGCTCGGCGGGGGATTTCTTCTTGAGGTCCTTGAGATGCATTTAGAGCGTTTCCGGGTGGGTTTTGGGGAAGGAACGGCGCGAGGAAGCGACAGTTCAGGTGCTGAATGGAGATTCGGGTAGCCGCAAGGGCTGCGGTCCCGTCAGGGCCAAGCGGTAAAAGCGACCGCGGCCATCGTCAAGCGGGAGATGGTGCCAACCGGCTCCGGTTCAAGACGGATCGGCTTATTTGGCGGGTTGCGCCGCCTGCGCCTGCAATGCCTTGCCCGCCTCCTGCATCTGGAGACCACGCCGCTTCATCTCCTCGCCGCAGCGCTCCGCCTCGGCCTGAAGATTCACCCCTTTCAGAGCCTTGGCCACGGTTCCGAGCTGCTGCACGAGATTGGCATTGGGGGTCGCTCCGTTCACGCGCCCCATCCAGTAAACGCTGGAATATTTGCCCGCTTGTGCGGTGTTGCCATCGCTGCTCTGCGACGCCACGCCCGAAATGATCAGGCACCGCATTGCCTCGGCCGGCGGCGCCGCCGGCGCGGCGGCCTGTGCCGCCAGCAGGACGAGCGCGCTCAGAATGGCTTCAATACCACAAGGACCACGATCGCCGCAGTTGCGATTCCCGGAACCTCGTTCATGATGCGCAGCGCCCGGCCCGAGACCGGCCGCTCGCCGCGTGCGAGCTTCTTGCCATAGCCGACCATGAAGCCGTGATAGCCCGACAATGCAAGCACGATCGCAAGCTTCGCCATCAGCCAGCCAGTGGTCCACCAATGGCCAACCGTCGCCAGCGTGATTCCCAATATCCAGACCATCACCATCGACGGCGTGATGATGATATTCCGGAGCTTGCGCTCACGATCGATCCAGCGCCGTTCCTCCTGGCTGCCGGGCGTCGATTCCTGATGGTAGACGTAATAACGCGGCAGCAGGAACAATCCCGCGATCCAGAAGATCACGAAGATGATGTGTCCGGCCTTGATCCAGAGATAGGTCAAATCGAGGATATATCCCAGGCTGGGGAGGCTCATGCGCGGATCATACCCAGCAGTTGCTCGACATGCACCACCGGCGTGTCCGGCAGGATGCCATGACCCAGATTGAAGATATGCGGGCGCTTTGAGAAGGCGGCGCGGATTCGGTTCACCGCATTTTCCAGCCCCGCCCCTCCCGTGAGCAAGGCCAGGGGATCGAGATTCCCCTGCACCGGCAAGCGTTTGGGCAGATTTTGATCGGCCCACAGCGGGTCGATCGTCTCGTCGATTCCGAGCGCGTCGACCCCGGTTTCGCGGGCATAGACCGGCAATTTCTCGCCGATCCCCTTGGGAAAGCCGATGATCGGCGTGTCGGGCCGCCGCGCGCGCAGACGTTCGACGATCGCGCGATTGGGCGCGACCACCCAACGCAGAAACTCGTCCGGCGCGAGGCTTCCCGCCCAGCTGTCGAACAATTGCACCGCCTCCACACCCGCATCGATCTGGCCGACGAGATAATCGACCGTCGCGAGGACGATGGCGTCGATCAGCCGCTGGAAGGCCGCGGAATCGCGATAGGCGAGCCGCCGGGCGGGCGCCTGGTCCTTGGTGCCCTGACCCGCCACCATGTAGGTTGCGACCGTCCAGGGCGATCCGGCGAAGCCGAGCATGGTCGTGCTCGCCGGCAAATCAGCTACCACGCGGCGCACCGTTTCGAAGATCGGATCGAGCTTGGCCGTGTCGGGCAGCAGACCGCTGAAGTCGCCGTCGAGCAATAGGGGCGCGAGATGCGGCCCTTCACCGGTTTCGAACCATAAATGCTGGCCCATGGCCTGCGGAATAACGAGGATATCCGAAAACAGGATCGCGCCATCGAACCCGAAGCGGCGGATCGGCTGCAGCGTGATCTCGGCCGCGGCCTGCGAATCGTAGCAGAGTTCGAGGAAGCCGCCCTTCTCGGCCCGCAGCGCACGATATTCGGGAAGATAGCGTCCGGCCTGACGCATGAGCCAGACCGGTGGCGGATCGTGGCGCTCGCCGCGAAGCACGGCCAGCAACGGACGATCGGCTGTTTCCCGCGTGACGGGATCGGCACTTTTTTTCAGATTACCGGACAGGACGTGCATCCCTTTATCTAATCTAAGAGTTTAAAAAGATTCTGTTGAGAGTCAGTAGGGCGCCCGAAAGCGGGGCTTATTGGGCTCACGCAAATTTGCCAACAACTTGACAGTCACCCGACTCGCGGAAACCCGCCGAGTCCCGCGCGTCATTCCCGATATCCACAGGCAGCCTCATAACAGGAATCCCCTGTGGATGGTCGTGTCGATGCATTTCGCAAGTCGGGCACGGTCCGATCCGCTTTGATTGACCCACGATCCTGCGCTAGCGCTCTCCCCATGGTTTTCCACAGGCTTTTTTCGAAGAAAATCGGGCGTTCCTGATGCGTCTCCACCTGCATCTCCTGTCGGATTCGACCGGCGAAACGCTCGAAGTGATCGCCAAGGCGGGCGTCGCGCAGTTCGACGGGGTCGAGGTCATCAAGCATTTCTGGCCGATGGTCCGGTCCGAAGGCCATCTCGACCGCGTCCTGTCCGAAATCCTCCAGCGGCCCGGCCTGATCATCTATACGTTGGTCAATTCGGACGTGCGGCGCAGCCTGGAGCGACGCTGCCGGCTCGCGGGCCTGCCGCATGTCGCAGCACTCGATCCGGTGTTCGAGGCGCTCGAACGCATGCTCGGCCAGGAACAGAAAGCGCGCCCCGGCCGCCAGCATGCGTTGGATGCCGCCTATTTCGCACGGGTCGATGCGATCCAGTTCACGATCGCGCATGACGACGGCATCGCGCCCGAGGATTGGGAGGAAGCCGATATCCTGCTGGCGGGCGTGTCGCGCTCATCCAAGACGCCAACCAGCATCTATCTCGCCAATCGGGGTTATAAGGTCGCCAACATCCCGCTGGTGCTGGAATCGCCGCCTCCCAAACAATTGTTCGAGGTGACGCATCCGTTGATCGTGGGGCTCACGACCAGTCCCGACCGTCTGATCCAGATCCGCCGCAACCGCCTGCTCTCGCTCAACCAGGCCCCCGAGACGGCCTATGTCGACCAGGATGCGGTCGCGCAGGAGCTGGCCAGCGCGCGGCGCATCTTCGCCGATCGCGGCTGGCCGGTGATCGACGTCACCCGCCGTTCGATCGAGGAGACCGCCGCCGCGATCATCAACCTCAAGGGCGAGCGCGAGAGCAAGGCCGAGGGGGACGCCGAAGCATGATCATCCTCGCGTCGCAATCGGCCTCCCGCAAAGCGATGCTCGCGGCGGCGGGCGTCGAGTTCACCGCCGAAGCCGCGGGTGTGGATGAGGAGTCGGTCAAGGCGGCGATGATCGGCGAGGGCACCGATGGGCGCCGGCTCGCCGACGCGCTGGCCGAACTCAAGGCGATCAAGGTCTCGCGTCGCCATCCGAGCGCATTGGTGCTGGGGTGCGATTCGACCGTCGCGGCCGAGGATGGCACGCTGATCGACAAGGCCGAATCGCGTGAGGATTCGCGCACCCAATTGCAGGGCCTGCGCGGAACGACGCACAAACTGACCAGCGCGGCGGTGGTCGCCTTGGGAGGCGAGCCGATCTGGCGGCATGTCGATACGGCGAAGCTGACGATGCGGCCTTTCTCCGACACTTTCCTCGACTCCTATCTGGACCGGGAATGGCCCGCGATCGGAGGCTGCGTTGGCGGCTACCGGTTGGAGGGACTTGGCGTACAATTGTTCAGCCGGATCGACGGCGATCATTTCACGATATTGGGGCTGCCGCTGCTGCCCTTGCTGGATTGGCTGCGTGTACGCGGGGAGTTGCGCGCGTGACCCGTCCTTATGCCGAGGTGATCGGCGATCCGATCGCGCATTCCAAATCGCCGGTAATGCACGGTTTTTGGTTGGAGCAGCTCGGCATCGACGCGGAGTATCGCCGCACGCATGTTCGTGGCGACGAGCTTGAATCCTTTCTGGCAGGTCGCCGGACCGAGCCGGATTGGCGCGGCTGTAACGTCACCATCCCGCACAAACAGGGGGTGATGCCACTGCTCGACCGGATCGATCCGGTCGCCGAGGCGATCGGGGCGGTGAACACGATCGTGCCGCGCGACGGGCTGCTGATCGGCCATAATACGGACGCGCCCGGGTTCCTCGAGCCGTTGCGGCCCGAGGTGGCGAAGCGCCATCTGTTGCGGACCGCGCGCATCCTCGGCACGGGCGGCGCGGCGCGCGCGATCGCGCATGCCTTGTGGGACGAAGGCTTCACCTTGATCGTCGCCGGCCGCGATGCCGCCAAGGCGCAGGAAATCGTCGCCCCGTTCGATCCGGGTTTTGTGCACGTCTGCACGCTCGACACGTTTGCGCAGCCGCTCGATTTCGACTGGGGCGAACCTGGCGACCGGCTCGACCTGGTCGTTAACGCGACTTCGCTTGGCATGACTGGCCAGCCGCCGCTCGATCTGGATTTCTCCAACGTCCCGCCCGGCGCGATGGTGTATGACGCAGTTTACGCGCCTTTGGTCACGCCCTTGCTCGCCGAAGCGCAGGAGCGCGGTCATCCGACGATCGACGGGCTTGCGATGCTGATCGGCCAGGGCCGAATCGCGTTCGAGCATTTCTTCGGGCACGCCGCCCCGTCCGATGCCGTGAGCGATGCCGAACTGCGCCGGCGGATGACTGCATGAGCATCGTGCTCGGCCTGACCGGCTCGATCGGCATGGGCAAGAGCACCGTTGCCGCGATGTTTCGCCGAGAAGGTATACCAGTGTTCGACGCCGACGCCGAGGTTCGTCGGATGCAAGGGCCGCATGGACTACTCCTGTCCGCGATCGAAGCCTTGCATCCCGGGACCACCGGGGCGGAGGGCGTGGATCGCGCTGCGCTCGGCCGCGCGGTGCTGGGGGACAAGCCCGCACTGCGCCGGCTCGAGAAACTGATTCACCCCGAGGTGGAAAAGAAGCGCCAGGCGTTCCTGCTGCGCCATCGCGCCAAGCCATTGGTAGTGGTCGATATCCCCTTATTGTTCGAGAAAGGCGGCTGGCGACGGGTCGACCTGACCGCGGTCGTGTCCGCGCCTGCCTGGAAACAGAGCGACCGCGTGATGGAGCGGCCGGGGATGAGCTGGTCCAAGCTCGATCAGGTGCGCGATCTCCAGCTCGGCGATGCGGCCAAGCGCAGGCGCGCCGACTTCGTGATTCCGACCGGCGGCAGCAGGCAGGAAACGCGCGAGGCGGTCCGCCGTATCATCGCGGCTTGCATGGGCAGCGACAGAGGCAGATAGAGTTTCCTTATGCGGGAAATCGTGTTCGACACTGAAACAACGGGCCTCAGTCCGAACGATGGCCATCGTCTGGTCGAGATCGGCTGCGTCGAGATATTCAACCGCTGCGAGACGGGCCGCAATTTCCACGCCTACGTCAATCCCGAGCGCGGAATGCCGAGCGAGGCGGAGGCGGTGCATGGTCTGTCCTCGACCTTCCTGTCGGACAAGCCCCGCTTCCACGAGGTCGTGCACGAACTGATCGAATTTCTGGGCGACGCGCCGTTGGTGGCCCACAACGCCAATTTCGACTTCGCCTTCCTCAACTGGGAACTTCAAAATTGCGGGCTGGAGCCGATCTGCATGACGCGGATGGTCGACACGCTCGCGATCGCGCGCACACGCCATCCCGGCGCCAAACATAGCCTCGATGCGCTTTGCACGCGCTTCGGTGTCGACCGCAGCCAGCGAATCAAACATGGCGCGTTGCTGGACGCCGAGCTTTTGACCCAAGTCTATGTCGAATTGTGCGGCGGTCGGCAGATCGGCCTGATGCTCGCCGAAGAGGCTGCGACCGCCTCGGCCGCCGATCTGGCGACGGCGACGACTACCGCCGTGCCACGGATCAGCCGCCCCGCGCGACCGCATAGCGCAAATGAGGCGGAACTGGCGCGTCATGCCGCGTTTATCCAGAAGCTTGTCGATCCGTTGTGGGAATTGCTGCCCGCCGCGGGTTGACGTCGCCGGACAGCGGGGCTTTTAGGCACCGCCCCGGCACTAGGCCGAGAAGGAGATGTCAGAATGGATATCCGGGTTTCCGGTCATCAGGTCGATACGGGCGATTCGCTGCGCACACATGTGAATGAGCGGATGCAGTCGCTTGCCGAGAAATATTTCTCGCGCTCGATCTCGGCCCATGTGACGTTCGGTTCGGGGCCGCATGGCTTCTTCACCTGCGATATCGTCGCGCATGTCATGCAGGGCGTGATCCTCAAGGGATCGGGCCAGGGTGGGGAGGCGCATCCGGCCTTCGATCAGGCTGCCGATCGGGTCGAAACCCAATTGCGGCGCTACATGCGCCGGCTGAAGGATCGCTATTCGGCCCAGGCCCTGCCGGGCGAGATCGAAGCGGACGCGGGCTATACCGTGTTCCAGACCGCCCCCGAGGAAGAGGAGCTGGATGGCGAACACCCTCCGGTGATCGCCGAAACGCGCGTCGATGTGCCCGAAACCAGCGTATCGGACGCCGTGATGATGCTGGACCTGCGCAATACCAACGCTCTCTTATTCAAAAATTCCGGCACCGGGGCGTTCAATATGGTGTATCGGCGCGGCGACGGCACGATCGGCTGGGTGGAACCGCAGCGCGCCGCCTGATCAGGCGCGGGTCGCAAGACCATCCAAGTCGACGGAATAGTTGAGAAAATGGACGATCTTTCGGATTTGATCAGCCCCGACGCCGCGTTCACCGGCGTCGCGGTTCCCAACAAGAAGGCCCTGCTTCAGCAGCTCGCCGCCTCGGCGGCGGGGCTGACGGGGTTGGAAGCGCGCGTCATCGTCGAACGCTTGTTCGAGCGCGAACGACTCGGCTCGACCGGCTTCGGCGGCGGCGTCGCGATTCCGCATGGCAAGATGGACGGTCTCGACCACGTTGTAGGCCTGGTCGCTAAGCTCGCCCAGCCGATCGACTTCCAGGCGATCGACGGAATGCCGGTCGATCTGGTGTTTCTGCTGCTGTCGCCGCCTGATGCCGGTGTCGAGCATCTCAAGGCCCTGGCACGCGTCAGCCGCAAGCTGCGCGACCGCAATTTCGTCGCCAAGGCGCGTGGCGCGGGCTCGCCCGACGCGCTCTACGCTTTGTTCGCGCACACCGACACGCGCGACGCCGCCTGACATGTCGCCCCGGCTCGCCGCCGGGATGCTCGTCTCCGCCCTGATCCGCCGCGCTGAGGAGAAAGGCGGGAGCGGCATGGTGCTCGCCAAGGGCGACGCCACCGCGGGTGCGCTCTTGATCCAGCTCGCCGACCGCGGTCAGCCCGGTCCCCTGCTCGAACGGCGGCTCGATTCCCACGGCGCGTATCGCTGGTCGCCAACCGGCCCGGACGCGGACGGCGAACGCGCCGACTATATCGCACGCCGCCGCCGTAGCGATCCAGATCTCTGGGTGATCGAGCTCGATGTCGCCGCGGCGATGGACCTGGTCGAAGAGGTAGCGGGCTGACGACCCATCGCCGGAGCGACATTAATTGAAGCTCCCGTTTCTGCGACGAAACGAACGACGGGAATATCGAAGCCGGTCGTTTGATCTTCATCACACTGAAGTTGGGCGCTTGGCATGCGCGTTGGTGCGTACCGGGTCTCCAAGCCGCGGAGAATAACCGATGCGCGTGACCCCCCGCCGTACCCGGACCGCAGCTTTCGTCTTCGCAATCAGCGCGCCAGCGCCCGTCTTCGCCTATATGGGCCCGGACATCGGCGTCGGTGCCCTGGAGGCCGCGCTGGGTGTGGCGGCCTCCCTGGCGCTCATGTTGCTTTTCGTGGCTTGGTACCCGCTCAAGCGGCTCAACCGGCGAATCCGCGCGCGGCTAATTATGCGGCGCGCTATTGCAGATCCCGGCTTGCCCGGCGGCCGGACTCCAAATCCGTGATCGGCTTGCAGACCAAGCGTCGCGCCCGGGCACTTTTCAGCTTAGCGCGGCTGCTGCTGGCCGTCTCGCTTTTGCTGCTGGCGATAGGCGCAAGCGGCGACATGGACGTGCGTCACGCCTGGACCAGCCTTCCGGCCCGGACAGTATTGCTGGTCTTCTCGACGGCCTTTCTTCTGCTTCGCCACCGCAAGCGTGAGGGCAAGGGCGCGGCAGCTTTACCCGCAGGCTCTACAGCGCCAGATGCAGGAACTGGCTGAAATCGTTGGGCAGATAGTCGGAAAACGGCCCGCCATCGACGAAGCCGCGCCGGCGGTACATGGCCAGTGCCGGCTCGAAGGCGGGGCCGCGTCCGGTTTCCAGGCTCAGCCGGCGCACGCCCTGGGCACGCGCGGTTTCGATCACGTGATCGAGCAAAGCGGCGGCGGCGCCCCGGCGCAGGAAATCGGGATGCGTGCGCATCGACTTCACTTCAGCCTCTTGCTCGCCCAGCATCTTGAGCGCGCCGATCGCAGCCAGCCGGTCGCCTTCCCACGCGCCCCACATCGTCACGGCCGGGTCCTGGAGTCCGCTAAGGTCGAGCGCGAACACCGCTTCCGGCGGCGAGCTGTCGTACATGCCGCGCAGGTGCAGTTCGAGCAGGTCACGCGTCTGCGCGCCGGCCAGATCATCTTCGCGAATCTCAAACTGCATTGTCGCCTGCTTTAGGATCGTGAGCGCTGGCCTCAAGGGGGTATGAAATCCGCTCCCGAGGGTTAAGCGCATAAAGATGTTGGAAAAGCGAAAAGCCGACCTCGAGCGCGGCCGGCGTCTTGGTCGGATATTGCTGCGGCGGCATGGGCCAACCGCGCCCGTCTGGCGGCGGCGCTCGGCGATTTTTGGCGGGGCGGTCGCGGTCGGCCTGATCGCGATCGGCTTTGCCTGGACGGCCGACCGAGCGAGCGCGCTGTTCCTCGCGCTGGATGCACATTTTTGGTGGATGCCGCTGCTGCTGACCCCGATCGGCTACGTCGTCATCGTGGGGATCACCAATGGCTTCGCACCCGCTGCCCGTGGATCGGGTATCCCTCAGATCATCGCGGCCAAGCGCAATCCCGACAACGCCACATCGGGACTCGCTTCAGCCAGGACCGCGATTCTCAAAGCAATCCTGACCGCGGCCGCGCTCGCGTGCGGTGGTACGGTCGGGCGTGAGGGGCCGACCGTACAGCTCGGCGCGACGGTGATGGCCTATGCGCACAAGATCGCGCGGGTGCCGGTTACCGCATCCGTTCTCGTGGCGGGCGCGGCTGCGGGCGTGGCGGCCGCCTTCAATACGCCGCTCGCCGGCGTCGCATTTGCAATCGAGGAGCTCGCTGCGGCTTACGAGCAGCGGATGACATTGCTCGTGATGAGCGCGGTGCTGATCTCTGGCATGATCGCGCAGGGCGTAGCGGGCGACTATGTCTATTTCGGCATAGTCGGTGAAACGCTGCCATTGCGCTCGGTGCTGATCCTGACACCGGTTGCGGGGATATTCGGCGGAGTGAGCGGCGGATTCTTCGCGCGGCTGACCCTCTGGCTGGCGCGGGGCGGCGCAGGGCGGATTTCGGGCGGACGGCCGTTGCTGTTCGCGGGCGGATGCGGCTTCGTCGTCGCGCTTCTCGGCGTCGCTACCGGTATGACCTGGGGTACCGGCTATGGTGCGGCGCGCGCCATGCTGGATGGCAGCCACGCGCCGCTCTGGTTCGGGCCGGCCAAATTCCTGACCACGCTCCTGACCGCTGGTGCGGGACTGCCGGGGGGAATCTTCTCACCGAGCCTGGCCACCGGTGCGGGCGTGGGGAATCTCGTTCACGCGCTGTTTCCAGGCGAACCGACCGGGGCGGTCGTACTGCTTGGCATGGCAGGCTATTTCACGGGCGCCGTTCGCGCACCCCTTACGTCGGTGATCATCATGTCCGAGACCACAGGTAGCCGGGGGCTAATGTTGCCACTGCTTGCGACAGCCTTGATTGCGGAGGGGGCGGCATCGCTCATCTGCCGGGAGCGACTATATCATGGGCTCGCGACGAGCTTCCTGCCGATGCGGGCAACGGCAGACTGAACTTCCCTCCGTTCCCTGCTTGTTCTAGTCTGGGCGAATCATGGCAAGCCTGCCAGATTGCTTCAAGGACGCTCCGCTGATCGCGGGGGATGTCGCGCGCGGCGTGTCGCGGCTGTTCTGGCGACAGGATCTGGTCGGGATTTGCGAAGTCCCGCTCGGCAATGGCCGGCGCGCCGATATCATGGCGATCGATGCCAAGGGCGTGATCACGATCGTCGAAATCAAATGCTCGCGCG